>FUFK010038486.1_pt1 | contig 14436 bp, 13 predicted proteins | sample 1021851 | NCBI WGS metagenome assembly FUFK01 (sample SAMEA51879418, study PRJEB19060) | metagenome | reverse complement strand
GAAATCGTGGTGTCTTGATTCTCGTCGTCGAGGTTGAAAAAGTTGGTGTTATCAAGGCTGCCCTCAAAACGCACCTGCACATTCGTACCAATGCTGCTCACCGTCACCTGGAACGTAACGGCTTGCGCATTTACTTTGACTGAACTGGTAACGCCTGTTGCTGTCAGGCTGGTTAGCGCCTCAGTCGTAAACGGATAAAGGGCCATGACAGCAACTGAGCAGGCTAAATCTGTGTTTCCAGTTTAGCAAGCCTCACCAAGGCGTTACAGTGCCCTTGGTCGGAGTGCGCTGCTCATCAATCTGTGCTTGGAGCGCAGTTTCAATCTCAGTGACCTTTTCTGCACCACCAAGCTTGTCTTGTGCCCAGCCGATGCAAGTGTCAGCCGTCAGATCTGCATAAGCGATAACGTCATCACCTTCAGCAGGTGCATCAAGACCGATGCTGCCGTAAGCACCAGCGGAATAGGTGCCGTCATTGGCGCTCACTGAATAGTGAACAACCGAAACGATGCCGTCAGCAACGGTACGTTCCAGAGTGTTGACGGTCCAGGTGAACGTGGTGGTTGGGGTAGACATCGGAAGTGTTGTGATGGAACAAGTTTAGACGCTGATTAAGCCCACGCAGCATTAGCGACTGCTACCACTTTGGCATCTTCATTTGTTAAATCATCACCCTGCTCAAGTACATGGCGGTGATAGGACTGAGAAATTACCTCGTCGTCCTCAAGAATTTGCGTGGCAGTACGCACTTGGATGTTGTTGTTTGCCATCACTTCAATCTTGTCAACAACAGTTTGCTTTGTGAGAGCCATTAGGATTGTCCTCCAGACAAAACAGGTTTAGGTTCGTAGTTTTAAGCCGTTGCGGGCTAGTTATTTAGGCTGCGCGATAGCAGAGAGCACATTCGATAATTGTGCCGTTTGTAAAAGTTGAATTTGTTACAACAGAACCAGCACCATTAGAAATGCTCACCTCCGAATTATTTTCCAGCACTGCCATTGCAAAATCAGACGAGGTTTCATTCTGCCTTCTGTTTGGTTTACTGCCAGGCCAAGTAGTAAGTCCGCTAACATTAAAGTCTTCTGATGTAAAAGGCAATCCAGCAACTGTTGCCGTTCCTGTAGCGGATCCTTTGTTAGACAAATTAAAATAGAGCCAAACATGCACTACTTTTCCTGTTTTTACGTAATATCCCTGCCTTGCATTGTAAGTAATGCCAGTTGTAGCCCCACCAAATTCAACCGAAGGAGTCCAAGTGCCTTCTTCATAATCATCCAGCTCATTAGCTGTAGCCGTGTCACCGTTAAAAGTAATACCAGCACCAGCAAGACGCACTTGGCCGGTTGATGTAATCCTCATCCGCTCAGTCGGAGTTGACGCGGAATCTGCTGTGGTGGAAAATTCGATTCTTGACGGCTGGCTACTTCCTGCAGTCCACGTCCCACCATCTCTACGCGCTGCAATCTGCGCTGTAGGACTGTGATTGCTAGCAGAAAAACGGAGCAAACCAAGTCCAGCGCCATCAGCAGGTGTAGTTGCACTACTGCTTANGTAAACAATAGAAGGACCGTTATCAGCACTGTTGTCTTCAAAAATTGCACTAGCAGCGGCAGAAGTGGTTGACGTCCCCAACAACAGCCTGCCCGAGCTGTCGATTACAGTTTTGTTTGTGCCACCATTGCCTGTTGCAAAGACAATATCCCGTGGAGCGCCGTCGGCGCGTGGTTGAATAATTAGATGCCCAAAATTGTCAAACGGATATGAACCAGCAGTGCTACCAGAACGATAAATTGTCGGAATAGAATCAGTTCCAAAAGCTGAATCTGTGCCAAGTGTTGCAATTTTTCCTGCGACTTGGAGGCTAGAGCTTCCAGATGCAGTAGACGTTCCAACCAACAGCCTGCCCGCGCTGTCGATTGCAATGTTTGTAGCGGCCCTACCATTATTGCCAATCCTGAATTGATCTGAAGCTCTATCTGCCCAGATTTGCCAGTTTCGTTGCCCTTGGTTTTCAATGTATAGTCCGGCGCTGTTAGTTCCAGTGTTGGTTGCTGATACTTTAAGTTGAGGATTGCTGTCACCGCGAACGTCCAGCAAGTTGTTTGGACTTGACGTCCCGATGCCGCAGTTTCCGTTGTTATTAACCCGAAAAAGTTGACTATTTGCGCTATCTCGCACCAACAATGCGTGATTAGCGTTTCCTGAGCCGCCACTATCAAACACGGGGCCATCAACACCAGAATCCGCGTCAACATGCAAGGAGCCTGCCGGACTGGTTTCGTTTATACCTACGAGGCCCGCGCTCGTGATACGCAGTTTTTCCGCAGCATCGCCGACGGTGCTGCTCTTTGTACCAAAAGCTAGAGAGTATGCAACACCTGCAGAAGTCTCACTGATAGCACGCATGTAGCCACTAACGTGATTTGGGTCACTGGTGTCGCTTGAATAAAACTCAACAGAGCCAGTAATATCATTTGCAACAGCACTGCCGTCGCTGTTAGTAATCCTTAAGGTAGGAATTGCCGCAGTTGTTTGAGCATTTGCGTCTGATTTAAGTTCTAACGTAGTTGCAGGACTTGACACCCCGATGCCAACGCTGCCTGCAAAATATCCTTGACCTTTGTAGCTAACACTAAATGTATCGGTGCTGCTGTTGTTGCGGGCTCTATATGCTTTGTTTGTATCAGTAGCCTGAGTACTTGGCGCACGCGAAATTATTCCATTTGTGTTGCGGACCTCTAATTGACCGTCCATTGTTGTCGTCCCGATGCCGACCTTGCCGTTAGAATCGATGTAAAGACGCGGAGAACCCGCCGTCGCAAGTTTGATAACGCCACCCGTTCCGCTTAGCTGACCCAGCTCCATAACTGAGTTGTTATTTAGCTGAAAAATGCGAAAGGCGTCTGTGCTGGAAATATCAATGGTTGCGCCAGTTGATGTTTTGTCTGGGTTTTTAAGTGTTATCTGACCACCTTCTCCGCCTGTGTTTTCAGGTCTAATTTCAATATCCCCTTCATGCAAAACAGCGCCAACTGTGTGTAATTTTGCCGCTGGACTTGACGTGTTTACGCCGATATTCCCTGAGCTATCAATAAACAACCTTGTTGTTCCGCTAGTAGAAAACGCAAGTTGTTCTGAGCCAGGGCGCCACATCCCCACGCTCTTGTCGTTATCAAACGAAAAAGCAGGCGTGGCAGCAGCACCGTCACCTGCATTCTCAAGCAAATCCGCAATCGTTACTTTCTTCGTCGTATCAGCACCGACATCAACAATCGGCAATACGTCAGAGCTGGCGGGGTCAGTCAGCGCCGTCAGTTCCGTGATCTTGACGTTTGCCACGCTAGCCCTACAGCAATTTTTCTTAGCTTGACTCTAGCGTTCTACGACCAAGTGCTCAACGCGGCACGCTTCCAGGTGTTAGCAGCTGTGCAGACGTACAAATAGTTTGCATCCCATGCAATCTCCCCAGCAGTGCCCGTTGCGCTAGCAGATGCAGGGGTATGAGTTGGGATAATCGGGCGTGAACTCAAGGTGACGTTTGCGGCTGTGATTGCCGCCATGGCTGTCAAAGTGCCAGCACTCTGNACNTGCANCTCAAGNTTGCCNTCNTCNGTCGCATCACTNGCGTCNACAATGACAGCNTGNATTGCNGCGTANTCNATNGGCCGCTGCGATTCTGTGGTGTCGTCGTTGTTGCCCCTGAAATACAGAGTGCTCAGCTCATCGTTGTCTTGGCCAACCGCATTGCTGCGATGGCGGTACATCCTGATGTCAGCCCCAGAGGCCGCGTCATTGTTGGCACATTCGAGCCGAACAGCTTCTGTGCTTACGTCAGTGATGTGCAGAGGTGACTCAGGCGTCAGCTCATTGATGCCGACTTTGCCCTCCTGCAACCGAAGAACATTTGCCGGGGTGCCTGTATTTCCTGCTTTAGTTACAACAAAATCAAGCCGTCCATCCTCGCTGCCGCTGCTTGTGTCAACAATGCTGGCGGTGATTGCTGCGTAAGACTGTGGGCTAGTCCCTGCACTGTCTTCACCTCGGAAATCAAGCTTTCCAAGGACATCATCAGCAGCAGGTGACGCAGAGTTGCGGTAGAGAACAACGTTAGGGCCTTCGCTGGCCCCAGCCTCGCTGTTTTCAATAACTACATCGTCGCCAGATACGGTTGTTTTAAAAACATGCAAGGGGGCTGCTGCCGTTCCACTGCCAACTTGAAAACCTGTAGTTGTGAACTTTGAGTTCAACGCATCACCTGTACTAATTGCGATCTCATCTTCAGCACTGCGGAAAAATCCAGTAGCATCGCTATCACCAGTGAAACCAAGCGACGGCGCGGTAACACTGCCAACCGGAATTTTGGTTAGCAACGTTCCGTACTCAATCTTTTTGTTTTTGTCCGCGTTGCTTGATTCCGAGGTGTCAAGCACCAGAAACTCATCGTCTGATGCGGGCGCTGTCAGCTCAGTTAGCTGCGAGAGTTTGCGATCAGCCATCAGTTGCCAGCCTCCAGTGCAGCGACTTTAGTTTCGAGGGTTTCGATGCGGTCCATTGCCTCTTGCAAGGCTTTAACGGCTTTCATATACAAGACAGACAGTCGAACTGATTTGGTTGTTCCAATCAGATTGCCGTCAGCGTCTAAGTCGTCTGTGTCTTTGACTAGCCCTGGCGAGACTGCCTCAAGCTCTTGTGCAACCACCCCAATTTGGGTATGGGTTGAGAATCCAGTGCTTTCCTTGAATCTAAAGTTTCGGACGCGAATACCTTTGATATCCTCCCACTGGGAGTTTGCATCAACAATGTTCTCTTTCAACTTGCTGTCTGAAATCTGGCCGTAAGTGCCGTTAGTATTTTCAGCGTCACCATCCCCTTTGACTTCAAACTTTCCAGCGTTGCCGTAAACGGAAATGACGACACCAGAAGCGCCAGTATTTCTTTGAACGTAGTGCTCGCCGTTGTTGTTGAACTTGTAACCGTCTTGGCCTATAGCCCCCGTCGCATTATTTTCAAGATCACCATCAATTAAAAGTTTTGCAGTAGTCTTAATGTTGCCTGCAACGTGCAAAAGCTCGGTCGGCGTGGTCTCGCCGATGCCGCATTTGCCATCAGAAAGAATGGTTAGCCTAGTGCTATTTGCTGTATCAAAAGAAAGTGAACGAGTGCCACCAGTGCCGTCGCCNTTTGTNTATTGAATNTTGCCTTCATTAGCGTCATCTGTATCGCCAAAGCGAATTGTGCAAGAGTTGCTCGTGCCAGCCGTCAGCTGCATTGTCACGTTGGCAGAGTCTTCGATGTGTAGATCTGCCGCAGGGGACGTCACCCCGATTCCTACCGAGCCCCCTGAGGCAACCGTTAAGCGATCAGCCCCGCCAGTGACAAGGCTCAGGGTATCGGCAGAATTTCGCCTCAAGCCCAAGTTGGTGTCAGTGGCAAACGAAATGCCGGGCTTGCTGACCGTTCCGTCCTTTGCCAGCAGCTGACCATCAACCTCAGCCAGTGTGACCCAGCCATCATTCGCAGCATTCCGCTGCTTGACCAGCGCAGGGTCAACGCTTGTATCGACCCAATACTGATACGCGAACTTTGTGGCAGGCTCAGTCGTGCTGCTGTTCTGACTGACAATCGCCGCCAGGGCATTGTTCAGGTCTGCCCTAAAGCTGCTTCCGCTCTGGTTAGGGAGATTATATGAATGCGTTGCCATCGTTAGGTCTGTTCAGAGCCGAAGCCCGTGGCAGCGTACTCAAACTTGCGGTCTACAGAAAGATTGCTGGAATCTTTGAAGTGGACCGTGAAGCCAGTGCGGGTCACGGATGTAATTTCATAATAATCCCCACTGAGGAGATTGAAAGCCGCAATGCCAACCGTGGGTGGGCTATAGAACGCATTCGCAAACGTCACTGTCTTTGCTGCCGCCCCTGAGTCGATTAAATCGCTTCTCTCTGTACGAGACGGCAATGAGACCAAAATCCTCAGCTCGTCAATCACAGGGGTTTGGTCTGCATCGTCCGTCTCCAGCTCTGCCTTGAACTGAAAGGTGCGCCCAACAAACGTGTTGCGCTGCAAGATCCGCCAGTCGCTAAAGGCGACGGATAGCTCTTGGCGTAAATTGCTTCCATCCTCAAGCAGCAAAAAATCAGAGTCTGCTTCTAGCTCAAACTTGTCTTCAGTTTTTGCATTGTCGCTAGCACGAAAATACAGCGTGGCGTCAGTTTCTTCTGCGTCTACACCGTCCCAATCGACCCAAGTGTCCACTAAAGCGGTGCGATCGTCGATGTAGTCTCCAATGTATGAAGCAGAATTGTTAAGGATGCCTTCTAGGTTTACAGCAAATTTTCCGCCAAGGTCAAGCACTGAACTCAGTTCGTATTCACCGCTAGAGACGCGGGTTCCAACAAAATCAATCGAGCCAATGCCTGCGACAAAAGTGTCGCCAGATTGTGTAATTAGCTGATCTCTGCTTTGCGTGATTAGATTCTCTGTGACGGGGACAAAGGTGTCTATGTTTCCTGTAATTTCTTCGTCCCACAGGGCGTCCCCGTCAAGGACTAAACCCTCGTAAACGTCGTCGTAGTAAACGCCACGGCTAAAGTGGCCGTTGTTAAAAACAGATTTAATAGAAGGAGCCAAGTTCGCCGTCATGCCGATACTCCAAAGTTATTGATAATTGTATCTTCCTTGAGGTTGAATGCCTCAAGCCTTGCTGATGCGTCTGGAATGTCTACTTCAACGCTTACCGCCTCAGGGCTTTTCTTTTTTGTTACGTCGTCCCTAAGTTTGATGAGATACGTGCCGTTTGCGAGCGGCACAATAACTTTGTTTTCTGAGGCTTTGACCTCTGCTATCTTGACTGATTTGGCAAAAGTTGCCGAACTGCCTGTTTTTGTTGTGTGCCTAATGATTGCCGTAAGGTTGTTGAGCCTTTGGTTTTTTGGCGGTTTAAATTTGAGAATCGCAAAGCTCGGTTCAGCAGGCGTTACTGACAAATTCCTTACATTTGGCACGATATTTGTTGTTGTTTGACTTGCTTGTGCAGAAATAGTTTTTGAAAGGTCGGGGATGATTGCTGTTGCTTTTGCGTAGTCGGATTTCTTCGGCTGTGAATCGCCAAAACGAATGCCAACAGCCTTAACTTGAACCTCAAGCGTTCTCCCAGGTTTTAGCCGTTTATCGATTTCAAGCGTTGTGGATGTCGTTTCTATCTTCTCGCTGAAGTTACCTTTGCCAATGCGATACCTGACAATAAAAGACGCTGTGAAGCCGCCTTCACCTCTGGACCAAGAAGCCACTGCCCGGTTGGTGACGCCGCCATCTTTTTCGATTCGCTGAAATTCGATTGGCATTAGATGATTGGGAGAGGTGGCCTGTCATCCACAGTTGTTACGTCTTGAAACTCTAGGGGCTCGTCCTTGTCCGCGGCTTCATAGATGCTGTCGTTGAATTGCACCGCGACGATCGCAAAGGTGCCATCACCATTGTCTGCAACAGAAAGGCAGCGGAACTTCTGCTCTTCCACTCTGTCATTGCCTTCCCGTGTGCTAATCGAGTAAATGGCGTGCTCCAGCGGCTTGGAACTAAATGCGGTATGCGTCAGATCCGTCCTGATCGTGACCGTAGTGCCGCTGGTGTTATTGGTGTCAATCTCTTTGCTTTCAACCGTCCCATCACGCAGAACACATGTCAGCGTTGGCTTGTCACCAGCGGGCAACGTGATGGACTGATCCGCAACGATCGTGGTTGTCGTGGAGCTGCTTATGCGCCCGGACAGCCGTGTAGCAGCACGCAGCTCATCTTGTATTGCAAAGACCTGCCCAGGCAGAACAAGGGCCCCATCAAGGCCAACTGCAAACGTAACCGTCTTGGCGTCAAGCTCTTCTGACTTCATCATCCACCGGCCCATGCGTTTTGCTTGCTTTTTAGATGTGCAGCCAAAGGCCAGAACCTCTTTGACTTGGTAGCCGTACTTTGAGATTAGATCTGGGTCCTCAATGCAAATCACATTTGGTTTGTAGAGGTTGTCTGGGTCGCTGTAGCGAATTTTGATGCTGGTGCTGCGTGTCTTCAGCGATGATCCGCTGTAGTTGAACACGCCGTTAATCACATTGGAGTTTGAGAAAATGTGAACAGGATCAACAACCGAGCCATCAAGGTTGCCATGGTCTGCTGTGACCTGGATTGTGTCTGACTGCCAATACATCATCCCCCTGAAGATGCTGGCAAAGTCCTGCAGCACAGTGAAGGCCTCAGCCTGTGATGACACCTGAACGTTGCAGGCGAAACGTGGCTCACCTCTAACTTTCTGGTTTGCGTATTGGCACAACGGATATAGATCAACCCAGCTCAAATTTGTTTCGTCTATAAAATGACCCGCCCCAAATCTTTTGTTTGTAAGCAAATCATAGAATATGCAAACAGGGCATGTGGTGAAAAAAGTGTCAGTTGAAAGGGATCCATCAAAGTCGCCCTCAAATTTCAGACTGCCATCGTCTCTCGGCTCAGCGTTGTGCGGAATTTTCACCTTTCTGCCTCGCACCAGATACGCTCTAGTGGGCAAGCTTTGAAACTCTTCTGTTGATATGCTCATGCCAACTAAAGCTGAATAGTTATAGCCCAGCCTCATGTTGAAATTTTTAATGACGTAGGACCAAACAAGCGTGTTTCCCCTGCCCGCTTCTAGTGAAATTTGCTTGTCTTCTTCTTCAAATTCGTTAAACGTTGCGTTAAAAATTTGCTCATCAATTTTGCCAGCGTTGCCTTGGCTGTGTGGGATAAACCCGTGGAATCTTTTTTGCGGATATTTGCGAACTCTTATATTCCAAGGGCCGTTCCCTTCTAGCTCGATCCCGCTTATTTTGTACCCATAGCTAGAGGTGCTTATGCCTTCAATGTAGAAAAGATCGCCTTCTCCATTCGTCTTGAAGTCTTCGCTTACCTTGGTGACATCTGTCTTCTTAATTTTTGTGTATGTAGACTGGTTTTTGCCCTTTACGGCAACGTCGAAAAATATCTGAGCATCAAACAGCTGGCCCTTAACCAGCCCTTCTTGGGCAGTAGAGAACAGCCTATCAACCGTGAAGATCAGATCAATGCTGTCTGTCTCAAGGTCGTCAACTGTGACTACCAGCTCACCTGCGGCATAGTTTCTAGACTTTACTTTGTCGTCACTTGTTTTTCTTTCTGTGTAGCTTGTTATAAACTCATCTGAATTTTTTGGGTCTACATTGCCAAACACTCTGCCAATTTCCATAGGCACGCTTGTTTTGTATCCGCCAGTTCTTAACCGTCTTTGCTTTTTAGAACCTTCGGCAAACTCATAAGTCACGAGGTCTTTAGAAATTTGCTCCTCGCCAGTTGCAGCCCTAAGCGGTGTTTCGTCTAAAAACACGCCTTTGCGCCCGCCTTCGATGCCATCAATCGGGCCCTCACAAAGAAGGTCTAGGATCCTAATTACAGATGTTGAGTTAAGTCCCATGATTACGTCTCCGAAAGATCTGCGGTGTCGTTTTCGCTGTTTTTGATGAAGTGCTCGTAGCCAACACCTCTAATCACAAATTGGCCGCTGCTGTCTGCGTCAGTGTCAATAATTCTAAAACCAAGCCTGACAGTTGTGTCGCTATCCTCTAAGCCGCTAACCCCGTAAGTAAATGCGTGCGCGAACTTAAAAGTGTCTTTTTTTCTTAGCAAGCCTTGCACTGTGCCGCGGACAGTAGCAAAAGACTCGTCACCGCCCGTGTAGTCGTCCTTAGTAATCGTCATCTCATAAGTGACAAAGGCTGGCACAAATTGACCGCCAATGGTGTTAAATAACCCATTGTTGATTTCGAGCAACACTTGAAAATTTTCTTGGTTGTCTTCGTCAGTGTCATACTCCTTCAAACCGCCAACGCTTTGTTTGCCTGTCTCGCCAAAGCTAATAACATCATCCGGCTTTTTCTTTTTTGCTTCAGAGCCTGAGTTGTTTGCAAATCGAACCTGGCTGCTTTCCCAAAGCCTTGTTCTAAGCCCACTTAGTGATTCAAACTTGTTCCCAGGTTTTTCTCCATTAACTGTCACTGACCTGGGACCAGTGATGCTAAAAAATTGACCTGTAGGGTCGCTTTCGTTAGTTATATCAACACGAGAAGACAGCAGATGGCTGCCAATCAAAACTTTTCCGTAAACCAAAGGCACTGTTGCGCCAACGCCAACGGTGTTTGCAGGACCAGCAAAAGCGTAAGACTGTTGCCCTGATGTTGCGCGGGAAACGCCTTGTGGGCCCGTAGCGTTTGTGTTTTGCCCTGGGGCAGTTCTGTTCCGATTGTCAAGAGAAGGGACTGTAGGCTGTGGCGAAAGCAAAGTGGCAGTGCCAGTCAAAATAAGACCAGCACCAGCGACACCAACGCCTAAAGAGATTGCTCCGAAAGTTGTGCCTAGCAGGACCGTTGAGCCAGGCACAAAAATAGACGCCGCCACTAAGGCCACGCCTAGCAAAACTTGGCCAATTCCTGCCACATTGCCGCCGCTGCCAGTAACGACAGGCGCTAGCACCAGATCATTCTTGCCTAACGGCAACTGAAGATCGTCATACCCTAGAAACGTTCCAGCCTGCACCAACGTATAGCCAACGCCATGCTGATGCGCTTCAGTCAATTCCTTCTGCAGTGCAGGGTGATTGATGCATAGCAGCTTGATTGCCTCTGCAGGAGAGCGCAGGTTGAAATAAACATGCTCTGAGCCATAACGCTCGCCCAGATCATCCAGCAACCTGACGGTCTGCTGCATATCGAAAGACCGCCGCGACTCTAGAGACATAGTATCGCCCAAATGGTTCCACGGCACTTAGGGAGTCTTGTCGCTGATGCAGAATCCGCTGATTAGGCAGCAGGATCGCAGCGTGCATCGGCGTGGCTGTGCCCAGTCGCATAATCAAAACATCCCCTGGCTTTCTGTTGTTGTGGTCAACCTGGCGGAAACCATGCACAGGCATTTGCTTGAGGAAAATGCTGTCGCACGTTTCTAAGTCATCAGGCCTCTTAAAATCAGGCAACTCAACTCCCTGCAGCCTGAACCAGTCACGCACCAACGTGAAGCAATCAAACCTGCCGTACTCCCATTGCCTGCCGATCAGGGATTGATAATTGACCATTGCTGTTCAGGCATAGACCAAATGTGCCATGGCACGTTAGTGCTGGTGCAAGAGTATTTATCGACAAAACTTGCCGGACCTCCCATTGGATGCGAATGGACGATCGCTTCAACCTTGCCGTACATAGCCGCTACCGCATAATCACGCGGTTCAATGACAAAATCCTGCTCTGGGTCTTCTGCGATATTGCGACAAGGCCAATACTTGCCATTGACTACAACTCCGCAAGATTCGTTTGGGGCGCACCGTAGTGCGTGCTGCTCTGCATCAGATCTGAAGTCTTGCACCTGGGAACCCTCCGAATGGGAGCAACTCATTTGGGTGTCGCAACTCACAAGCTTCTAGATTTTTGGCGCACTGATCTTCTGACGCTTCACTTACTTCAACGTTTTTTAAGTTGAATTTTTTTTTGCCGCTATACCTGCATTCCGTGCCCTTGTAGATCCATGGGCAGTGCTCGACAACTTGTCGTGCAGGTAGGCGCAGATTCGTTAGATCAAGCTTGCCGACTAGCTCGAACTCAACCACTTGGGGGTTTTCAGTCGCCACGCGGTCGATGTACCAAGACTCGGGGCCGCCGTTGAACATCGCAGTTGGGTCAGCAGTTGCGTTGGTGCCGCTTGTGAAGTTCACTGCGTCAAGAAATTTTTTGCACGTCCGAATGCGTTTGACCTCTGCTTGTAATGGGTTGTAAGTGTTGAGCAGCGCAGTGATTGCCCCATCTGCATTGGCAATCTTCATGCTGGGGCGAGGCAGTGTCCCCTTAGTTGTCACTTCAAACCCATCAACCTCAATCGGCACTGCTGAATATGTGTTAGCGTTGCCAGTTACAGAATCAGTGAACACAATGTTTTGAGACAATTCATTTGTTCCAGCATGGAAGTAGTACACCAAATCAGCGCCATTTACCGCAGCGGTTAAGTGGAGTTGAAACAGCTCAATGATCGCTGATGGCTCAAGCGAATGCAGTTCCCTTTCAACCTTGTTAGGCGTATTCGTCATGGCTCAAACACCTGCTCAAACGTTGCTTGGATTGTTGCGCGATCCTTGTGCGGGATAGATTTGCTCCATTGACGGCAGATAAACTTGCTGCTGCTGCTTTCGCCTGGTGGCGTAAAGTCAAAATTCTCCGTGCCACCGCGGGCATCTAGAAACGTTTCAATAGTGTCTGCGTCAGTTTCCGACACTTCAAATTTAAGGCTGTAAGACTTTGGGTTTTGGTTGATGCCAAACGTGCTGCGCTGGCTATAGCCTGACCCAAACTGAGCGATCCTTATATTAGGGGCGCTGCTTTTCTGTGGGTTGTAGCTTGGAGTGATAGAAGGGAAAGTAGGCATCAGCTCAGAAGTCCTCCAGGGCGTTTTTGCTTGATTAATTCAGCCTGTACTGCAGCGCCAATGGCCTGGCCAAGAACCTTGCCCTCTTGCTCATTACCTTGCACGTTAGAGCCTTGAGCGTCAACGTTCACGACGATATTAGTCCCCCCAAAACTGCCTGAAGGCGCAATACTGCCAGAACGGTTAGGGGTGAAAAGCTCAGGCCCTTTTTCGCCAACTATGTAGGACTGACCCCCGGTTACCGTACCGCCCATAGCTCTGCCTGGGAATAGCTTCTCAAGGCCAGGGATGCCGCCTAGGGCACTCCTGACACCAAACTGCAACAAGATCTGCCCAACGCTTCGCAATGTGTCGGNGGCAACCTCTGCGAGGCTCTTTGTGCCCTCTACAGCTGCAGTCAAACCGTCAACAATGCCATTCACAATGCTGTCGCCAATAGACGCATACATCTGATCGAGTTTCTCTAGGCGCTTGGCTTCTTCGTCTTGCGCCTTTTTCTTCTGGTCGGCAAGCTCTTTATTTTTGTCTATTACGGCCTGTGTTGCAACTTGCTGATCGTACAAACCTTGAACGCCTGCTTGAACCTGATCTACAAGGTCACTATTTTCTTTTGTCCGAAGCTTGTCTAAATTTTCTAAATCAATCTTAAGCTGAATAGCAGCACGGTCTTCGCTCGTAAGGCCTTCAGCCAAACGTGTTTGTTCATCTAGTGTAACCAATCGCTCTTTGAGTAGATTGTTTAATTTTTCTGCGTCTGTGAGCTTCTGTTTTTCTTTTTGATCGCCCAACAAATTACCTGTCGGGATAATTTGATTTGTTGGCGGCGGCTCAGTAGTTGGCGTTGGAGGCGCTGATGCAGCTTGCGAAGCTTGGAATTTCTTTAACGCTAGAGCCTCAACCTCTACCGGGTCAGCTTTTGTAGTTCCACGGCCCATCGTCCCGCCAAGTTCCTTTCGAGCTTCTGCTCTCGCTCGATTCATTTGGAACATCTCAGTTAGCTTCGCAACTGTTGCTGTTGCCGCACTGAGAACTGCATTGATTGGTCCTAGCAGTGCCTTGATGGCAGGGCCAAGGACTTGATCCAGCCCTCTCACAAGGGTGGTGATGTTGTTGACTATTTGACTTATTTGAGACGACACCGTTTGCCCCATGATGTCAGCGGCGTCACCCGCAGCACCTGTGGCGTTCTTTTGATTCTCTAGGTTTTTATTAAAGGACACCAGATCATCATTGATCAATGGCATCAATGCTTTCAAGGCATCAACAGAGCCAAACAGCTTTGTAATTTCTACCTCGCTGCCGCCTGTCTTCTGAATTACGTCTTCTAAAAACCCACCGAACCCTTTTGTTTTTATTGCTGCACTGCTGAAGTCAAGGCCTAGCCGCTTTGCTGCTTTTGCTGCTTCACTTGTTGGTTTTACGATTGACGCGATGACTTGGTTTATACCTGAAAACGTGCTCTCTACCGGAACGCCTTGAGCCGTCACAGTGGAGATTGCAGCATTCAGCTCGTCGATGCCAACGCCAGCTGCTGCAGCAATCGGCGCAACACGGCCAATTTGGCTTGCATACTGACCCACGACAATTTTGCCGTCGTTCTGCGTTTGGACAAAACCGTCAACAATTTTGGCAACGCTGTCAGTTGATAAGCCAAACGCATTCATCACGCTCGTAGCAGCATCTGACACCGTGCCAATGTCAGTCATGCCACCAACAGCGCCTTTTAATGACGCCTCCAAAATTTTGGTGATGTCTGCTGCCTTGCCAAATCCAGCTGACGCCACGTCGTAAGAAGCGGCTAGGAGTTCGTTTGTGCTTGCAAGACCGCCGGTCCTCGCAACAACTCCAACCAGCTGCCCTTCAAGAGTCTCTACGTTCACCCCAAGGGTTTTGACTGCTGCTCTTGATTTATCCGCTTCAACAAAACCTTTGAAACCACCAACAACAGCTCCAGTCGCTGCTGCCACTAAAGACAAC
>FUFK010049593.1_pt1 | contig 14437 bp, 16 predicted proteins | sample 1021851 | NCBI WGS metagenome assembly FUFK01 (sample SAMEA51879418, study PRJEB19060) | metagenome | reverse complement strand
TTTTTCATCGTATTCTACAGTTGTAATCATTAATTCTTCTTCAAAAAGTTCTTCTTCACCAAGCATTCTTTTATATACAATGACATCATTATTACTTTTTTCCCAAATTTTGAAACTATCAAAAATTTGTGGATTTTGTCCTGTATCAAAATCACCGTAAACTTTTTTAACATATCTCATTAATGTTAATTTATTATTCTCAGTGTTTTTACCATCGTTCATAACAATCATTCTAATGGCAGCTAATTTTGCAGCATCTTCTGTTTCGCCTAGAAATACATATTCTACTGCAATATCATCATTTAAATTATCATTTGGACATAACTCTGGCGACGGAACAGGCATATAAAATTGGCCTTTAAAACCTGGTAACGGTTGACCAAATTTATCAAAAATTTTTTTACCACTATCTCCAATATCAATTAAAAAATCACAAGCAGCTTGGACAGGAGAACTAAAAATTGAAAAAATTATAATAAATTTGATTAAATTTTTCATAGATTAAGAAATATTATTATAACTCTTTATATTTGTCGTCATTTTATTTAGGTAATACAATCACACTTTCTAAAGCAACTACCATTCTTTCATTGCCTTTCTTTAAACCACAGCCATAAATTCGATAAGCCATTCCATCATTTCCTTTGTCAGTTGAGCCTTTTTTGATACTAGAACCAGTACCTCTAAAAGGTGCAGCACCAATTCTTATNACAAAAAATTCATAAAANTAATTNTAAAGTTTTTCNGCTTCTTTTCTCTCATCATTAGTTGCAGNATTAAAACTNTCACGNACTAATTTTCCAAAATTCCAACTTTGTGCNGCTACAACATCATAGAAATTTCCACTTAATCTAACCTTGTCTAAATCCTTAAAGCTATTAGCGCAGAAATTTTCTGTATTATAATAAAGAGAGCTATTGCTAGAATTATAATTGATCCTATAATTAGCCATATTGCCGTTCCATTGAGTGTTATTAGCTGGTAAATTTCTTTTTGATGTATCCCTAACATGATTTGAAGTACTCCAAGGACCTAAAAATTGATTGAGTACATATTTTTCACCTTCTATCAAAGCTGTTTCAGCAATATAGAAAGTTTGCTGATACTCATCACTCTTATTATTACTTTGATGGTCACCTGCTGATATTACAATTAATGCTCCTCCCATCAATGACATTGCAAGCATTAAGACTAAAGATAATACTAGCGCAAAACCTTGTTCATTTTTTTTCATTATTCCATTCCCAAATTTCTTGCATGAGCAGTTACAATAATTGTATCTCTTAAATATTTGTCAGTTTTCTTTTTATTTCTAGTTGAGTCTTTTAATGCAAACACATCTCTAATTTTTGAATTTCTAAAAAAATTTTTTGTTGATCTAACAGTTAATGCGATATCAACAGTTTTAATTTTATAAATTAAATCTTTNTTTACATTTGTTGCAGANGGTGGTGGATTGATTAANANTCCTTTTTCGTCAACAGGATTAAAAATCATATCATCTACGTAGTCTACAACTAGTTGNTCATCNTATGTTTTATCATTGTTATCTGTTGTAGGATCATCCCATCTACCTGATGTATTATTCCATTTAACTTTTTTTTTATAAACAGCAAAAGCATCGATTGGAGGGTATCCACCTCCACCTAATTGAGGTTGTGTTTTGTCAGGAATAGTAGATTTTTTGCATTTGTAAGTTATTTTATATCTCTCATATATGTATGCAGGTGTCCTACCTTGTTTATAATTTACATCTCCATAAACAATATCGATTTTATCACATTCTGAAAAATTCACATATTTAGTAATAAGAATTGGAATATGCTCATTTGATGTTTTGATATTATCATTGAAATACATAAATCCAGCATTTCTAATATCTCTCATGATCATTCCAACAACATCTCTTCCAGCTGTTGAAATTTTTGCTCGATCAGTAACTTGAGAGTAAGTNTTATTAACNACNGTNTANGANGTGAACATAGCACCCATCATCACNACAGAAATTAAAATTCCAATTAGAATTTCNATTAAAGTTACACCTGCAATATTGCTTAATTTTTTTNTCATTAATTAAATTGAAAATATAAATANTTTTTNTTNTTNCCNTCGTTNAGATTGACTTCCATTTTTCCTAGATACCATTTTTCNTAAACACCATTACCTTTGTANTTTGTAGTGTTGTTNTATTTGCANTTATTTGCTGCAGCNTTGTTATTNCAGATTTCGTAAATTTTNAGAATTTTATTATCTTTATTTCCCTTACATTTTAGTCTTTCTTTAGAAAATCTTTTATCCCATTTTTGAAACTTGTTTTGGACTGCATTATTAAAATTAGTGGACGATGTACCTCTATTAGAACAGTTTGCCATACTCCAAGAATTATTTATTAAATAATCTTTAAATTTTACATCTGTAGTAGGAGAGTTTGAGTCTCTTTCAGAAATTAAGTCTTCTGCTACCATTGATACCAAATAATTTGCCTTTGTTCTTTCTCCAGAAACATCAATTGATTGTACAGAGTAATTAACCATCTGAAAAACCGCGACAAATCCAATTCCTATAATTGCAGTTGAAACCAAGGCTTCAAGCAGGGTCATTCCTTTTTCTGAGAATTTAGTTTTGCCTATTCCAATCACTTCCACTCCACTTAAATTTACTTATATTACCAAATCTAGTCCATTCAACCAAGTATGCAGGTTTTTCCAATCCACCCCCTTGATCCAAAGGACATTTGCCACCATTACTGGCGTTTGATGTTGTACAAAGTATCAAATATTGATTTGTAGATCTATTTTCGACTGTAACATTTAAATTATTTTTTAAAGTTCCATGTGCTTTAAAATAACTTCCATCTTTAGAAAAACAAACAGCACCGTCTTTGCTAATATGTGTTGATATTTTTTTTGTAGTTTCATCAACTTGGTTATTGTCCCAGTAACTACCACTAGAGGTATTACATTCAATAGTTTGCGCATTATTTAGTTTTATCGATAAAGAAGTTGCATCCATTCCTTTTGAAACAAATTTTGTTGATGAAGTACCGTTGGGTGTTACTCTAAATTGAACAAAGGGATAATTTCCTCTTTGAGATAAAGTATTTACAGATGAAAGCATAGTTGCTGCCTTTTCCATTGCAGCTCTTAACTCTCTATCTTGTCGCCAATCCGAAAAATTTGGATAAGCGACAGCAGAAATAATTGCTACTATTGTAATAACAACTAGTAACTCTAAAATTGTAAATCCTTTAATGTTCTGATCTTGCTGCACCTGGATCTATTTTCCCTGATTTCGCTAATTCTTCAAGAGATTTTTCCATGGTAATCATTCCATCTCTAACTGCTGTTTGCATTATACTTGGAATTTGGTGAATTTTTGCTTCTCTAATCAAGTTTTGTATAGGTGCGGTACATTTCATTATTTCAAATGCACCAACTCTTCCTGCGCCGTCTCTAGTCTTTAACAATCTTTGGGTCACAACCATTTTAAGAGAAGTTGAAATTTGAGCTCGAATTTGTTCNTGTTGTTCAGGAGGNAACACATCTATTATTCTGTTAATTGTACTNGGTGCACCACTNGTNTGCAAAGTTCCAAANACNAANTGNCCAGTTTCTGCNGCTGTTAATGCAAGACTTATTGTTTCAAGATCTCTCATCTCACCAACAAGGATTACATCAGGNTCTTCNCTTAAAGCTGCTTTTAATGCCGCTGCAAAAGTTTCTGTTTGTTTTCCTACCTCTCTATGAGAGACAATNCTTTTATTNTCTTTATGAATAAATTCTACNGGNTCCTCAACTGTGATTATATTTGNAGTTCTTGTTTTATTAATTTCATTTACNATTGCTGCAAGTGTTGTTGATTTACCAGANCCAGTTGGACCTGTTACTAAAACTAAACCTTTATGAAAATCAACAATNTCATAGAGAGCTTGTGGTAANTTGAATTGTTCCATATCTGGAATTTTACTTTCAACTCTTCTGCAAACACATGCAGGTCCATTAATCGTTTTATAAAAATTCGCTCTAAATCTTAATCCNCTTANNGTAACNGATGTATCAAGTTCGTGTGTTTTTTCAAATTTATTTAATTCATGTTCATTACAATTCATTGAAAGCANATCTTTTAGATCTTGAGCTGTAACCATGACTTCCTGGACTTTTATTATTTCTCCAGTTTGTCTNTATGCAAGTGGAGATCCTGCTCTGATATGAAAATCAGAGATTTTTTTATTNTCTTTNGCTAGTTGTTCTAACTTTTCAAACATACAANCCTTTGTACTATAAAATTGACTTGTTTTACCAATTAATTTTTGNAAAAAACCCAATTTGAATATCAGTTGTTTTTATTCTAGTAAAAGTTGAGTATAAAGTTAAAATTCGTTTATAAAATTTATGAAAAATCCTTTTGCAAATTTATTTAAAAAGAAAAAAAAAGATGATGCAAACGCACCCCCTGTGCCACAAGGAGGAGAGAGCAAAAAAAAAGAGGGATTTTTTAGTAAGCTTCTTAAAAATAGATTAGGAAAACAATCTATTAAAGGTGAGGAAATTTTAGGAGTTGAACTTACTCCTTCAGAGATAAGATTATCGCAAGTTTCAAGTAATAAAGCCAATCAATGGGTTTTAGATAAATTCTATGTTCATAAATTTGAGGGTATTCCAGAAAATGGAACTGTACTTGAAAATCCTGATAAAGTNGCTGAAGAATTAAAATTAGCTTTACAAAAATCTAAAATTAATACGACTAANGCTGCAATCGCAATTCCTGTAACTAGCGCAATTATNAGAGTTGTTACCGCACCTTTAATGACNGATGAAGAATTAAAGAAAGCNATAGATACAGATTCNCTTTGGGAAAACTTAGTTCAATTAACTGATAATTTAAATGACTANTCTATATTCCATCAAGTAATTAATAGAGACAAAACAGGAAACACAATGGATATCCTTTTTGTGGCATCANCAATTATCAGACATTAATAGCTATACAGACATTATTAAAAAAGGTGGATTAAATGCTGTTATTATAGATGTTAAATGTTTTGCATTAAAATCTGCTGTTGATCAAATTAATCAAATTGCAGGTTCAATTGAAGACTCTAACTTAACTGCTGTTCTAGAATTTGGTTTAGATGAAAACTATGTAATGATACTTTACGAAAACAATCCAATTATAACTGATATTTTTATTAGATCTCAAGATAGAAAAACACTTCAAGAAAGCAATAATCAAGAAGAGATGGATGCACTTGTTAGAAGATATATGACACAAGTCAAACAAGCAGTTCAAGACTTTGAGCAAAAATATGAGAAAAGAATTAGAAATTTAAAAGTTACATCAAATCTACAAAATGTTGAAGATTACCTTGGTAGCTTTAGAAAAAATATGGTTAACACTGGATACAATTTATTTGATCCTTTTGATGGAATAAAAATTCCTGCACAATTAGAAAATGATATTAAAATGGATAACCGTTCATATTTTTCAACAGTGATGGGACTTGCATTTAGAAAACTAGACGTTTTTGGTTACTATAAATTTGTTACTGCTGTTAAAAATATTAACCTTTTACCTAACAGAGAAAATATGATTGCTCAGAAAAAAGCAAAAGCTTTTTCAAATTTTGCATTCAAAGGTGTAGTTGGAATAGTTTCAATAATCTACGTAGTTTTATTTGGTTTATCATTCTGGCAAATTACAGATCTTAATAAAAAAATAGAAGGTTACGATGAAATTTTACAAACGCACGAGCTTAAAACTTTAGAGAAAAATAAATATGCAAAAGAAATTGGTTTTATGCTTAAATCACTTCAATTAAGTAAATCAATTAAATCTAATAAAACAGTAAGCTTTAGAGTATTAGCACAGATTGCATCTGCAGTTCCAAAAAGAGTTAAATTTAGCAAAATAGAATATAATGGTTCAGATTTAGTTGTTATTGAAGGAACAGCATTTAGTGATCAAGACATTTTGAAATTAATTAGTAATTTGAACAATAAAAAATTGATCTCACAAGCTTCATTAGCAAGCATGACGCTACCTCAAGGCCAGCAGCAGGGATCACAAACTATGAAGGGCTTTAAAGTAGCCTGTGTATTGGAGCAAGTATAATGGATTTAAAAAACATNACTATGGATGATCTAAAGCAAAANTTAGCTGCTGTAGATAAAAAAACTTTAATCAAATTTGGATCTGGTTTTGGAGCAATAATTTTATTTTTAATAATTTACTATGTAATTTTAAATCCAATGGTCAAAGAAAGAAAAGCTAAATATAATGACAAAATAGTAAAGCAAAACGAAATCACACAATTTGATAATGAAATAATTACTTTCAAANCAAGAATTAANNAAATGAAACCNGATTTTGATAAAACTTCAACTNTATTTCATTCAAAAGCTGANGTTGAAGATCTTTATGAAAGTTTAAGTAAGTATGCTGCTGTTAATGGATTGGTAATATCAAAAATTGAAAAGAAAAAACCTAAGCCAGTATTTAAANAAGGAGTTACTCAACAAGCAGAAAATAATATNACAAGGGATATGGTTTCTTATTATCAAATACCTGTAGATTATGAAATCAAAGGGAATTTTTTAGGTTACATAAAGTTCAAAAGAGCAGTTTCTAGACAAAATAAAATGTTAAATTTTGACAAAGAGACCATAAGTATAGTACAAAACGATTCAACTGGAGCGATAATGGCCCAAGGTGAATTAACAATAGTAGGATTACCAGATGAATTTTTTTAAAATCTTATTCATCATAATATTTTCTTTAATAGCAAATGTTGCGTTTGCAGATAATCATGACCAAAAACAAGAAGTACTGGATGCAGCAAAAGAAATTGTTAAAGAAATGGAGGAAGATGAAGAAGTTCCATTAAACGATCCTTTTGCAGGAAATGAAGGAACTTCATCTTCAGCAAGCATACCACAAGATGAACAAGATAATGAAATGAGCTTATATAATTTTAAATTAGCAGGGCTTATTTCTGGAAAAGATTACAGTTACATTTCTTTAGTTAATTCTGGCGGAGAAGTTTTAACAATGACTTTAGGTCAATATCTTGGAGAAATACAATTAGTTGATCTCAGATTAACTGAAGCAATATTTAAAAAAGATGATGGTAAATTCATGATAATTGATTTTAATAATCAGGTCCGGGAGTCAGATGACTATTAAAAAAATATTAACATATTTTGGATTATTATTTTTATTAGTTGCATTAAATGCTTGTCAAAATTTAAAAAAATATGACAAACCATTCAAACACAATACACCTCTTATAAAAAATAAAGATATTGTAAGTAGTGGACAATCAGAAATCGCTAAAACTTTAGAAATGGGCCCCAAACCTATTGAAGGTGATGCAAAAAAACTTGGAAAAAGAAAAAAAATATCATCTGAAGCACAAAGAAATTACTTAATAATACCCGATGACTATCCTTTATTAAAACAACGGGTAACTCTTAAATTTAAAAATCTAGATTATAAAGAAACCATGAAATTGATGGGTAAAATAGGAGAGATAAATGTTTTAGTTGGAGATGAGGTTGCAGGAGCAATATCTGCAGAATTAATTGACGTCCCATGGGACAAAGCTTTTCAAGCACTTTTAGATATGAAAAATTATGCATCAGATGTTGATGTTGCAAGTAATTTGATAAGAGTTCATTCNCCTGAAACACTAACNGCACAAGANACTTATAAGTCTGAAAGAGCNCAAGCTGTTAAAAAGAAAGTAGAANTAGAAGATAGTGTTGAGCCAATATATTCTGAGATTTTTAGACTATATTATATAACCCCAGCACAAGCTAAACAGACCATTGATGAGTTGTTTACTTCAACAGCAGGCGACAGTTCATATACGCCAATACAGATAACTGAGGAAGCAACAACACGATCAATAATTGTTAGAGGAAAAGAGAAAGATTTAGATGTAGTTGATAAAGTTATTAAAGAAATAGATATAAGAACAAAACAAGTTTTAATAGAAGCTTTTATAGTTGAAGCAAATTCTGATTTTGAAAAAGCACTTGGAACAAGATTGGGAGGTTATTATAATAGAGCAGGTAACGTTACTGGTGGTTTGTCAGGAGGAAGCGCAGGTAGTGCAACTGGCGTAGTGCCAGGAGACTCAGCTAATCTAGGTGATGCAACAGATAGTTTAGCAAATTTTGCAATTACAAATCCGACAAGTGGAATTGGAATTTTAAGACGAACTGGCTCAGGAGTTTTAAAAGCAGAAATTACAGCATTAGAAAGAATGGGAATGGGTAAAACTATTTCTAATCCAAAAGTATTCACTCTAGATAATCAAGTAGCAACNGTTACTCAAGGTGAGGAAATACCTTATGAAGCTCCAGGAGAAGGTGGAGGATCTCAAGTATCTTTTAAGGAAGCAGCTCTTAAATTAGAGGTTACCCCAAGCATTATTGGAGATGGAAATGTTCTGTTAAGTATTCAAGTTAATAACGATACACCAAACAGATCTGTAGCAGGTGACACACCAGCCGTTAATAAAATGGAAATTGTAACAAAATTATTGGTGGCAGATGGTGATATAGTAGTAATTGGTGGCATTAAAAAGAACGTTTTATCAAAATCTAAAGATCAAGTTCCAGCAATTGGCAATATGCCTGTAATAGGTAATCTCTTTAAAGGGACTGAAAATTCTGATAACCTAGACGAATTGTTAGTGTTTATAGCACCAAGAATTTTATAATGATAAATATTAGTAGAGAGTCTGAGATTAATTTAATTAATATTCTTATTGATCAGGATATTATTTCTGGGAAAGATTTAGTTGANATTAAAAAAATATCTGGTGAAGGAGAAAAATCNCAGTTGGATGCAGTATTTGAGTTAAATCTAACTGATGAAGAAAAAATNTTAGATCTTNTAGTAAAAGATCAATCATTAGATGTAGTAGATTTATCNACANTTGNTGTAACTGANGAATTGAAAGCTGTTCTTCCANCTAATTACATTAATATGAACTTTATAGCNCCTTTCAAAATTGAGGGAAAAGTATTGCACATAGCAATATCTGATATTTCAAAATTAAGTTTAATGAGAAATTTACGAACAATTACAAAAATGGATATAGAACTGCATGCAGCAAAAGTTTCTGATATTTCAAACTTCGTAGATAAATTGCTAGCGGATGGTGAAAGAACTATTTCTGATATTAGGCAAACTAATGCTGAGAAGACTAAAACATTTGATTATGATGTAGATGATCAAGCAGAAGTTTTAGAAAAACCACCTGAAGAAGATATTGANGCTATAGAAAACGAGTCTGAAGTAATTAAATTTAGTACAGCAGTTGTTGCAGAAGCAATTAAATCAGGAGTTTCAGATATTCATATTGAACCTTATCGATTTACATCAAGAGTTAGATATAGATTAGACGGAATTTTACAAGAACAAGAACACTTTAAAAAATTTCTTCACTCAAATTATGGAGCTGTAGTTACAAGATTTAAGATTATGGGAAAATTAGATATTGCTGAAAGAAGACTTCCTCAAGATGGAGCAATTCCATTTAAAATTGATGGAAAAGTAGTTGACCTTCGTCTTTCGATTTTACCAACTGCAACAAATGAAAGAATAGTAATGAGGGTTTTAAACAAAGATGCAGGAGACATCAGTTTAGAACAACTTAATTTTGAAGAAAACGATTTAAAAAATTTAAGAAAAGCAATTCACGGAACACAAGGTTTAGTTTTAGTTACTGGCCCAACTGGATCAGGTAAAACAACAACACTTTATAGTATTCTAAAAGAGGTTTCAAAACCTCACCTTAATATTTTAACAGCAGAGGATCCAGTTGAATATGAATTGGATGGTGTTGGACAAGTTCAAATTAAAGATGATATTGGTTTTAACTTTTCTACTGCCCTGAGATCTTTTTTAAGACAAGACCCAGAAATAATTCTTGTTGGTGAGATGAGGGATAAAGAAACAGTTGATATTGGGTTGAAGGCTGCTTTAACAGGTCACTTGGTATTCAGTACACTTCACACAAATGATGCACCAAGCACCATTACAAGATTACAAAACATGGGAACACCCGATTATTTGATTAGTGCAGCCGTTTCACTTGTTTTGGCACAAAGATTAGCAAGAAAAACCTGCTCAGAGTGTAGAGTGCCAGATGAAGACATAACCCCTAAGGCTTTAGCTGATTTGGGATTTACAGTTGAACAGGCTTCAAGGGCAAAAGTTCAAAAGGGTAGTGGCTGTCCTAAATGCAAAGATACTGGTTATAAAGGTAGAATGGGTATTTATGAAATTTTAAATGTTACAAAACCAATTAAAGAAGCAATTCTAAGAAAAGCTACAACTCCAGAACTTAAAGAAATTGCTTCAAATGAAGGTTTTAGGACAATGCAAGATATGGGAAGAGAGTTAATTCTCACAGGTGATCTTAATTTTAGAGAGTATGATAGAGTTCTCTCTATGGAGTAGTAAATGTCAGCCGAAACTTTTTCTTATAAAGGAATATCTGCAGGTAAATATATTGAAGGTGAAATAGAGGCTATAAATCAAGAAGAAGCATCTTTTAAACTTAAAGAGCAAAAAATAATCATCACCAACTTAACCAAACTTAAAAAGAAAAAAGCTGAAAAAGAAAAGGGCAAAAAAAGCGGTTTTTCTTTTGGAAAGAAAAAAGTCACTCCTGCAGATGTAATGCTTTTCTCCAAGCAATTTGCAACAATGGTAAAGGCGGGTTTGCCAATTTTAAATGTTTTAACGATGCTTAGAGACCAAATAGAACATCCAACTATGAAAGAAATAATAGAGGATGTAAGAAAAAGTCTTGAAGGCGGTGTAACTCTTTCTAAATGTTTTGAGAAATACCCTAAAATATTTGATAATATTTATATAAACTTAATTAAAGCTGGAGAGGCCAGCGGTAAACTTGATGATTTCCTATTAAAATTAGTAGACTCATTAGAAAAAAGAGAAAAAGTTAAAAAGAAAATTAAAAGTGCATTAACTTATCCNGTGGTGATGTTTACGGTTGCAATAACTGTAATGGTGTTCATGTTAATTAAAGTTGTTCCAGTATTTGCTGAAATGTATGAGGGAATGGGTGTTGCATTACCTACCCCAACAGCTGTCATAATGAATGCAAGTAATTTTATGAGAGGTTCCGGTGGATTAACACTCGGAATAGTATCAATAATAGGTTTTGCGATATTTAAATATACAACAACTAAAATACCTGCAATTAGATATAANTGGCACCAACGAGTTTTAAAGATGCCAGTTTTTGGTGATATGATTTTAAAATCATTGATTGCTAGAATTGCATTAATAATGGGTAATCTTAGTGCAGCAGGAGTAAACCTTTTAGAGAGTATAGAAATCGCAAAACAAGTNAGTAATAATGANGTTGTAACTCAAGCCTTAGAAAATGTAAAAAAAGGAGTTTTTTCAGGAGACACTCTTACAAAATTATTTTTAAAAGAACCAGTTTTTCCTCCAACATTTAGTCAATTAATTTCAGTTGGTGAACAAACAGGAAATTTAGATGAAATGTTTACTTCTGTATCTTCTTACTATGAAGAGGAATTTGATACAGCGGTNGATAATATGTCTAGTTTAATTGAACCAATNATGATTGTATTTATGGGAACAATGATTGGTGGATTGATGATNGCCATGTATTCACCNATCTTTAATGTTGGTGCAATTATTGGTGGTTAAGAATTTANATTTTTAGTTAATACTAAATGATTTATCCAAGGCTTCTCACCTTCTTTAAAAACAACAGCGTCCATTATTTGTTGAATAAAAAAAGTTCCTAATCCNCCTGGTTTAATATCATCAATTTTTCTGTGTCTTACATTTTTTTCTTCAACTGGTCTTCCTTTGTCAAAAAAACCAATTTCAAGTTGACCGTTTTCAAGTGAAATTTTAATCTCCATTTTATCATCTGTGTCTTCACCTTGGTATGCATGNTTAACAATNTTTTGTGCTGCTTCTGCNATAGCTAGCACTAANTCATCTTTTAAATCTTGATTAATATTTACTTTTTCAAATACTTCTCTTGAGAATGATCTNACTTCTTTTAAACTTGATGAACTAACAACAAAATCTCTTTGTTCAGTTATAGATTTTATTGCAACATTCATTTATCAGTCCAAATTTAAAATTTGTTCAAGTTTTGCCATCATAATTACTTTGAGAACTGACTTACTAATTTCTTTCAGCACAACTTTCGTTCCAAGTTCAGTTGCTTTTTGGTGGCTTTCAATTAAAACTGAGATTCCTGAAGAGTCCATGTATTGAACTTCTTTTAAGTTAAGATGAACTTCTTTTTTTGCCTCTATTAAAGGCATAATAATTTCTTTTGCTTTCTCAGTTACATCCATATCTATTTCACCATCAAGGTGAACAGTTGATATGTTGCCTTCTTCTGTAACTTTATATGACATAATTATTAATATTTATTAAATTTCCTTGCTAAATCAACAAAAATGACCCATTTTGATTACAATTGAAGTATAGATATTGCCTTTTAAAAGATATAATTTATATGTATACACATATTTTTATTAATTATAGGATCNTTACTTATGAAAAAAAATAATAAAGGATTTACACTTATAGAATTATTGGTCGTTGTAGCAATTATTGGTATTCTTGCAGCAGTTGGAGTTGTTGCATACTCGGGTTACACATCAGGAGCTAAAAAACAAGCAGCTAAATCAAATCATTCAGCAGTTGTTAAATACATAGCAGCAGAATTACAAAAATGTAATTTAGGAGAGTCAACAGCTATGGGAGGCAATCTTACTTGCTCAGGTAAAACTAGAAAAAAAGTTAAGGACGCTGCAGCATTAGCATTAGCAGATTTTAAAAACCCATACGATACTTCAAAAAAAGCAGTAAGACCGAATACTGGTGACACATCATCTAGCTCTGCAAATGGTGGATATACGAATTTAACTGATAACAGTTCCAGTTCTAATACGATAGACGTTAAAACTTGCTTTACAGAAGATAGCGAGTGCTCAACATCTGGTAACGTTTCAGAAAATTCTGTCGTAGTAGAGTAAAAGTTAAAATAGAAAATTCTTATGACTTCCAAAAGCTCTGGGTTTACCCTTATTGAGCTTTTGGTAGTTGTAGCAATCCTTGGAATTATAGCTGCTATTGGTATCATGAGTTATAATGGATATGTAGGCTCAGCCAAAAAAAGATCTGCTGAGAATGTTATGCAACAAATATCTTTGGGTCAAACTGAATTTTACTCAGACAACGGATTTTATTACAGAGATGATACTGGCACCTCATGCAATCCAACAAGCACCACATCAAGTGCAATAGAAACTAATTTATTAGGTGGTACTGATAGTATTACAAGTGAAATGGGTTACGAATTATGTGTAGCAAATGATGCAACAAATTATAAAGTTTTTGCAAAAGAAAATGGTGGTAATTGTGAAATTACTATGACGGCTTTAGGTACTTTCGTTCGAACTAATTGCTAAGTATCTAATGAACTATCAAGAAATTTTAGAGAAAGTAAAATTAATATTTTCAGGTGGATTACCAAAGAATTTTAAAATTTATTTAACTATAAGTTTAGCTTGGATAATACTAATTGGATATTTAACATGGTGGAATGGATTAAAAAGTCCAATGTTAGATAAAAGCTTTAGATGGGATGAATGGTTTTGGTTTGGGATAGTCCCAGCTGTATCACCTTATATATTCTATTATATTTGGAAGAAAAAAGAGTAATAACCTATTTTGAGCATCTATTATCTATGATGTATACTTTTTTATAATAACTTAGAGGAAAAGATGGAGAGCGTTGATCTGGAGTCAGTAAAATCATTTGTTGATACCCTTTGGGTTATAGATTGTGCAATTCTTGTTTTCATTATGCAAGCAGGTTTTATGTGTATGGAAACAGGTCTTTCAAGGCACAAAAATAGCATTAACGTTGCTCTTAAAAATGCTGCTGACTTTGGTCTTGCAGTAGTAATTTTTTGGCTATTTGGCTTTGGCTTGATGTTTGGAAAAAGTTTTAATGGTTATTTTGGAACAGATTTATTTTTTTTTAAAACTGATCAGGCTGAATACATGACTTACTTTGTCTTTCAAGCAATGTTTGTTGCAACAGCAGCAACAATTGTATCAGGCGCAGTTGCTGAAAGGATGAAATTTAATGGTTATTTAATTATTACAATTATAGCAACTGGAATTATATATCCAATTGTTGGTCATTGGGCTTGGTCATCTAGTTATTTAAATAATATTGATGCAACAAGACAATTGCTTGCTGTTACAGGACAAGTCAAAACAACTGGATGGTTAACAGATATAGGATTTGTAGATTTTGCTGGAAGTACAATCGTACATTCAGTTGGTGGTTGGATTGCTTTATCAGCGGTTTTAATTTTAGGTCCAAGAA
>FUFK010775451.1_pt1 | contig 14441 bp, 24 predicted proteins | sample 1021851 | NCBI WGS metagenome assembly FUFK01 (sample SAMEA51879418, study PRJEB19060) | metagenome | reverse complement strand
GTAAAACTCATGTTGTAACTGTAACCTCGCCTAAACCAGTAGTAACGGAAAAAGTGGTAAGCACAGCTCCCAGCTTTCCATCACCCACGTTAGTATAAACCAAAAAAGCAGAGTTATCGTCGTCTGTGTCTGGTCTTGCATCTTTTACCGCTTGAGGATCCTGGGGAGCTGGTTTTGGCATAAGCTGTGGATGTTTTGCGTCCCATTGATCTGGACCAACCAATAAACCATCCCAAGTCTTACGCATGTCTTTCAGCTTATATCTAAAGCCTGTTATGTCGCAGATCCCGTAGGAATATTTACCAGATGCAAAAGCCATTATGCGTTGTTATAACTCCTTAAACTCGGTGCTACCCTAAATGATGCTCTATCCTCATCTTGTGATAATGCTCTTTGGAACTCATCCTCGTACATAGCTTTAAGCATGCTAGTTCTCTCTGGAGCTCTCTTTATTGATATGTAATAAGCGAGGCCAGCTGCCAAACAAGGGTAAAATCGGAACGGCAGATCTAGTGTATTTGCGCCCGCATCTGCATCGTCCATCCTCGTAAGTACGTTCATGTGTACTGTATAGGTGCTATTTTTATCTGGCGCTGGCCAAACTGATATTGTCGGTGTAAGTTGTTTGTTTATAAAAAATTGATTTGGTTTTCCTGTCGTTGACTTGGTAGTTATGTGTGCATACTCCGCTCTACTCAATCTTGACATGGGTATATCTGTGGTTTCAGAGTTTACTGTTTCTCTGATAAATACATCCAAAACGTCTATCGGTGCTGTAGCATTTGTGCTATCTATGTTGTATGTAGCAGTATCTTTTACCATGTCTAGTGTTTTTTCTTGCACTGTCCATTGATTTAGGCCTCTGTTTGCCCACTCTGCTAACATTAGATTAAGACTCCTGGTTGCACTTTTTAAATCATAACCAGTTCTGAGCTCTAAACCACAACGCTCGAACGCCTCCTCGACATAGTCAGCTACGTCAAGTTCAAAGTCTTTACTTCCAGATAATGCCATAATTATTCTCTATCTTCCTCTGGTGCATATAAATTGTCAAATGTTATGACCGGATCTGTATAACTCTCATGTGCCTCAGCAGAGTGCACCCACTGACTGGGTGAAAAATCTGGAGCTCCCTCGCCTGTTCTCCATAAGGCTGGATTGGTTGCTCTAACTCTATTATTTGGTAATGCAACAAAGTTACCTGTATATTCACCTGCGTCTGTCAAGTATAGAACGTGACTTTGTTTGTGTTGTGCAGGATCGTCCGCTATCGAGTGTTCGGTGTAGTCTACCGTAAACATGTACTTGCCCATATAGAACTCGCCACCTATTTTACAAAACCAAGGACTTGAGCTNACCCTATCCATGGTAACCACNCTATGATGNTGACTNAGACAGTCCCAAGGTTGTGCTAAGTGATCCTCCATAGGTTTAGGCCACTCAGCTAATGGTATGTCGCCTATGAGAGCTTGTATTGGCATACGGGCCCACATCGCTCCACCGTGTACGTTTTCATCTGGATAACCTTCAAAATCTGTTTCACAGCCTGTAAAAACTACTTGAAAAGACAAAGATCTATCTGGGATTGTATTAACTGCAAAAGCAAGAGCATGGAGGTACTCACCATGCCCGTGTTGATGATTAGTTGTAAACTCTTTTCTTACCCAGCATTTAAACTGCGGGATATTTGATATTAAATACGCCACCTTATTTAATTAGTATTTACTTGCCTATATTTTTAATACCTTTACCAAGGTTTGACATCATGCCACCTTTAGCTCTATATTTGGTGCCTTTTTTCATGCCGCCGCCTTTAGCCATACCTTTGGTGTTTTTTCTCATGCCTCCACCCATAGCCATGCCTTTTGTTCCTTTTAACACGTTAGCTTGACCCTGAGCTCTAGTTCCGCCACCCATAAGAGCTGACATCACAGATTTAGGCATATTACCCATACCTGGGTTAGCTTTCATTTCACTTCGTAAAGCTGCGCCACCTTTGGCGAAACCTTTAGTGCTTTTCATACCACCACCCATGGCTTTGTATTTAGTCCCTTTCATACCGCCACCTTTGGCCATATATTTAGTACCTTTCATTTTTTATCTCCTTCCAAACAATCCCATGCTTGGTCTNTTNGTTATCATACCACCNTTCGCNGCAAAAGTTTTNACATTTGTNGGCTTNCCACCAACNCCTTGTTTTTTTGCACGTTTTCNTCGCACNGCTGATTTTATNTGTGANTTNGACATNCGAGCAGCTTTNGCAGCTGGCACGCATTTNGGATATTTTCTTTTGCGATCTTTTTCTANNTTACTTCTACCGCACTTTGCATAGCCACCACCNTTTTTAGGTGCGCCTATATCNACCCAATCTTGTTTNAACCATTCTGTTANTCCGCCNTTACTTTTTGCCATGCGCTTTCCTAATTTGATCTTTACCACGTTTAAATACGTTGGCTATACCAGTTTTTCCCATAACTTTAGCTCGTTGTTCTCCAACAGTTANTATTTGTATTTTTCTNGCAAAAGGTTTNTTAATTCTTTTTACTTTGTTNACCGTTGCNTTAGCATCCTTCATAGTTGCAAANTTTATGCTAACCGTATCTTTTGGGTTCTCGTCCGTGTATAAACGTCTNCCGCTACCCTTAGGTTTTTTACCTGTTCCAACTTTTGGATCTTTTTTTTTCTTCATTTTTTTCTCTTGTACTTGGCGCTTTTGCGTTTAGTACCATCTGCTCGTTTTATAAGTCCTCTGGCTTTTGCTGAGGCACGTTCACTAAAACCCAGTTTTTTGCCTTGTCGCAACTTACGTCTTATTGTGCTAGCTTTTGCTACCATTAAGCTCTTGGAACTCTAGTTTTTTTACGTTTAGAATCCATCATGGCTCCACACCCACGGCCTTGAACCATAGTTACAGCACCGCCATTTCGCATAAAACCCATTTTGTTTCTTACTTTTTTTGGTAGTTTTGGCAAACCTTTGTTTTCTGCTGGTATTGGTTTTAGGTTTTTACCATTGACCTCCCCACCAACAGCTTTTTTAGAGCCTTTGTATTTACCACCCATTTTTTTATATTGAGAAACCATGTAAGCATTTGCATACGCGCTTGGGTAAACGTCAAATTTTGCTTTTGCTTTCGCTTTTGCTTTTCTATAAAGTGACGGATTTGCTACATTAGATGGTATTTTCGATGCACCACCACCTTTTTTCATTTTAATAGACTCAAGGGTTTTTGCTTGCCCAGCATGAGTTTTACTTGCTTTTTTAAGTTGTCTAACGACTTTGTTAATTTTTTGTTTTGCCATAATTATTTACCAATTTTTACATGACCAATAACCAGCTGTAAATACGTCTTTTTTCTTTTGCACAGCGTCGCAGTTGTGCCTAGCTCTAAAACTTTTACGTCTGGCTGGTTGGTTTTTTTTAATACTTAAATTAGGATCTCCGTATCTAACTATTTTAATTTGATCTCCCTTTTTTGCTAGAACAGCAAATTTTTTATTTTTGCCTGGTGTTCTTTTTTGTTTGTTNTAACCAGGAAAAGTCTCCCCACGGTAAGANATCCTACCGCTAGGGAGTCTTTTTGCATCCTTTGTGGTTGCCATTAGCTGTAATTTTTAGTTACAACCAATATTATTGAGTAAGCGTCACCATTACTATGTCCAACGGTTGTAAAGTCTATATCTCCCGTAACGCCAGAACCAGCATTGTTTGGAATACCAGTAAATAAATCGTAGTATTCGTCACCAGTGCTGTCAGCTGGCAAACATATTGCTAATACATTGGTTGATGCGTCAAACTCAATGTCGACGCCCATGCCTCTACAGGCCCAATATATTCTTGATATAGATACAGAAGAACAAGCTCTACCTTTGCTGTCAGCTTTCAAAGCCGATACATCAACTTTTTTGACAGAAGATTCGCCTGTGCCGTCGGATTCGTTAGTAAATTTAAGAATGGCAAGCCTCTCACCATCTTGTATGGTTTGTGAGGTTACTGTATCAGCCATTATTTACTCCTTATAGTTCTGTGACTGCTGTTCGTTCTTTATAAGCACCAACATAGTCAACACTTAATGTTTTTGCAGCAGCGGCACCGTTTTGTATACCAAATGAAAGCGTAAGCTCTTCATCATCTGGTGCATTAGTGCTAACGACTGTACCTGCTAAAACATTGTTCTGAAACACATGAAACTTCTGATCTTTAGGATCGTAAATGAAACCTAGTGTCATAAATGTATCATCTGCCAAAGAGTTTGGTAATGTTAGTGTAGATTGTGTGCTGTCTTTTTCAACGATAAAGCTGATTGTTGCAGCTCCATCTGATTTTAAAAAGAAGATACCATCTGTCACATCTAACGGTGTTGTGTCAGTTAGCTGTAAACCAGCAACAATATCAGTTTGAGTAGCGTCATTTGTTTTAAATCTAACGTGAAAACCGATTTGTTTTCCAGATTCAAATTTAAAACCTTCTTTTACAAGCTGAAAAAAGTCATGGTCGTTATCGCCAGCAGCGTTTGTTACTAACAAAACCCCACCGTCGCCATCGGCTAGTGCCTCAGACGCAGATCCAGTTCCATCCTCAGTTGTTGTGATCGTCCAGTCGGACGCTAAGTAAGTATCAAAATCATTGAAGTATTGATGATACTTATGCGGTGCAGGTGCTTTTAATTTACCAAGTGTACTATCAGTACCTACGTTGGTTACACCCGAAGTAAAATGCGTAGTCATAATCAGCCTCCTTTAAAATTAGCCATTGCAAACACCATTGTTNGCAACAATCATTTCTACAGTATTGATAATACTCTTTGGCTGTTATTTGTGCAACTAAGAACTAGCTAACAATTTTGTAAGGCAGTTTATAGTATCTTTTGCATGAATGTGATGTATTCCGATACCACCAGCATTTTGCCAAGCTGTTATATTACTTGCTTTATCATCGATCAACACATGTCCTGGTCGTGCATATATGGCCTTTTCTTTGCCTTTTAGCGTGCATGTAACCAGCACATCTATATCAACATGTTTTCTAATCCACTTAAATTTATCTTTTGCAACCTTATCTCTGTTTTGCTCACCAGAACAAGATAATATTTCCCAGTCTATACCTGTGCCTTTTACGTAATCGACAAGTGTTTGCATATCACTCATAGGTGGTAGATCAAAGAATAAACCTGCATTTGATAATTCTATTTTTCTATTATCGTAATAGGATTGCTTATCAAACGGTCCATTTAGATACTTAGGACCTTCTACACCTTGGATGAAGTCAGCTAAGACTCCATCCATATCAACAAATATTTTAGTTATAGCTGACATCAAGCTACCCTGCTTTTATTATAAGACCAATTAACACTTGCGTTTGCAGCCATCTTTTTAGCAACCCAATCTTTAAGATAAATGTGCAACCAGTAAGCATCGGTTTCATGCCAGTTATCAACCTCACATGATTGATAATTCCAACAAATAAGCATGTTGTAAATATCGCTACTGCCAAGATCAGCTCTACCAAGAGTTGAAAATGTATCTAAACACTTGTTAACAAAATCGACATAATCTTTAGGATTGTCACCGTATCTTGCGATCAAACTATCGATATTAGCTTGAGCAAAAAGTTTGACCATGTTTTTAGGATCACAATCAATTTGTTCTTTAGTAAAACAATTATATGCGTATCTAAACTCTTTCTTTTTAGCATATTTTACTATTTCACTAATATGCTCTGGAGTTACTAAAAATGCACTCACTACGCCACCTCCTTTCTAAGACCCATGCTTTGGTCAATCAACATATTAACATCTGCATCTGTTAATCCTTGTTTTTTGTTCCAAGCATTGATCGTTGGTTTATCCCAGTTTACATAATCACCAATCTCAAGATCAGCAAGTGGCACATAACCACTTTCATAATCAACCACAGCAACAGTGCCCTCTAAATGATACTTAGTGCCGTCGTAAATGGCGACTCTTTTACCCTCTGCTTTTTTGGTAGCAGTAAAACCATCTAGATTATTAATATCCATGTTTAACTCCTTTTTGGTTATTAATTAATTTACTCACATATATATATTATCAAATATACACAAATATGCAACTATTTACACATATTTATACAAGTTATTTTAGACATAAAAAAGGGCCAGTTAAGGCCCTTATTTGTAATACTGAGTAAGAAAGTGTATTACAACTTCAATCTATGCACCTTGAGATCCAAAGATTCCTCTCCAATCAGAGAAACCAAATGAATATCTCTCTCTAGCCTTATATCTGATATTGCCAGTNGAGAAGTCTGGTTCCATAGAAGTCTCCATTGGAGATCTTTGGAACATTTTTAGACCTTCACCTGCGCTATTAACAGAAGTAAGAATAAAGTAAGCGTCTGGGTCAGTTAGATAATGATTAACTGAATAGCCACCAGGCATAACACCTGTGTTTCTAATCGCGTTAATATCGTTATCAGCAGTTCCAGATCTTAGTTGAGAATTTAATATTCTGTCAGCAACAAAAACAAGTTGCGGTGGGACAATAAGTTTGTCCGCTGTGACACTAATAGTTAATCCTCTATCATCTGTAAAAGTTGATATATCGATAAGATTATCTTCTAATGACGCCTCATTTAAGTCAGCCATAGTAGTTGCTCTGTTTGCAGCTGAACCACCACCAGATAGTGGGTGATCTGTTGCAATAAGAGATTTACCATCGCCGCCTGTAAAGCTAGATGAGAAAGCGTTGTTTAAAACATCGGCACCTTTGACTTCCTTAGTGTTAGCCATTGATTTTGCTAATGCTTTTACATATCTTTTACCCAAAGAATCATAAAGGTTATCTTCAACTGCCTCTTCTGTTAAAGCAAACGCTAACGCCACGGTATCGTGTGTATAACGTGCACTGTAACTTTCAGATGCGTTGTCGAATTGAACCCCTTGTCCTTCGGACTTAAGTGGTGCAGAACCAAATCCTGTAATTAGGACCTCTTCTTCAAATGCTCTGTTTGAATCTTCGATAACAAAAATATCTTCATACTCGTTCTCGTAAGAATCATAGGACATTCCAAAAAGTGCATTTAACCCAGGCTCTAGCTCTTTTGCTAGTTGTGCTCTTGATATAGCCATTTATATACTCCTTATGCTAAACCAGCACCTTTCTGTCCCATAATGTGATTTTGTATCACACACAAAACATTGGTGTTAGTCGATGAAACATCGTCGTTATCGGGATCCTGGGATATATCTATAGCTTTCAGTGGTAAAGTAGCTGTAGTAGCTCCTGTACCAACATCTAATTCTAGTGCTGATATTCCAGACTTAGTATCGCCTACTGGTGATCCATCAACAATGTCGAAGTTTCCAAACAAGTCAGCTACAGGCATGGCTGCATCTGCTTGTACTTCAAAAACAACATTAGGATCATCAATGACGCTTGCGATTATATCCGACGCAGCAATGCTGCCTGGATAATAATTGTTAAACACTTGTTCGCCTGTGGTTGGATCAGTGTAAGATACACCGTTAAACACACCGACAATCGGAACTGTGCCAGTAGCAGTATGCCTACCAATAACACCAGCTGTAAGCTGAGTTACCAAGTCACCTTGGAATATTGGTGTTGTGGCTCCACTAGCAATCCTATATCTAGATTGACCTCCAGAATAAGGCGCTCCGCCCATCATACGAACAGGTTTACATCCAAATGGGCTGTTATTATTAGCCATTGTATATTCTCCTTATATGATTATTACTTTTTACCAAAAGTAACGTTAGACCTCCTATCAGAATCATACTTCACGTATCTGCCGTCTTTTTTAGATTCGTTAAACATAGTATTATCTAACGCCTCTTTTTTTCTTGCAGTTTCCTGTTCGTAATATGTATTACGCTCATTCTTAGTTTCGATTGGTATTTTTGCTAATAGCAGACCTTCACTATAAACTAAACCAGCATGTCTTGAATTATCATCGGCCACAGGTAAAACAAACTCTGAGGGTAAATCAGTACCTCTTACGAGCTCCCAACCTTCTCTCAATCTTCTGCTTACATTGGCGACGTCCTGTTGTCCCAGCATGGATTCTCTTATCCAACGATATTCGTACCCTTCTGGTGGTGCAGGAGTTTCAAGTTTTCTAACTGGTCTCCACGGTTGTCTACGAGTGTTATTAGCGTGATTCTCGGATTCACGGGAATTTCTGGATTGTGTCATATCTTTATTATCTTCTGTTGTCATTTTGCCTCCCTAGATTGTATGCGTTGTTTTTCTTTAGCAACGGACTTTAACCAGGCGTCCTCGGACATGCCATGTGGTTTTAATCCACGGAGTCTGGCAACTTCTGATTTAGAAAATTGCACACCGTTCTTTTTGCCTTGTGTTTTTTGCCGACCTCCTACGGAGGCTGAGGCGACTCTTTGCACAGCGGGTCTTTCCTCAATTTGTTCAGCGTTATCCGATACTAGATCGGGATAAATTTTATAAACTCTGTTGTTCAGCTCAGTATAGTATTCATCTGAGTCTGGTTCAAAACCTTCGTTTACTAAATTCATGTGTGTGTATTGTGCATACTGAGTGGCCTCAGCATTTTCACCAAACCAAGAATTGTTTGCTTTCCATTCTAAAGCCTCTTGAGTTGGTTGCACAACTTGATTTTCTGGTTGTTGATATGTTTGTTGTTGAGGTTCTTGATATTGAGTATAAGCCTCATTTTGTTTTTGTTTTGCAATACGTACTTTTTCTTTTTGTATAGCAACCTCATTTTTTAAGCTATCAGCTTTAGATATTAAATCAGCATCACCAGAGGCATGTGCTTTTTTGTAGAGTTCAGTGGCCTCACGCTCTTTGATTTGCACTGTTTCTTCTTCTTTTGCTATTAAATTTTGTTGGTATGTAACAGCTGCATTGTAATACTGTTGCACTTGTTGATCTTTTTGTGCTAATTGTTGCTCTAATTGTGCTGCTTTTTCCTCAGCAGCTCTGTTTCTTGCATTAAGTTTGTTAATTCTTTTCGATACACTTTTAGTGTATTTTTCAAGTTCATCGTCACTACTAGGCTCTGCCACTGCATCGTTTTGTGTTTCAGACTCAGTAACCTCTACCTCTATATCAGCAACTTCGGTTTCCATTTTATTTTCGTTTTCTATCGTCATAAGCTAACTATATCATCTGGATTGAGTATTGTGGCAATAACCTCATCATCATTAATGATTCTTACCTCTGCACCGTCCTCAAGTTTAAATCTCGAACCAGAGTAGCGTCCGATTAATACCCACTGCTTTTCTTCGCACCAGGGGGTTTCTCCATACCTAGATTTATCGTTATAGCATAGTGGTCCTTTTTTAACCACGTAAGCTACAACGGTTGCTAGCGCCTCACGATCTGTTGTTTGTTTTGTTAGGACTATGCCGCCCTCTGTTTTTGCTTTACCAGCATAAGGTAAAACTAACATTCGCCAACCTGTTGGCTGCGGCATCCTTTCAAGTAATGATTTATCTAATTTTTCTGGATCTAAAACCAAAGTATCCGGATCTACATAAGCCTCAGCTATTTTTTTGTTTATTGCGTTACTTTCTGTCGCTGCTGTCATATATCTTTTCCCATATCACTTATTGCGTTTGCAATATAGTATAAAGCAGAAAGCTCTCCTTGCAAATATTTATAATGTTCAATATCTTTTAGTCCTCCAGACATCAAAGTTTCTTGTATCTGTTGTTCTCGTTCGGATATAGTTCTCTTAATTTTATCGATTACTTCTATTTCGTCCATAAATTAAGATTTTTTCGGCCTACCTCTTTTTTTTGCCGCTGGTTTTTTTGTTGTTTTGGTTGTGGTTTTTTTCGTGGTTTTTTTTGGTTTGACCTCTTCAACCACGTCACCATTTATTATAGCCATCTTTTTTTCAATCCTAGCCATGTTCTCTTGATGTGCTTTTTCTGCTGCCTCAAGTGCAGCTTTTTGCTCTTTAGCCTCTTGTTCTCTTAAAATCTTTTTTTCTGCTTTAAGTTTTTTTTGTGCCTCTCGTATGTAAGATGTTGTCATGTTAATCCCCTAAGTTTGTTTTCAAGTTCTAGTAGTTTCAGATCAGCATTTTGTTTTAATCTGTTCACCGCTACTTCAAGTTTATCATCTGCTATTTGTTTTTGCACATCAATTCTTTGTTGTTGTATTTGGCTATCAGCCATTTTTTCTTGCGCTCTTTGTGCTTGTTTTGCCACAAACTGGTCAGATTCCATATCTAATTCTTTGTTTCTGAGATCTAACTCACGTTTTCTAATATCTACTAATGGGTCGTCACCACCACTCATACCAATCGATTGTAAAAACTCACCAGCTAACTGAGCCATAATTTGTGAGCTGAACTGCTCTATTATCATCTGTATTTGTTGTTGTATAGCAGCAGCCTCTTGTGGTGAAACCTGTTGCATTTGTGCTTGAATTTGTTGTATTTGTTGTTGCATTTCTGGCGGCATTTGTTCTTGAGCTAGTTGTGCTGCTAAAAATTGTAAATGTTGCATACAGTGACTAATAATTAAGGCTTGTACCTGAGGACTTTCTTTAACTATTTGCGTCAAAAATAGACTTTTGTGCGCGTCTAAATGTGCTTGATGATTTTGTTCTGGAAAAGCCTGTGCTGGTTGGCCTAGTAGTAACCCAGCATTTTCTTGTCCTGCATCTACTGGTTTTGGTGTCATATCTGGTGGAGGTTGTAACAAAGAGTCAACATTATCCACACCTAAAGCGGCATACATGCGTTTATAGGCCTCGTAAATACCCATAGGACCATGTATTTCTGGATTAGATTGCACCATCTGCAACAATTCTTGTGCTAATGTAACTCTTTGACTTTGCGAAAATATATTAGGATCTGACACTGGAATTATGTCAACACGATCGTCGAAGTCTATTTGTTTTACCTCTTGCGAACCAGAGCCAACTTGGTAATTATAAACTGGTGGCAAATATTCACTAAAAACCTTTGCAAGTAATGCAAACTCTATTCTTTGTGCATAATGCAATCTTTTGTGTATTGCACTCATAACTTTAGTGCCACGTTCAAGTAAAGCAACAGTTGTCCCAACAGGCATAGCTGCGTTCATATCACCGACATTCATATCTGCTATGGCGGCGAATCTTTTACCAGAATCGACCAAGATGCCTAAAAGCTGCATAAGTACATTGCTTGGTTCTTTAATAGGAAGAGGTATTAAGTTTTCTCGTAAAGATCCGCCTGTAGTATCAATGTCTCTAAATTCACCTGGTTGTAAAGGATCATCTTCGTCCCTTATACGCATGCCTCTAGCTTTAAAACCAGCTGGTAGATTAGCTAGCGTACCTGCATCTATTAGTTGTCTTAATATGCTAGTGCTTGCCTTTGACAATCCACCAATCATGTGTGACAGGCCAAGTCCATAAAAACCTAATCCAGGTAAAAATTTGTATTGAACAAAATAATTAATTTTATTTTTAAGCAAGTCGTTTTCTCTAAAATTTCTTCTAATTGACAATATTTTCTGAGAGTCCTCTTCTATTGTGACGATATATGGCAGTTTTAAACCTGTTGGCATGCCTTGTTGATCTAAATCCTCAAAACCCTCAATATCCAAGACCGTATGTACTTCATATACGGTTCTATTTCTGTTTTCTTTGTAAGTTGGCGATATGCCCTGTATATCGTCTATAGCCTCAGTAATATCATCTAAATCTTCACTATAACTACCGCTACCTATATCTACGTTTGCATAGAACCCAGTCACTTGTTGTTTTTTTATTTCGTTTGCTGACATGCTAATTGAGTGTGTGATTCTCTCTGCTGAACTAATATCAGTTGCCTCATAAGGCACTATAAGATCTTCTGGTGCTATAAACTTGGCTACCGCTCTGTTTAATACAAAATCAAAGTATACTTTTTTAAAACAAGAGCCGGCTAAAGGTAAATAAAATAACATTTGATCTAATTCTGGATCGTATTCGTCCATTTCGTTCAAAATGTAATAATTCATAAACTCTTGAACTCGCTCTGCTTGATCTTCGGTTTGTATAGTTCTAGCACCAACAATTTCTGTTTTAACAGGTCCTTTTGCTGGTAACATTTCTTTATATGCTTGTGCTTGGAACTGAGTTACAGCCTCAGCTAAAATAGGGTGAACAACACCAGAGCTACCTTCAAAAGGTTGTGATCTTGTATCGTCAAACTTCATACCTAAATATTTTAGTCCGTCGGTATAAGTTTTTTCCCACTCAGATCTAGACTCTTTATCGCTTTGTATTGAGTCTAGCAAATCGTTTGATATTTTTTCTAATGTGTTTTGGTTAATAAAATCGACCAAGTTTGCATCGAAACTCATTTGTGGTTGAGCTGGCGCAACTATTTCATCATCTAAAAAAACTTGTTCGTTGTCTACTAAAACCTGCGCAGCTGCTTGTATTTGTTCGTCTCTTGTAGTGTCTGGAACTATATTGACAGCAGATCCTTGTACTTTTACATCTGGGTCATTTTCTGTTCCTAATTTTTCTATAGCCATAATTAATGTATTACCCTATTGCGTGGATCTTCTGTAAGATCAATCTCAGTTCCTATAATAGCCTCTAATTCACCATCAAGCAAAAGGCCATGGTATTCTGCGATAAGTTTTGCGTGTTCTAGATTAGGTGCATGAATTAGCGGTCCCATGTATTCAGTGCCATCCCAAATAAACCTAGTGGCAAAAGTTTTCAATAATATACTGTCCTGTTCTTTTTTAATAATTTAACCTCATCTTGATAATCCTCATAAAGAGATATGAAACCACCTTGTCTAAATCTCATCAAAGCCATTGTAGCACTATCGCAGTAGTCGTCATAATCACCAAATGGAAACGATGCCATTTCTTCAATAACCTCTTCTGCAAAATCATCTTCTGGTGCCCAAACCATGCCAGATTCAAATATAGGTGCAACACTATTCATACGTGCTACTTTGTCTTGTCCTCTACTAGGTGAATATGATGTGACAGGTATGCCCATACGTCTCAGCTCATGCATCAAGGGTGTTCCAGATGCTTTAGCCTCAATAAGTACACAATCTGGTTCCCAGTATCTATATTCTTCCAGCGCAAGTTTTTTCAGTTCTGGAAAGTCACATCTAGCTCTTTTTGCGTCTAATAATATTATTTCATCATTATTTTCATCGCCACGATTAAATATTGCCCATGTAGTAATCGCAGAATAGTCAGCTGTTTCTTTTTTTGAAAAGGCTGTATCGTAACTTTGTATGACATAACTGTAAGCTGGCACATCTTCACTCTCCCAGCGATTCCACCACTCTCTTTTAACTATAGAGCCTTCCTCTGCTGTTGGGTTTTGCATCCATTGACTGTTCCATTTAGATATGGGTAAAGACGCCTTCACGCCTAACAATTCATCTTTTTTCCAAAACTCTGGCCACAAAGGCTTTTCACTATCTGGCATAATTGCAGGAAACTCTACTAACTCCCATTGATCTGCATTTTCATCGCCCTGTTTGTTTAAAACCTTGCCAACCAAGTCTTTTGTACTCCATCTAGTCATTACAATCACGATTATTCCACCAGGTTGTAAACGTTGACGTGGACCAGATGTGTACCATTCGTAAGCAGATTCTAAGGCTTTTGGTGACAAAGCATCTTGTTCTGAGTGTGGATCATCAATAATTAGTAAATCAGCACCACGACCTGTAATAGCACCGCCTACACCAGCTGCAAAGAACTCACCATCTTGGTTGCTAGTCCAACGTCCAGCTGATTTGTTGTCAGCTTGTAATTTAAGATCTGGAAATATATGTTGATATTCTTCACTATCAATAATATTTCTTACTTTACGACCAAACCTAACTGCTAACTCAGCTGTGTGAGTGGTTTGTATTATTTTAAGATTACCTCTTCTACCCATCATCCAAGCAGGAAAAAAGGTTGATGCAAACTCAGACTTGGAGTGTCTCGGTGGCAAACAGACAATTAATCTTTTTAGTTTGCCGTCTGCTATTTTATTAAATTTATCAGATATGATTTTATGATGTCTGCCTTCAATAAAATCTGGCCACATGTGTTTAATAAAACCCATAAAATCTTTTTGACAACCATCTTGTTTTTCTAGTTGGTCGTATCTTTGTAGCAAAGCCACTGCCTCAGCTTTGTCTTGCTCAGATAATATATCAAAATCTTTGAATGATATATCGCTCATAAGCGAGCTGAGAAACAAGGTAGCGACGATATATTATGTAACCCAGCTCTAAGCGTAAAACGCCTAGTTGTAGTATTACATAACACTATACTTCGTGCCATTCCTTACCCTCGAATAGTAAAGCCTCTGCCTCTCTTCGTCTAACCAAGCCTTCATTTACCTTGCCATTGACTTTATTCCACCTTTGAATTTGATGCGGTATATCTGCCCAATCAATATGAGTGCTGTTTAGAACTTTCAAAAGCGAAGATTTTTTAAGGTTTGT
>FUFK010045814.1_pt1 | contig 14443 bp, 15 predicted proteins | sample 1021851 | NCBI WGS metagenome assembly FUFK01 (sample SAMEA51879418, study PRJEB19060) | metagenome | reverse complement strand
TTTTGGACAAGCTAGTGACATGCAAAGGTTTGCGCCAAAATCAATTTTAACATCTATAATTGATGATTGGGCACCATATTATGTTGAAAGATCTATTGCAGCAAGAGATGGTACATGGAAACAACAAGATACCTGGCATGGATTAAAAGAGGGCATGGTAGCTATGGCTCCTTATAATTCCGCAATGGGAAGTGGATTAGTTAAGGAAGTAGAAAAACTACAAAAAGACCTGGCTTCTGGTAAAGTTCATTCTTTTACAGGCCCAATATATGATCAAAAAGGCAATTTACTTGTTGCAGAAGGTAAAGTTGCAGATGATGGAATGTTGGCAGGCATGAGCGTATACGTCAAAGGAGTTGAGGGAGATATCCCAAAATAATACTTTTATAAAAAATAAAAGGTCAGTCTTATCTGGCCTTTTATTTTAAATGCTTTTTATTTAATGCATCAATATCAATTTCATCATAATATTCATATGGTTGAACAATCCACGGATCACCACCTAATAGTACTGGACAATAATCTGGTTTGAATATTGATGATTTTTTCTTCCATAAACATGCTGTCCTAATTTCTTCTATATAATTTTTAATAGGCTCATATTGTTTAAGCCAATCAATACTTTTATTTAATGTTAGGCCTGTATCAGACAAATCATCAACTAATAATATATTTTTGAAATCCTCATTTTTTGCAATTGCACTCATGTCTCTTGCAAAAATTAGCTCTCCTTGTTGATCTTCAACAGTTTCCCCAGAATAGCTCTGGATTACAACATAAGCTGTGGGAACTTTAAAAATTCTGGATAAAATATCAATTATTGGTGCAGCACCTCTCATGATACCTACAAGTACAGATGGAGTATAGTTTTGATTTATTTGTAGTGCTAATTTTTCAACAGTGCTTGTATACTCCTCGAAAGAAATTATTAATTTATTAGCCATGAAATTTACTATCATAACTAAAATAATTTAAAAAGGAGAAATCATGAAAGCCTACTGGATAAGTGTTTATAAGAAAGTTGAAAACCAAGAAAATTTAAAAAAATATGCTGAGGTGGTAACTCCAATAATAAAGAGTTATGGAGGAATACCTCTTGTAAGAGGTGGAAAACACATAACATATGACGGGGATGATTTTTTTAGAACCGTTATCTGGGAATTTCCAAATTATGAAAAGGCTGTAGAGTGCCATAATTCGAAAGAATATTTAAATGGTTGGAATATTGCAAAAAATACAACCACCAGACATATGCAAATAGTGGAAGGATTTAGTATTGAATAGGCTCCGGATCTATACTTCTCCATAAATACCAAGTTGCAACTGAGCAATAGGGTGAGAATTTTTTATTCAATAATTTAACAAAATTTTCAGGTGGAAAGTATTTTTTGTTATAATTTTTTGAAATCGCTCTTAATAAACCAATATCTTGAATTGGCCAAATATTAGGTCGGTTATAAGTAAATAATAAGATCATTTCTGCAGACCATCTTCCAATTTGTCTCAATTCAGATAAATAAATTATCGCCTCCTCATCAGACATTTTAGGAATAAGTTTTGGATTAAATGTTTTATCAATTACTTGTTTAGCTAAACTTTTGATACCTTTTACTTTCTGCCTACTTAGACCACAGCTTTTAAGTTGGGATGTTGTTAACTTGTTTACTATCTTTGCCGTGATTTTATTTTTACATTTTTTTTTAAATTTAAAAAAGACTGCATTAGCAGCAGCAACACTAATTTGTTGGCCAATAATACTTTTGCATAATGAGAAAAAAACATCTTTTCTGGAGGTCAAGATCGTCTCTGAAGGAGATTTGTACTTTTTAATCAAAGCAAACATTGTTTTATCCTTCCGAGATAAATATTTTTTTGCTTTATTCCAGTATCGTGGAGAATTACTCATGTCGTGAAACTGACAGTCGATTTTTTAAAGTTATTTCTCTTCTAAAAATTATAAATGAAGATAATATTACTAATAAAGCTCCCATTAATGTTTTTAATGTTGGAACTTCACTCCAAATAAAATATCCAAATATTATTGCAAATACCAAAGCTAAATATTTTAGAGGAGTGACTAAACTTACTTCTGAATATTTATAAGATTGAGACAGCCATAAATTTGCAAGACCACCTAAAATTCCTACCATAGACAGTAGAAATAAATCTAAGAAATTAGGCATCACCCAGCCCTGAAATAAAGACAAAAGACCCAAAATTGCTATTGAAAAAGAAAAGAAAAAACTTATCAGCCATACAGGCTCTGTTGTAGATAGTTTTCTGATTGCTATAGCAACATATGATAAGCCAAGACAAAATATTATTGGATATATGTAATAGAAATTTAATGAACTAAAGCCTGGCTCTGTTATCACAATTATTCCTACAAAACCTACTAAGACAGCTAACCATCTATATAAACCAACTTTTTCTTTTAATAAAAATATTGAGAAAATTGTTGTAAATATTGGTGCTGCAAATGTAATGCTTACTACTGTTGCTAACGGTAAATTTCTTAAGGCAATAAAAATTGCAACTAAAGCAATTAAGCCTGATAAACATCTTTTAAAATGAAGGAAAGGCCTTGTTGTTTTATAAAAATCTAAAAATCTATCTTTAGGAATAAGGAACAAAATTGGAATTATTCCACAAAAACCTCTGAAAAATAAAACTTGTCCAACAGGATATGCATCTGACCATTTTACTAATACATCCATTAGTGAAAAGGCACATACGGAAATAAACATGTAGAAAAAGCCTAATTGATTTTTTGACAACATAGGTTAACTTTAAATCAATTGGATTAATTATCAATGGAAATAGCAATTTTAGGATTAGGATGTTTTTGGGGACCAGAGATTAAGTTTAGTAAACTTGATGGAGTTATTAAAACTGAAGTTGGATATTGTGGTGGTCATAATGCAGAAACAAATTACAAGGAAGTGTGTACTGGTTCAACAAATCATGCAGAGGTAGTTAAATTAGATTTCGATCCAAAAATAATATCTTATGAAAAAATCCTTAAATTTTTTTTTGAAATTCATGACCCAACAACTCTTAATTCTCAAGGACCTGATTTTGGAACACAATATAGAAGTGAAATTTTTTATTTAAACGATAATCAAAAAACAACTGCAGAAAGTATTATAAATAAAGAAAATGAAAGACTATCTGGGAAAGTTGTAACTAAATTATCACAAGTTAAAAACTATTGTCCAGCTGAAGAATACCACCAAAGATATTTAGAAAAAAGATAGAATGTCTTTAGTAGATACAAATTGGTTAGAAAAAAATATAAACCAAGTAAAAGTTATTGATTGTTCTTGGCATATGCCAGCAGAAAATAGAAGTGCAGAGGAAGAATTCAATAATGAACATATTCCAAACGCAATTTTTTTTGACTTAGACAAAAATTCCAAAAACAATACAGATCTTCCACACATGCTTCCAAGCTTAGACGATTGGAATAAAATAGTTTCAAACTTAGGAATTTCAAAAGATGATCAAATAATTATTTATGATAACTCTAATGTAATAAGTTCTTGTAGATGTTGGTATAACTTTATTTATTTCGGACATGATCCAAAGCTTGTTAGTGTGCTCAATGGTGGATTGAGAAAATGGAAACAAGAAAGTAAAAAGATATCCAATGAAGTCGTTAAATTTTCAAAAACAAATTATGAAGGCAAAGAATTAATTTCTTTAGTTAAAGACAAAAATAAAATTGATTTAAATATTTCAGAAAAGGAGTTTGTTGTTGTTGATGCACGAAGTAAAGAAAGATTTGAGGGTAAAGTACCAGATCCACGAAAAAATGTTAGAAGTGGATCTATTCCTAATTCTATTTGTTTGCCTTTTGTAGAAGTTATAAACAAAGATTTTTCATTTAAAAATGAAGAAGAGTTAAAAAGTTTGTTTAATAATACATTTAGAAATCCAATGGATAAACCAGTCTTTTCATGTGGGTCTGGTGTTACAGCTTGTGTTTTAGCCCTTGCATATTCTTTAGTAAACACTAATTATCTGCCTATCATATATGATGGTTCGTGGGCAGAGTATGGCAAAATCTAAGCTATGAAAAGATCAACAAAAATAACAAGTATAGTAATTATATTTTTTCTAATCATTGCAACTGTGATCATTGGAAGAACTATGATTGGAAATCATTTTAAAAAAAAATTTAGTAAAAGACCTCCGCCAGGGATAATTGTAACAGCTGTAAAAGAAAGGATTTTTGAGAATATTATAAGTACTTATGGAACAGCAGCTCCAGTGCGAACTCAATCATTCAAAGTTGAAAAGTATGAAATTCTTAAACCTATCAAATATAATCAAAAAGTTAAAAAAGGTGATGTTATTGCTGATCTTAAAAATAGAAAAATTATAGCTAAATTTGATGGAATAATTGGAAAGAGAGAATTTTCTGAAGATTTAGAAGTTTCAAAATCATCAATACTTATAAATTTAGAGGACTCAAGTTCGATTTATTGTGATGTAGAAATACCAGAAATATTTGTTCCTTTTATAAAAGTTGGTTTACCTGTAGACATAAAATTTTCTGGATACAAAGGAAAAATATATAAAGGAGAGATTCATTCATTTGCAAGTAGAATAAGCGAAGAGACAAGATCTTTGGCGACTAGAATTAAATTAGATAATCTTTCAGGCGAAATACTTCCAGGTTCTCTTTTAGAAATATCAATTAAATATGATGTTAGAGAAAGCTTAAGTATTCCAGATACAAGTACCATTGTTGAAGGCGAAAATGTCTTCATTTATAAAGTCGATGATAAAAATAAAGCATTGAAAACAAAAATTATTACTGGTGATCGATACATAGGGTTTGTAGAAGTTTTAAATGGTCTAAATAGTGGTGATAAAATTGTTGCTGAAGGTACAAAGAAAGTAAGACCTAATCTAACCATCAGGCCAATTGAAAAAGGTTCCAAAGAAAAAAAAGGAAATTCTGGTTGGGTTAAAGAAGATAAATCTAAAAATTAAATGTTTATAACTGAAGTAAGCATAAAAAGACCTGTTGTTGCTTGGGTAATGTCATTAATATTAATTATTTTTGGTATCTTTGTTTTTGCGGAATTGCCAGTGAGGGAATTACCAGATGGTATACAGCCACCAATTGTTCAAGTACAAACAGAATACAAGTCAGCGTCAGCAGAAGTAGTTGATGAAGAAATAACTCAAAAAATTGAGGATGTCATTGGTGGAGCTGAAGGAATTAAAAATATAGATTCAAGTTCTCTAGGTGGAAGAAGTAGAATAAATATTCAATTTAATACAGACATAGATTTAGACGATGCAGCAAATGATATTCGAGAGAGAGTATCCAGAGTAGTCGACAATCTGCCAAGTGAATCTAGTCCTCCTCAAATATTAAAACAGGCAGCTGGATTTACAACCACAATGTGGGTAGGCCTATCCTCTCCAAATTGGAGTGACCTAGAACTTGGAGATTATGCAGAAAGATATCTTATCGACGCTTTTTCGAGTGTACCTAACGTTGGAAGAATAAGAGTTGGTGGATTAAGAGAGTTAAGCGTTAGAGTTTGGATAGATCCAATAAAATTAGCGGCGAATAACCTTACTATTCAAGAGGTTGAAAGAGCATTTAGGAATGAGAATGTTAATCTTCCAGCGGGTACTTTGGAAGCAAGCAATAAAGATCTTACTCTTAATATTGATAAATCTTACTCTAATATTAATAACATTAAACAATTACCGTTAAAAAAAGATAAAGATAAAGTTATTATTTTATCAGATGTTGCAAATATTGAATTAGGTCCAGTATCAGAAAAAACTTTATTTAAAGCTCAGAGAAAAAATGCAGTTAATTTAAAAACTGTAGGGATTGGAATTTATGCTAAGAGTGGTGCTTCTACTGTTGAACTTTCAAACCAAGTTAAAGAGAAAATAAACGAATTAAATAGATCTTTACCAGATGGACTAAAATTAGAGGTCGCTTTTAATAGAGCCACATACGTTGGTGCAGCGATTGAGGAAGTTTATAAGAGTTTGATTATTGCATTTATTTTAGTTGTATTAATTATTTATCTATTTCTTGGTAATCTTAAAGCAGTAATAGTTCCAGCGGTTGCTCTACCAGTTAGTTTAATAGGATCATTCTTAGGATTATACTTGTTTGATCTTTCAATTAATATTTTCGTATTACTGAGTTTTATTTTAGCCATAGGTATAATAACAGATGACTCGGTTATAATGGCTGATGCCATTTATACCAGAATTGAAAATGGTGAAACTCCACTTGTTGCTGCATATAAAGGATCAAAACAAATTACTTTTGCAATTATTGCAACGACATTAATTTTAGTTGCAGTTTTTTTACCTCTAATTTTTATAAAAGGTATTTCCGGAACTTTATTTAGAGAGACTGCAATCGCTTTATCTTTTTCTATAGTGGTGTCTTCTTTTGTTGCTTTAACATTGTCCCCGATGCTAGGTAGTAAATTTTTAAATAAAAAAGAAAAAATAAATTATTTTGTTAAAAAATTTAATAATGGATTTAAATCTTTTACTGGCTTTTATATTGATACTTTAAAATATTGGATAAATAAGAAAAAAACTATTTCTGTTTTTATAATTTTAATAATTACAGCTTCTGTTTTTTTATTCGATTTTTCTAAAAAAGAATTAATTCCAACTGAGGACAGAGGTGTTTATTTGATAATTGGATCAACTGATGAAGGAAGCTCATTTGAATATACCCAAGAAAAAGCTCAAATTATTGAGAGCAAAATAATAAAATTATTACAAGCGAAAGATAGTCCATACGAGAGAGTTATTATGAGAGTTCCTGGATTTGGTAAGTCTGCAACAACTTACAATACATTTATAATTATTGCCTTATTAGATGAATGGAAAAATAGAGAAAAAAGTAGTCAAACAGTATTAAGAGAAGCTATCGGTCAAGTTGTTTCTGTTCCCGAAACTTTTGCTTTTCCAATATCTCCTCAATCAATTAGAGTTTCAAGCTATAACAAGCCAGTTCAAATGGTAATTTATGGAACAAGCTACGAAGAACTTGAAGATGTACAAAAAAATATTTTACGTGAATTAAGAAAAAATAGAAATATGTCACGAATAGAGAGTGATTACACAAAAAATAAACCTGAAGTTAAATTAATTACTAATAAAAATAGAGCTAACGATTTAGGAGTGTCTACAGAAAATATTGGAAGAACTTTAGAAACACTCTATGGAGGAAAAAGAGTTACTACTTTCAGTAAAGGAGGAAGAGAATATCCAATTATCTTACAACAATACCTTGCAGATAGACGAGATAAAGACGGATTATCAAAAATATTTGTTAGATCAGAGACTACGGGAAAGCTAGTATCTGTTGCAAGTTTGGTTGAATTTAAAGAAAAAGGTACAGCGGAGGTGCTTCCCAGATATAACCGACAAAGAGCGGTTACAATATCTGCAGCCCTTTCAGAAGATTATACATTATCAGAGGCTATAAATTATTTGGAGGATGTCATGATAAAAGTTGCGCCTGAAAATCAAATAACCTGGAAAGGAAAATCAGAAGAATTAAAAGAAACAACTAACGAAATATATTTAATCTTTGCTTTAGCATTGATCACGGCATATTTAGTAATGGCAGCAACCTTTAACTCTTTCATTCATCCTTTTATAATTATTTTAACGGTTCCACTTGCGGTTTTTGGTGGATTAGTCTTTATTTTATTTTTAAATAGTTCGATAAATATTTTTTCTCAGATTGCATTAATAATACTGATTGGTATCTCAACAAAGAATAGTATTTTAATAGTAGACTATACAAACCAAATAAGAACCACTGGTGTTAAACTTCAAGATGCAATACTCAAAGCGTGCCAACTAAGAATAAGACCAATTATTATGACGTCATTGAGTACAATGATTGCGATGTTACCACTAGTAATTGGAAATATTGGGCCAGGTGCAGGAGAAGGGTCTAGATTAGCTGTTGGAGGAACTATCCTTGGAGGGATGATTATTTCAACTTTCTTCACATTATATGTAACTCCGACAATGTACTTAGCATTAGCAAAAAATACAAAAAGAATTGATGCAGTAGACATAGAGCTTAAAAAACAATTAAATTAAAAAACAATGTATTTATTTGTAGATAAAGAATTCTTACAATCAGATAATTGCTTTTTATAAATATTTGACTGTTTCTCTACTCTTTTTGCTAAATTAAGAACTTTCTTATTACTTTTATAATTTTTGTAATTTCCCCAACCTTCATGGTAAGCAATATACTGTTTGAAAGCGTCTGTTTTTAAAACTTTTAAAATTTTTTCGGTTTTGGTTGTATACCACCCAATGAAATCAACACTATCTTTAAATCTTGTTCTAGTTGCAAATTTATTTCCTGTCTCTGTCTTATATTGTTTCCAAGTTCCTTTTACAGCTTGAGAATAGCCAAATGAACTGGAAGGTCTTTTGTAGGGAAGTATTTTAAAAAGTTTTTGACGAGGAGGTTTCGCAAGCCAATCAAATCCAGACTCCATTTTTATAATTGCAAGCTGTAAGTGAATAGGTGTTCCCCACTTTTGTTCAGCTTTTTTTGCATGTTTATACCACAAATAATTTTCATTAAAAATAGAACAGCTATTACTGGTGTTGGAAGGTATTGAAGAACAGCTTGTTAATATAAAAATTATTATAAATAAAATTTTATTTTTCAAAAAAAAATTTATCATTAATAAGTATAGTTTTATTTATCAAATTATTCTAAAAGATAAACAAATGAGTTATTTAATACTTGTGAGACACGGTCAAAGTGTATGGAATCTTGAAAATAGATTTACAGGATGGGTGGATGTTGACTTAAATGATAATGGCAGAGCTCAAGCAAAAAAATCAGGTGAACTCATCAAGGATAAACAAATAAATATAGATCTATATTACTCATCATTTCAATTAAGAGCTATAAATACTCTAAAAATTATACAAGAACAATTAAATGACTATAAAAATATTAAATCCGTTTGGCAACTAAATGAAAGACACTATGGTTCTCTTACAGGTTTGAATAAAGATGAAATGAAAAAAGAACTTGGGGAAGAAAAGGTTCATCAATTTAGAAGGTCATGGGATCTAAGACCTGATCCATTAGATAAAAATAGTGCTTATCACCCTATAAATATTAGTACATATAAAGATATACCTGCGGATAAAATTCCGGATACTGAGTCTTTAAAAGATACTTATGAAAGAGTTATCAAATATTATATTAAATATGTTGAAAACAATTTTAAAAATAAAAATATTTTAATTTCTGCTCATGGGAATTCCCTAAGGTCTCTATGTAAATATCTATTTAAACTGGACGACAATAAAATTGCTAAACTAGAAATACCAACTGGTAATCCATTGCTTATAGAATTTAGTGAAGACAATAAGATATTAAATTGTGAATATCTTGATACTGAACGAGCTAAAGATCTTTTAGTTTATTAAAAATATTTAAGTTTGTTAAGTGATAAAATTTTTTTTTACTTTCAAACCCATACAATTTTTTTTCATCCATTAATTTATTCCAAATATTTAAAATTGAGAATTTATTTATAGTTTGATTCATTAAAATTTTTTTATTTAAAATTTGACAACCAGTATAAATAAAATCTAAGTTCTCTTTTTTTGAGATTAAAATATTTGAAAGATTAAAATCTCCAGTTAAATTTTGATCAAAACTTAGGTTTTTATTAACTAATAAAAGTATATTTTCTAATTTTTTTGCAAAATAAATTTCTTCCATTTTTATAATTTCGTCTCGATATTCATTTGACCAAATTGTATCAGGATTAAAGACTATAAAGTCATCCTCCCCTGAACGACTGATCATATTTAATATACCACCTCCAGTATCTAAAATACTTTCTCCGTCCTCAACAATATGAATATCTAAATTGAAATTTTTATTTTTAATAAAATTTGAAAAATGTTCTTTTAGATAGAAAGTGTTAATAAAAATTTTGCTAATACCTATCTCTTTAATCAAATTTATGCTTTTTTCAAGCATGGTAACATCTTTTATTTCTAGCAAAGGTTTGGGTATTTTTAAAGTAATTGGATTTAACCGTTTTCCAAAGCCAGCACATAATATTAAAGCAGTATTTATTTTCACAATTTATTTAACAAATTTAGGGAAATTANTTTTCAGTATCAATTTTAAATTAAAACATTTTCTATTTTTTTTCATCCTATAGTCAATCATTTCCCAGGCATAGGGTATCATTTTGATATATTTTTTTTTTATTATCTTTTATCGCTAAACGAGTAAAAATTCCTATGATCTTTAAATTTCTTAGAACAGATAAAATTTCAAAGTCATTTATAAATTTATTAATTTCAGTTTTTTTAAGTTTCTTAAAGTAATTTTTTAAAATTTTATTTTTAAATTTATTAGATGTTTTAAATCTTACATCATCAACAAGTGAAGCTAAATCATAAGCTTTATTACCAATTAAAGCATCTTGGCTATCTATAACTGCAATATTATTTTTAACATACATTAAATTTGATACGTGAAAATCTCTGTGAACAAAGGTATTGTTTTTTAAAACTAGTTTAGATATCAACTTTTTAACCTCATTTTCATATTTTTTTTTAAAATTTCTGATTTTACACTTATTTATGTTTCTAGGTGCATACCACTCAGAGAATAATTTTGCTTCATTGGATAATATTTTATTATCGTATTCCAGCAATTTATATTTCTGATTATTAAGATTTACCACCTGTTTATCTTTAATTAATTGTAATCTCCTTAAAGTTTTTAATATTTTTATAAAAATTAGCTCTTTGTTAGTTTTTGTATGTTTCAAGACTTTGTATAAGGTATTATCTCCAAAATCTTCAACCTCTATATAATTTTTTTTATAATATTGATTTAGTAAATTTGGTGCTAGGATTTTATTTTTATTTAAAATTTTATTAATAGCATCGTAGATTAAAAGATTTTTAACTTTATCTTTTTTAGAATAAACTATAATTGAATGATTATTCTTATTTCTATAAAATTTTCGAGGGGATGCATCACCTCTAATTTCATTTAACTTTTTAAAATTTAGCATTTTACTAAATCGAATTTAAACCTTTTATCTCAATTGTTCTATTTTTAAGTTCATTTTCATATGTAAATATTAAATCTATAGATTTTGTTTTATTTTTAATTTTTAGTAATTTAGGCCACTCAACTAAGGTAATAATTTTTTCATTTTTTTCAAAAATATCTAAGTCTTTAATTTCTGAACTATTTTTTATCCTAAATAAATCATAATGTTTAATCGTAAAATTATTAGTTTTGTACTCGTTCAGTAAATTAAAAGTAGGGCTAGTAACCTCAGTAAGTTCTAACTTTTGATCAATCTGTAATTTATTAACAAGATATTTTACAAAAGTTGTCTTGCCAACTCCCATCTCCCCATACAAAAAAATATATTCACCCCCTCCTAAATAGTGGGTTAAGTTTTCTGCCAATTCTCTTGTAGATTTCTCAGAAGTAATATCAATTTTGCTATCTTTAATAGCGGTAAGCATCTGGTTTAAAAGGACCTTCTGTTCCTACGCTTATGTAATCTGCTTGATCTTTAGACAGTTTAGTTAGTTTAGCGCCAACTTTTTTAAGATGTAAAGTAGCAACTTTTTCGTCCAAATGCTTTGGTAACACATAAACCTTATTGTCATAATTTTTATGATTATGCCAAAGTTCTATCTGTGCAATTACCTGATTAGTGAATGAAGCACTCATAACAAAGCTGGGATGTCCAGTTGCACAACCTAAATTTACCAATCTTCCTTCTGCTAATAAAATAATTCTCTTCCCACCAGGAAGTTCAATCTCGTGAACTTGTGGTTTAACTTCAGTCCATTTATAATTTTTCAGAGCCTCGACCTGTATTTCGTTATCAAAATGTCCAATATTACATAAAATAGCTCTATCCTTCATGTCTCTCATGTGGTCTGCTGTAACTATATCTTTATTTCCTGTAGCAGTTACAACTATATCTGCTCTACTTATGGCTTCTTCCATTAATACTACTTCGTAACCCTCCATTGCGGCTTGAAGGGCACAAATTGGATCTGCTTCTGTGACTAATACTCTTGCTCCACTTTGTCTTAAAGAGGCAGCACTTCCTTTGCCAACATCACCAAAGCCTGCTACAATCGCAATTTTACCTGACATCATAACATCAGTTGCGCGTCTTATTCCGTCAACTAAACTTTCTCTACAACCATATAAATTATCAAATTTTGATTTAGTTACTGAGTCATTTACATTTATTGCTGGCACTAAAAGAGATTTGTCTTTTTCCATTTTGTTAAGAGCTTTAATTCCAGTTGTTGTTTCCTCTGAAACTCCTTTAACATCTTTCATCAATTCTTTATATTCGTTATGCATGATTGCTGTTAGGTCACCACCATCATCTAATAACATATTTGGCTTCCAATCAGATTTACCTACTATAGTTTGTTTGATACACCATAAGTACTCNTCCTCAGTTTCACCCTTCCATGCATAAACAGGTATACCTGCTTTAGCAATAGCAGCAGCAGCGTGATCTTGAGTTGAAAAAATATTACAAGAAGACCATCTGACCTCTGCTCCTAAATCAACCAATGTTTCAATAAGTACAGCTGTTTGAATAGTCATATGTAAACAGCCAATAATTTTAGCACCCTTAAGGGGTTTTGTTTTTGAATATTCCTCTCTTAAAGCAATCAATCCTGGCATTTCGCTTTCTGCAATAGAAATTTCTTTTCTTCCAAAATCGGCTTGTGAAATATCTTTTACTTTATAATCTTCCATGGCAAGGTTTATAACGTTAAGTATTATTTTATCAACATTAGATTAAATGCTAGGAAATCTTATTTCTATCATAGCACCAACAGTATCAACTCGATTAGATGCTACAATTTCTCCATCATGTAAATCGACCAGATTTTTAACAATATTTAATCCTAACCCTGAATGTTCTCCAAACTTATCAGGTCGATTACTATAGAATCTCTTAAATATTCTTGAAGTATCTTTTTCCTTAAACCCTTCTCCTTCATCTAGTATTTTGATTGAAACTTTATTTTCAGAGCTATCAGAAACATTAATTAAAATTCTAGAACCTTTTTTGCTAAAGGATATAGAATTATCTAGTAAATTTGCAATTATTTGTTCTATTCTGTTTTCTATACCCTTAATAAAGTACTCTTTTTTTCCATCATTTTCATATCTTACATCGATATCCTTTTTAACTTTATGGATATTATTATAATCATCTACAACTGATTGAATAATTGGCTCTATATTAATTTTATTCATTTTTTCTTTACTCAAAGCAACTTCATCCTTTAACATTTGAGAATAATCTGTAATTAATCTTTCAATACGCTGAACATCATGGCTCAGAATATTTATTAGTTTCAGTCTTTGATCTTTATCATTTGTATCCTGCAAAATTTCAGATGCACCTTTTAAAGATGCTAAAGGATTTCTAATTTCATGAACAAGATCAGTAGAAAAATTTTCTGCATTCGTTACTCTTTTTTGTAACTCATTTGTCATATCCTCAAGAGAAGTTGAAAGAAGACCTAATTCATCGTTTCTATTTTTCAAATTTTCAATATTTGACTTAGTCTGATTTTTTTCTTGAATCAGCTTGGTATAATGGACTAAATTTTGAATTGGTTTAATAAAATATCTACTCAATACAAAAGAAAAAATTAAAATTACAAATCCTACAGATATAGCAGTTCTAATTACAAACGCCTTTCTTTCATCTGTTGCAGTTTTAATATCATTAGCAATCTCTGTTATTGCTAAATAACCTACGATTGATCCCTCTCTTTCAACATCTTTTATGGTTATTAATTTAAATTGGTTATAATTTTCTTGAATGAAAGTATATGGATTTCCAGATTTATTGGAGTCTGAGTAATCAATCAAAATATTTTTCAAGAAATATGGTTTTTCTTGATCTAAGTTAATATTTTTTTCTTCAATATTTTGATCATTTTTATCTTCACTTAAAGTTTCAAACTCAATCTCATCTAATCTTGTTGAGAATGATCTTAGATCAAGATCTAAAGTATCCGTATCACCTATAAGATTTAAATTACTGTCAAAAAAAATTACCCTATCTAAATTTTGAAATATAAATCTTGTCGAAAATAGAAATTTTCTAATGTCATCAGGACCAAATTTTACATTTAATCTTGTAAGATTATCAACTGTATTATTAATTACTTTAATATGATTTTTAGATTTTTTTTTAACTAAGTTTGATTGTATACTGTTTAAGTAGACTATTGTGAGTAATCCAATAATCGTAAAAATAACAAAGTTAATAAATAAGAATTTTTTTAATATTGATAGAGTTTTTAAGTATTTACTAAACATCAGCTAACATTCCATCTATAT
>FUFK010039561.1_pt1 | contig 14444 bp, 14 predicted proteins | sample 1021851 | NCBI WGS metagenome assembly FUFK01 (sample SAMEA51879418, study PRJEB19060) | metagenome | reverse complement strand
TGGATCAACTGGTAGAACTTCTTTCTTCTCTAATGTACCATTTAACCTTGCTTCTTGTAGTTGTGCTATTTGTTTTTCAATGTCAACATCAATATCAATCTCAACTTTTTGTGTTAGAGGTTTTACTTCAGGTGTTTTGTGTTCCTCTAACATACCTGAAAGGCCAGAGAAAAAACTATTTGATTTTTCTATGTCAAGATATCTTTGTGTTGAATTATTTGCCATAACTTATGATCTTGTTACGCTTGGTGTTACTGTTGCTCTACCTTCTATTCTTCTAGTGATAATTCCTGAACTATCTGTGGTTGTGAGATCCCAAACATATCGACCTTCTTCTAAATCTGTTGTGATAGAATCGGTCAAACTGATTGTGCAAGTGCCGTCAGTGGCACTAACTTTTGCTGTAGTGAAAGAATACTTTGTAGCAGACGAATAAGTTTTTCTCATTGTAGAAGTTATTGTTTCGTTACTTAAATCTACAACTGTTCCTGTTGAATCTTTTACTGTCAGCGTTTCTGTAAAATCACAATCTTGATCAATAGTGATATTTTGTATTATCGCCATACTTGAAATTCCTATCTTTTTACATATATTTATAATATAATCAAGATTTAAACCATGTAGGTAGTCCTAAAAACGGTCGAGTATCATATCTGTTTTTTTCAGCATTTTCACCAGAAGCGTCATTATAATGTAAAAATACTTGACCACAGTTTTCACCCTCAAACGCTTCACGCCAATGTTCAACTTCGCAACCTCTATAAATGAGAGAGTCACCTGGTTCTAAATCTACTTTTACACCTTCTTTGCCTGTTTCACCAGACGGTTCTAAATAGATTGGCCATGCGTCACCACCTAAATTTAAAGTTGTAGAAACTTCACAGGAATATCTATCTTTATGTCTTTCTAGTATGTCACCTTTTTTATATATTCGAGCATATGAATATGTTGGTATTAAACTTAATCCTGTTTCTTCTTCCATCTTTGGTTGAACATTTTGTAATAAAGTTTCCATTGCTGTATCAGCATAGTGAGAATATGTTTCGGGTATTTGAGTATCATTCCATACACCCCAATATTCAGTAAATGGAGATATGTACTTTTCATCAAATAATTTTCTTGCTACTTTTCTTTTCATCAAAAAATAAGAGTAAACAAAGTCTGCTAAATCTTTTGATATTGCTTGTCGTATTACTTTATAATTATTTTTCATCTAAACGGCCATCCTAAATTCCAGATTACAAGTGAGTATCGTGTGCCAGAGGTTACTGGTTTTACTCTATGCCACACAAAAGAAGGAAAAACCACAACTGATCCTTTTGGTCTTATTTCTTTACATAATCGAGGTTGATTTGAACCACTATCAGTGTTTCTAAAATCAAATTCAAAATCACCACCTTCATATTCAGTTTCATCTGACAAACTTACAGTAACAGATAATTTTCTAATTTTACCATGTGTGTTTTTATCATTTGGTTTATTATAAGGTAATTCATTTGAATCACAATGCCAATCATAATGTTGCTTTTTTGAACCTGCATATTTTGTAAATTGACAAGTTTCTGACCAATCCCAATCAAAATTCCATCCTGCACTTCTATTTGCTAAATGAATAAATGGATGTATCTCTTTATAGATCCAAGAATCGTTCATCCAAACAACATTTGATTTTCTTTTTTTGTGAAGTATTTTTAAGTCTGCTTCTGATATTTCTTTTTGTTCAGTTTGACCTGTAAGCGCTATTTGCTCTTGTTGAGATTTACCATATTCAATAATGTCATTACAAATTCTATGAGGAATAACTGAAGGAAAATACCAATAGTAGTAATGTAAATTCATAATATATTCACCTTTCTATTATATAATTTTAGTAGATTCTACTCTACTGGAGTAGGCCATGCACCTAAAGGTCTTGTAGGAGGATTATCTGTATTGTAAACATATAATGCCTCTAACTTTGCTACTGTATCTGCAGCGTCAATCTTTGTGTGCATATCTGCTGCTGCTGTTCTTACGGCAGCACGATATGTTGCGACAGCACTTGGTATTGCTGTTCCAGCTTCTGCTTTTCTACAAGCATACCAATCAGTTGATTGTAGTCTTGAATGTGCTTCAGCAGATATTTTATCTTTGTGTATGTTTGTTAAACCAATAGTTTTTACTGTATTTGTATCAGCACCTGTAGGTGCTTTACCAGCGTCTATTTCTGATTGTGTCCATTTCGTATCTGCAATTTCTTTTGCTGTTGCTGCAGCATATGTTAGAGTAACTTTATCACCACTAGAATCATACGCTAATGTGCCATCATCATTTATATAATAATTACCATCTTTTAAATTTGATCTATTCACTTCTTCAACTTCATATACGCCGTATGCTTTTTTCTGATCTGGTGTCCACTCATTAGCATATTTTGTTGGAAAGTTAGTATTATTAATTATCAGATTTGTCTGAAAATTATTTGTTTGCACTATACTTCCATCTTTTACATAAGCCCACATATTTATTACTCCTTTTACTATCTATTTATAACGCTTACGAAGCGTTATTTGCTCCGCCGTTTGAGGTTACAAATGGGGCACTTGCAAATGCTATGTATATATAAGTGCCGTTACTAGCATTAGTATCAACATCAGTAGTCATTATGTGAAAACCATTTGATACAAGGTGAATATTTCTTGCGCCACTATCTGCCTCACTATCTTCAGCATTTAATTTTAGTTGTGTTAAAGAACCATCATTAACTGCAGCACCATCAAATATTGGTCTTGTATCATCACCCCAACGCCAATGGTCAGTATCATCAATTCTTTTGGTAATCAAAAATCCTGGTCGAAAGCCTGTGTAAATGAAGGGTCCCAGAGCATTACCGTTACCATTATACTTACCTATCTTTGAAAATCCTTGTATGTTTGCGAAAGCATACATAATATAACTGTCACCATCTTTATTTGTAGCACTATTTGTTCCTACTGTGATGTTTGTTGATGTTGGTGCTGTTGAATTAAAAGCACTTGCGTTTGTTTGTTCTCCATCGGTACTACTACCATATAATACTCTATTATCAGCAGATAATAATCCTGTAAAGTGATGAAAATTAGTATCGTTGTTACCACCATCTCTATTTCTTACAAGTACCCAATTTGGCGTAACACCTAGTCCGTGTGCGATAGTTCCGTTACCACCTGTTCCTGTATAATCTATAATTGAAATACCTGCTGTTGTATTTACTTGACGACCGCCTCCTGGATTATTACCACTTTCAGTGAATGTTGTTCTTGAAGCACCATTTGCTTTCCATCCTGCAGCCACATAATTGTAAAGTCTATTATTAACTTGACTTTGATTAGTTAAAGTCATACCATAAGTATCATATGCACTTATCATGCTTGTGGTATTTTCATTACCAACTTGATCCCATCGCCAATGTCTATCACCTCTTGTTGAATCCCATATAGAGTTATTTTCACCTGCATTTCTCAAATCTACGAATAACAAGTCTGGTTGAAAGTTATATCCTGATACTTTTCTTCCAACAACAGAATTACCTGACCAGCAAACTGTATCGTGATGTTGAGTTGGATCGTCTATTGTTGTAAATGCCATATTACTATTTATCCGTATTGTGCTAAATTTTGTGTGCAAAGAGCATAGTACCCACTTGGTACCGCATACTCAAAATTACCATAACCATTTGCGTCTGAATTACCACTTGATATTGCAAAAGGTGGATTACCAAAGTTTGCTTGCCAAGTAGCTGTGTGAGTAGAACTTGTATCACCTACAACCATAAAATAAAAACCATCTGGTTTAGTAGAAGCGGCAGGTAAAGCAAATATAGCATTTGTTTTACTTGCACCACTTGTAGGATCAGAGGATGCTTGAAATGTTCCATTTTTTGACACATACATAGCACCATTGTCTAAATCTATTGCTAAACCAATAATATCATCTGTATCATATGATTCACCATAATTAGAACTACTGTCATCATTCATTTTATTTCCATTTGATGTTGTAGCATTATATCCCCAATATCCATAACCGTGTGGACTATATCCTAAAACACCATTCCCATTTGGATTATTATGAAGCATAGGAGTTAAGTCTGAATGAACACCTACTATGGCATAATTATTTGCATGGCTTGACGCTGTTTGTTTAAACTCAGCATACCATTTACCACTAGCAACACCCATACTAGATACACCAGAAGATTTACCATCTGCTTGTGAGGCGGCTTGACAATTACCCTCGGTTAAAGTTGTTCTATATCCATTTGTTTGTGTATTGCTTCCATACAAATCATTAAAAGTAGCAAAATTGTTCGTAGGACTATCAGATGTGTGGTCGGTTACTGCTAAATTTGTTGTTGAAAAGTGATTACCATTACCACTTGTATCTGTTCCTTGCATTGAAGCACCTGCACTACCTACAGCACTATTTTCAAACTTTAATTGAAATCCGTTGGTACCATAATTATCAAACATATATTTTTTAGGGCGCCATATATCTTTATTATCTGGATCATTTTCACCAAAATATTCACACCCTAATGCTAATCCATCAATGAAATGTGTTTCTGCTATGTATCCATTTAATTCTTGAGCGTCATCTGTAGGTCTTGCACCTAAAGTTACTTTACTACCATTTGTACAGAACGGTGTAGTAACATTTTGATTGTAAGTTGTTGCACTAAAACTTGTTTCTTGTTTACCGTTTATGTATATTCTAACACCAGTGGTATAAACTGATTTTGAAGTATCAACAGCAGCAACTACATGATACCAAGCACTAGGATCCTGAAACCTTCTATTTGTTTCTATGTTAAATCCATTGTTTGCAGATCCGCCTATTGCATTGTAAAACTGTAATTTGAAATTATCACCACTACCTCTAAAAGCAAGAGCAGCAGTAGTATCACTATCAGTTGTAGCGCCTATTATAACTTGGTCATTACTACTTGTATTATCGCACTTTTTTATCCATGTTGAAATAGTAAATTTACCTGGATGAGATGTTGTGCTTGGAGTAAAATCCATATGTGGACTATCACCTACATTATATCTTATAGAATTGCCTACTAAATAAGGGTTTCTATCTGGCCATTGATTAATTTTTTTATAGTCATATTGACTATTCATATTATAGACACCGTTTGCTTTATCTTTTTGTTTTATGATTACAATACCACTACCACCAGCAGTACCAGCAGTAGGTCCAGAACGACCTCCACCACCACCGCCCATATTTGCAGTACCCGCCACACCAGCAGTGCCATCTACAGCGCCTCGTCCACCGCCGCCTTCTCCACCAGCACCAACCTGTGTTGACCATGATGATGTTGAGTTTAAAGAACCTCCTCCACCACCACCTGCAAGATATTCATTTACACCTCTTATTGTTGCGATTGCACCTCGACCACCTACACCAGCAGCGTTAGTAGGACCTTTTGGACTTGGATCTCCTACACCGACAGTTGCAGTAACACTTGCGCCACCACCTCCAGCACCGCCTCTCATATTAGAAACGTTAGTTATTTGTCCATTACCACCGTCTGTTCCTTGTGCAGGACTTGTAGGGGGTGTATTTCCAGAAGCACCTGTTTGATTCCATCCGCCACCGCCTCCAGAACCACCAGCACCTGCGGCTGCAGGTCCAGGATTACCTCCTGACCCTCCAGTGCCACCTCCTTCTGAAGTGATAGGGTTTAAACTATTACCAAATATTGAATTACCTCCATCAGAAGCTGCGGCCCCACCTGCACCAACAGATACAGGAATACTTGAACCACCAATAACAGGTTGATTTGTTGCTGTTCTAAATCCTCCAGCACCTCCACCACCGCCTTGTTCACCAGACGCATTTCCGCCACCGCCGCCTCCAGCAACAACAGTTACGTCTACCTCACTTACCTCTTGTGGTACTTCATAATTTTGAGAGCTTAAAAAGTTTGTAATGGTATTACCACCATGTGATGGTTTATTTCTTTTACCTGTTACTCCCCCATTTCCTCTATTAATTGCCATTGATTATACCTCAACCCATCCTTTAGTATTATCTCCTTGATATGCTGATTCATCCCATGTGTATGCTTTTGTTCCATTTTCAGGATCTTTTACCATACAATCATCAGGTCTAGTAAGTGGTGCTTGCCAATCATTATCACTATCTAAAGTCCATGAAGCATGAGGTTTTGGTTTTATGAATACATCTTTTGCAGCGTCATAAGTATCACCTATGCCTGCATATTGTTTTCTAAATTTAGCATTGTAAGATGTTTGTTTAAATGTTGTATCGGGTTTCTTGAAAAAGTTTTTACACCATGTTTCACCATCAACATGCTTATCAGATGGAACATGAGAATTATCAACAACAGTAACACTAACCACTACATTGTTTTCATCTAGTTCTGCAAAATGTGCCATTAATTATTCTCCTTTTTTTATTCTATTTATTCTGATGGCCATGTGTTATCTGTTTCATATTCATATACATCATTCATCTTCCACATGCCAGAAACTTTAAATGGTTTACTATATTCTGCGACAATAACAATACCTGATCCGCCATCTCCACCAGGTCCAGCACCTCCGCCTCCACCTGTGTTTGCAGTACCGTCATTCATATTAGCACCAGTACCATTAGGACCACCAGCAGCACCTGCTTGTCTATCCCAACCTGCACCGCCCCCACCAGGAGTTGGATTGTTTCCATAATATGTACTTGAACCTCCACCTGAAGCATAAATTCCGTTTGTAGGACCATAAAATGGTTGTGGGGCAGCACCAAAGAAAGGTGTCATATCAGTGCCTGCACCTCCAGCGCCTCCAGCATTTCCTGAACCGGCAGCACCAGCACCTCCTGATCCTCCGCCTCCACCGCCGCCACTTGCAACGGGTGAGTTTGGTTGTGGACTTCCTGCACCTCCAGGATTACCTTGTGGTCCACCAAATCTTGACGCCGGTGAATTTCCTGCACCTCCAGCATCAGCAGCAGGACCTCCGCCTCCTCCTGAGCCTCCAGCACTACCTGCGTCAGCGGCACCTTTACCACCACCGTCAGCAACCATTGGAAAAACAGGATTAGCAAAAGTTGTATCTGAACCATTTGAATTTTGTCCACCACCTGCACCTATTGTAACTGAAAATGGTGAACCACCTGCTAAAGCAATATCTTGTCCCTTTAAAAGTCCACCAGCACCACCGCCACCACCGTAAGGTTGTCCTGATTCAGAACTTCCTCCTCCGCCACCACCAACAACCAATATGTCGGCTACTTCGGTGTTAGCGTTAGAGTTTAAAGTTCCATTTGATGTGAAAGCAGTAGTTGCTAAAGCAGTTGCTGATTTAGTCTTAACAGGTATGTTTTCTGGACCAATAATACCACCATTTGTAGGCATATGTAATTACTCCTTACTATTATTCGTCTTTCATTAATTCGTATGAAACCAAGTATGTCAAATCACTATTCGCTGAAGCTGTAACTGCTAATAAATCTGTTTCGTCTAAATAGAATCCATTGTCTTTACCAATAAGAGATAAAGAAGAATCCGCAGGAACAGAAATCGTATTCGCAATTTTTACATAACTTGAACCGTTGTCTGTACTCACTTCTACTGTAATATCAGCAGCGTTTGTGCCATCAATATTTGCTATAATTAAAGAGTTAATTTTAGCACAGTATTCAGCAGTTACATCTACGATATCTGCTCTACTTGTGGTAACAGCACCAACATTTACAACAGGCGTAATAGTGTCAACATTAATTAGATTTGGTGTTGCCATTTACTTTTCTCCTTTGTTTCTTTTTCATTTCAATAATCAAATCGACAAAATCAGTTTTAGGATCTGACTTCATTCGTTTCATTACTTCTTTTTTTTCTTGATCAGATAACGAAGTTTTTTTCATTATCCAAATACTATCGCAGCTGCAATAGCAAAACCTTTTGTTGCTGACGAGCCACTTGCATATGTTTTTACATCACTTGCAGGTATAGTTTTCATTGTGCCGCCATCATTAACTACGACACCATCAGCGTCAACTAATGTTATTGATGAACCTACCGAAGTGTCTCCGTCTAGTAAATTTAATTCTGACGCTGTTGCTGTAACACCGTCTAAAATATTTAATTCNGCTGCAGTTGATGTAACTGCTGTGCCATTGATTGCTAACTTATCTGTAACGACATTGAATGTTCCGTTATCTTCTATTCTTGCAACTTCAGTGCCATCTCTTTGTTGAAAGATAATATCTTTAGCGTCAACTACAGGTTTAATTACAACATCACTTGAACTGTTTGTAATGTTAAGTATTTCTGTGCCTCCAGCAAGAAATTTAAAATCGTTGCCAGCAGCGTCTAAACTAATATCAGCAGCAGCGTCTATTGTTAAATTATTAGCAGAAATTGTTAAGTCTGTGCCGTCACCTTCTATCTTTTCTGAATCACCACCAAACACGATACCTACGTTATTAGGTATGTGAACGTCTGACGTAGCNGTTAAGTTAATCTTAGCACTAGATGATATTGTTAAATCTGTTCCGTCACCTTCAATCTTTTCACCATCATCACCAAACGTTACTCCCACATTTGAAGGTACGTTAATATCAGTTGTTGCTGTAAGGTTAATATCAGCACCAGAGTTGATTGTTAAATCTGTTCCGTCTGACGATATTTTCTCTCCACCTTTATCAAAGAAATATAATGCTCTATCATCAGCAATTCTGATTACTTCATTACCATCAAACTGTTGAAAAATCAAGTCATCAGAATCAACACCAAGTTTTATAACTTGAGCACCTGCTGTGCCATCCATATCTAAAGTAAGTTGTAAAGTGCCTGCGTCTTTAAATTCTATATTACCGCCTGCAGCGTCTATAACGATATCGTTTGATGAGTCTAAAGTAATATCTGTGCCATCGTTTGTAATTGTGTCAAGAGCAATACTACCTACGTTTGATATATCAAAGTCACCAAAGTTTACTGTGCCACCAACTGTGAGTGTTCCTGTAACTGTTAAGTTATCTGCAACCGTTACTTCACTTGTCGTGTGTCCTATTGTTACAGCGATACCTGATGTTTCAGTTGCAATCTTCATGGTACCAGTTTTATTAGTAATAAGAGAATGTGTGCCGTCATGGAAAATAGTCATATCTTGACTATCACCAAATTTTGCTACTGAGTTATCTGCAAACTCTTGATTACTTCCTGATAATACACTAAATTTATTTGCTGTAAATTGAAAGTCATCAGCACCTGCAATCTTAATATCTATTTGATCGTCTGTATCAGCAGTTAAAGATGTGTCATCATCAGCGTCTAAAATAAACTCTGCCCCACCAGCAGTAAGTAGATTTTGAACGATTGCCTGACCTAAGAAAACTATATATGCTGTATCTGTGGATGCTGGAGCAGCAGTAAATGTTATTTGAGTGCCGCCACTTGCGAGATTGTATGCTGATCTTGGCTCTTGAATTACACCACCAACGACAACAATAAGTGATTCTTCACTTGCAACAGTAAAGTCTAACGTAAAAGTAGTTGTGCTTCCGTCAGTTGTTAATGACTGTTTTTCATGAAATCCGTTAACTGGTGTTTTTCCTATATATGCCATGTTTTATCCTTAACTATATTTATAACTATTTATACTCATTACTAAACAGCCGTTGATATAACTCCGTTTGGTGTAACATATGGTTTGTCTGCAAATGCCATGTAAACGTAGGTACCTCCATCTAAATTAGTATCAGAATCAGAATTTGATGCTCTCACCTTAAATCCGTTACTTAAAAAGTCTATATTTGTAGAACCATATTCAGCATCATTTGCCTGTGCACCAAGACGTTGACCTGTACCATTAGGTAAATTTCGTTTACTATCAAGCATAACCCAGTAACCTGCGCCGTTTGATCTTTTTATCATGAGAAAGGCAGGTTTAAAGCCTGTATAAACAGATGGACCATCTGTGTTACCGTTCCCTACATAAAAACCAAAACGACTATAACCTTTAACATTTTTGAAACAATATGCTATCGTGCCTCCTGTTGCCGCACCATTGCCATCAACGAAGGTAGATGAGTTGTAACTACTCATACCAGAGGCACTTGCAAAACCGCCTGTGCTATTAAGAGTTAATAGTTTTGAAGTTTCAAATTTAGGAAAAGCCACTCCCCAATTCGAAGTGCCATCTAATCCATATTTATTTAAAATCATGTCTGGCACTGCACCAAGACCATGTCCAACTGTTCCAGAAGTATTACCATTACCATTCCATTTCATTATACTAAAACCTGCTGTAGAATTTACTTGTATTGTAACATCAACAGTGCCATCACTATTCGTTGATGTAGTTCCGCCATTTGCTTTCCATTGCCATGCTACATAGGTATTACCATTTCCATTAACTTCATTATCAGTTGCGTTCATAGAAAACCCATCACTATCGAATGAAGTTAGATAAGTATTAGTTCCTTCAGCGCTGTTTGCACCAGGATATAAAAATTTATTTGTGCCTCTTGATGAATCTCGTATAGTGCCAGGTTGTGCTATATCTCTCGCTTTTAACCAAAGCCAATCTGGTTGTAAATCTGAAACTCCATCATTTGTAACTGATATTGTGCTAGCATTACCTGTATATAAAGCTGATTGAAAATATGCTGATGGATCTGTTATTGTTGTGTAATCACCACTCATTATATCCCTCCATATTCTGCTAGGTTTTTAGAATTGATTGAGTAATAACCACTAGGAACTGAATATTGAAAATTACCATAACCATTTGCGTCTGCGTTACCACCTGCTGATATATTACCAAAAAATCCTGGGTTCTGACCAAAATTAAATAACTGTATAGAACCAGATCCAGTTTCTCTACCATGATAACGAAAACCACTATTTGTTGAAGTGTCGGTAAATGTTTGTTCTCCTGCGTTTGACATAGCGCCATTGTCATATAAAAACTCAACTTTTCGATCAGTTGTGTCTGACCAATCTAGTTTAACGCTTATAACACCACCATTAGCAAAGTTACCACCTGAACTACCAACATTACTACTATCTTTTTTAACCTGTCTATCATTCTCTACTTCTATACTAGGACCATCATCACCATTATCATTATTACGAAAACCTATTGTAGAGTTAAAATTACTACTTGTTGCCATATAAACTTCAAAGTACCACTTACCACCATCTAACATTATATTATCATGAGTAAGACCATGAACTTTATTTCCTGTTGGCAATCTTAATCCACCATTTTCTATATTACCTGCTGATCCCTCTTGATCTGAAGCAGAAATTTGACTTAAATATGCCCAAGTAAGATTTGGTGATTCAGTCATAATAGCACTGGATGGTAAATCTGTAATACTCAAATGATTACCATTACCACTTGAATCTGCACCCATACCACTTGCATTTGCACTAGTTCCTGTTTGATCAAACTTTAGAAAGAAACCATTGTCACCATGAACACCACCATATTGTTTAGGAATCCAAGTGTTATTATCGTCAAATTTACCAAAGTCAGTGTGTGCTGATATCGTGCCATCAACAAAATGAAACTCGGCTAGATAACTTTCAAGATANTCACTACCTGCTGCCCATCTTCCTAAATCTATTGCGTTACCATTAACATTAAGCGCAAAGTCTGTATTTTGTGGTGGATAATTTGCTGTGCCAAAACTAGTAATTTGTTCTCCATTCAAGTAAAATTTTACCCTATTAGAAGCGGTACTTTGAGCAGAGTCCCATTGTAAAACAAAATGATACCATGCTGCAGGATCTCTTACTACTTGGGTTGTAATAATACTTGTATCTGTTTCACCTGCCGTGTCATTGAAAAGTTGAATTTGATCACTACCGTTTGCAAATCTTAGGTATGCTTGTGAACCACCACCAGAGTCCCAACTTAGCACTGTTTGACTTGAACCAAAATTACATGCTCTTCTAATCCAAAAAGATATAGTTGCTTTTTTAGCGTTTGTTGGTGTGCCTTGTGTTCTCTCCATATATCCTTCAGCAAAAAATGCTGCTGAATTAGATATTTCATATTCTCCTGAAGCTGAATTGGCACCAAGAATAGTGATACTCATTATATTACTCCTTTACTGGAAATTCACCTAGTGGTCTCGAAGTTACTCCGTCTTTAGTTGTATAAGTAAACAACGTTTCTAATGCTGCTGTGTCAGCTGCGTTGTCTATTTGTGTTTGCATAGAATTACATTTTGTTCTTACAGAAGCACGCCAAGTTTTCCAACCTGAATCCATAGATACACCTTCTTCACCTGCTTTGATATACATCCAATCACTAGGCGCAAGTATTGCTGCACATTCATCATTAATCTGTCTTTTCTTAATAGTTTTTAATCCTTCTTCTTTTACATCACCTACATCTTTACCATCAGGTATTTTACCATTAGATTTATCTGTATTTGTATAAGTTGTGTCTGCATGAGGTTTAGCTGTTGCTGTGCCATAAGTTGCCTTAACTTTTTTAGAGCTACTATCATAAGCATAACTTAAATTTGTATTGTTATACCATTCAATACTTTTAAAATTAGATAAATCAGTTTCTACTTTATAGATGTTTATAGCATTTAATTCACTCTCAGTCCATTTAGTAAAAATGTCAGCAGGATATTGAATGTCACCAATCTTTATACCTACGTTACCACGTATCATTTCTTTTATACTACCTGATTCTACTATTGCAAACATTATATCTCCTTATTATGATAAAGTTAAATTTTGATTTCGACCAACCTCTAACCATTTTGATCCGTTATATCTAAATACAAACAAGTCACCTTTAGCAGCTGTTGATGTGAGCGTTGGTGCTGTGTCATCTTTAAATTCGTAAGCTGCGTTAAATGTAACTGTTCTTGATCCTGTGCCGTCTTGTATAATTAACAATGAAATGAAAGCGCCTGCTTCACCACCTGAAGCAGCAGCGAGTGTTCTATTACCACCAAGTGTTACTTTTGCAACAGGTTGTGTTAGAGCATTCCAAGATATTGTTGAACCGTCAGATAAAGTTTGTTCTGGATTAAAAGCAGCACTTGTAAATTTACTATATCCGCCATCATTAAATTCTACGAGTGATGTGCCATCTCTTTGATGTACGATAATATCTTTTGCGTCAACGATAGGTTTAATAACTACATCACTTGAACTATTTGTAATGTTAAGTATTTCAGTACCGCCTGCAAGAAATTTGAAATCGTTACCAGCAGCGTCAAAACTAATGTCAGCAGCTGCGTCTATTGTAAGATTATTTGCTGAGATGGTCATATCAGTACCATCACCTTCAATCTTTTCTGAATCGCCACCAAATACAATACCTACGTTATTTGGTATGTGTATATCACTTGTAGCGGTTAAATTTATTTTTGCACTAGAAGCGATTGTTAAATCTGTTCCGTCACCTTCAATCTTTTCTCCATCATCACCAAAAGTTAAACCTATATTTGCTGGTATGTTTATATCACCATTTGAACCTACTTCAAAAGTTATATCTGTACCATCACCTGAGATTGTTTCTTCAGCAGCACCCAACATAATCTTTTTACCTGACGCCATAAGTAAAGCAGATACATCACCATCAAATCTTGCAACCTCGGTAGAAGAACCGCCATCATTTACTTTGAATATAATATCTTTATCTGATACTGCTGTTTCAACTATGAAATCACTAGAACTATTTGTAAACGTGGCGATTGTAGTGCCACCATCTTTGAAGAATATATCTCCGCCATCAGCGTCTAATATAATATCAGTTGTTGCGTCTAGTGTGATTGTAGAACCTGAATCTATTTCAGCAATAGTAGGTGTCGTTAAAGTTTTGTTTGTAAATGTCTCTGTGCCTGTTAATGTAGCAAGAGTACCTGCGGTTACAGGTAAAGTAACTTGTACATTACCAGAGTAATCACTATGAGCTGCAGCTCTTAATTCTGTGTAGTGAGCGTTTGAACTCTCACAATAAAATCTTATGTATGATCTTGTGCCTTGGTTTTTTAGATTCATATAACCAGCACCAAATTCTGTTGGTGTACTTGTTGAACCTGCAAACTGTAAATGTATTACATCATCTGAACTCTCTACAAGTTTAGTATCACCATCAGTATCTAAAATTAATGCTTCACCATCTAAGTCTAAAGAACCACCATCAAGTGTTAAAAGATTTGAAGCGTGAGTAAGAGTTACATCACCATTGTTAAAGTTTAATACACTACCACTTGCAAGAAACAAATCAGAAAACATCAATGAACTTGTACCTAGTGCCTGACCATCACTTGTTGATGGTGCAATAGCAGTAGTTGTTAAAGTTAATTCGTCTGAACCTGCAATCTTAATATGAATCGTATCGTCTGTATCTGCTGTAATACTTGTATCAGCGTCTAAATCTAATACTAATTCATTTGAATTAAGGTCGATAAGTGTT
>FUFK010048868.1_pt1 | contig 14447 bp, 17 predicted proteins | sample 1021851 | NCBI WGS metagenome assembly FUFK01 (sample SAMEA51879418, study PRJEB19060) | metagenome | reverse complement strand
TATCAATGTCTTTACTCGTAATTTTGTCAGTTGTCTTTCTAAAATTTTGTATTGGTTGACCTGGTGTCATTTCCATTGTATGTCGAGCATACTCATCTGTGCCAATCTCATAAGATTCCTTCACTTTCATTTCTTTTTCAAGTGTATCTAAAAAACTTTCTTTGTTCATTCTCTTAGTTTTTTCTTTCATTTGATTGATAAACTTACGATATACTGCTGCTTCTGCTGTCTTACCCATAACTCTTGCTCTTTGTTCCATTGCAATCGCTGCCTGTATCTTGTGTGCATGAGTTCTACCAGACGCTTTAATTTTTGCCACACTTGCCTTTGCAGTTGCAACATCTTTAAATCCTAAACCTTTAATTGTGCCTTTTGGATTTTCATCTGTGTATAAATCACTATGTTTATCTGAACCTGCAGGTTGACCTTTCTTTCTAGGTATTCTAGGTCCTTCTTCTAGTGATTGTATATCATACAACCATGCTTTCTTAATAAGACCATCGTCAGTTTCCATAGACACATAATTAGAACCTCGTCTTACAATCATACCCATAGTGCCATCTAAATGTTCAACCATATCACCAATATTAAATATTCTTTCTTGATGATATTCTTCTCGTAAATCGTTATTCAAGAAGTTAGTAAAACTTTCTATGCCTTCTCTTATACCCATACCTTTTTTTACAGCGTCAAATAATTGTTTACTATCTCTGTCTGATAAATTAGGAACACCTTGTTTGAAACTTCTATAATCATTGTTCTTAGCCATTTCTCTCATTTTAGAAGCTGACATTCCTGTAACGCCNTCAGCGTCAGGATCTCTTTCGCCTGATGATATTAGTTTGATAGATTTATAATTATAATCACGACCGTTATATGTATCTGCAAGTTTTTGAAACTCACCTACTCTATCACTACCTGCAATCATAATGATATTACCATACATACGATCCATAAATTTTAATATCTCCATAAACGTTCTTTGATTACCGCCTGCAGCTTTGATGTTGTTTCTTGGAAACATCTTTTTCATAAAACGAACTTTTGTATTTACATCTAATGGATTTTTTCTACTGTCGGTAGAGGCACTAGCATAGACAACATGATTTGCCCGATTATTTCGTGCTTCAGTTATCACCTTACTCATAAGTTTAGCGTGGCCTATGGTAGGAGGGTTGAACCTTCCAAAGGCGAATACCAAGGTGCTGTCTTTGTTTAATGCCTCACCGACCGCCCTCGCTTCGCTTTGGGCGTCATCAACATATTTTAACGAATCTATTTCATCATCTGATACTTCACCATCGTCTAAAATCTTTTTACATTTTTTTAATAATTTAAGATAGTGATATTTCTCTAACATTTTATAAACGACATTAGCAGGTAATCTATTTTTTATACTATAAGTTTTAATCTCGTCTGGCGTCATATCACTATCAAACGCAGCTCTTCTTTCAGCGTCAACTTTGTCACCAATGTCTGTTAGGTCTTGTATGCTTTTTTCTATCTCACCAAGTTTATTACTTGTTCTTTTTTCTAAATCTTTTATCTCACCAGGTTTTAACTCCATCAATTCATCATAATCTATNATATCTCTTTTTAATTCACCTTTAAGTATATCTATTTTATCTACTTGTCTTTGAAAGTCCCTCATGTACAAACTAGGATTAAATTCAAAATCTTCAGGTCGTTTTATAAATGATTGACCTTTGATATCGAATACAGCGTCTGCTTTTGCGTTTTGTTCATCATAAGTTTTTTCATCTGTGATAAAATAATAATTAACAGGATGTTTTGTGCCTGGTATTAATTTACCTTGTATNTTATCTGGATTAGAAGCAGACAAATATTTCTTAGATAGTCTTAGTCTTTCTTCTTCTTGTTTTTCTTCTGGTACATCAAATAAAACATTGATATCTAGGTCAGCGTCATTTCTATATCTTTTTGTAAGTATAGAACCTATCAAAGAATATTTAAGTATAGGATATTCAGTTTCAAACTCTTGAAACTGTTTTGTAATCATTCTTAAAACACTATCTTTGATTTTAGGATTATCTGTATCTTCATCATCAAATACACCAGGTGCATATGTTCGTCTAGGTATATCAATAATTGATTCTTTAAATTGTCTAAAACTTTTCATATTACCCGCCCTTCGCTATCATGATTGCAGCCATGTAGTCATTGGCGTCTTTTTTATTCTTGTAAACTTTTTTTAATTCTTTTGNGTGTTTGCCACCAGGCGTCATAACTCTTTTTTTGTTTTTAAATTTATCTGCATAGACACCATATCCGCCACCTGGCATTTTTCTTACATCTTCTTCTAAAGGTTTTAATCCTAATCTTTTTCTAATAACATTTATTTGTTTTATGATTTCTTTTTGTTTAGGTGAACCTGGCATAGTTTTCATCGCCTTACCTAATAATTTTAAATGTAAAACTCTATCTGCTGTACTTTCTGTAAATTGTTTAAATGTTTTCATGAACCGTTGCCCCCACTATTATTGTCTCCATTACCACCACTTGACCCATTACCATTACCACCGTTACCATTACCATTCTGACCATTACCATTTTGACCGTTATTGTTTGATGTGTCAGTTTGTTTACTACTACCATTACCATAATAAGGATAATATCTAGTTACTCCTATAGGAACACACACTCTTAATTTTTTATCAAATCTATATCCATCAGGACACTTCTTTGTTTTTTGTGCAGCTGTTATAAAACTTCTAAATGATTCCATTATCCTTTTACCCAATCTTTTGCCATGTTAAAGTTTGCTCTACTAAACTCTAATCTATCAACTAATTTAACAGCACCGCCTTTTGCGATTGCCACATATCCCTCAGGATTAGTAACTCTGTATCCATTCTTTGTTCTTAAAAATGAACCTATACTTTGTATAGTATTTAATCTTCTTAACAACACAGCCTTTGCTGATTGAAATGTAATATAAGTTGCAATTGCAAAATATAAACCATCTCTATTTGGTCTTAATATCTTCATACCTGCTTCAAGTATTTCTTCATACTTTTGTTTTGCAGCTTGTGTCTTTTTACTATCTATTTCTTTTTTAATTCTACTTCTAAAAAATACTTCAAAATTATTTGCTAATTTATTTGTGTTTGTAATCGCTGTTCCTTGTCTTATGTAAGTGTTAAAAAATGTTTTAAGTTGAATACCTAAAGACAAAGGACCTTTATCTTTTTTAATTTTATCTATGAACGCACCTGCTTTATAAGCAGAACCCTCTGCCATTCTAATTATATTATCAAATGCCTTTTCTTCAGCAGGACTAAAAGAAGCACCATCTGCTCTTTTATAAGTTGCGTCATCAAAAAATACGTTTTTACTTTTCTTTAGATTTCTAACATTTGCACCAAAACCTGCTTTCAATGTTGCCATCGTTTTACCTGAATATGATGTATGAAAAATTATGCCAAGTTTTGCTTTATTGATACTATCATATAAAGAACTGCCAAACAAACCTGACTTGACAACAGGCACAGCATAAGTGATAGTGTTAGGAGTGAATACGATTGATTTTTTACCTGCAACTGTAGCAGACTTTTTATCACCACTAGTAAATAGTAAATCNCCNTGTAAGATTCCTGAGATGCCTAGAGATGGTAAATANTTTANACAANCTCTTANTTTNTCNGCNANAGCACCGCCATGATTNNTAGCGATATCAGNATTNGTNTAATTTATTTTAGGTGTTTTATTGAAGATAGATTTAGTACCAACAAAGAATNTACCNTTCTCTGGATTGATACCACAAAATACTGCTGGTGCACCATCCCATTTAACTGAGACTGTTGATCCGCCTGATCCACCTTGTAACATCTCTTTGATAGACTTTAAAAATTCAATTGCTGTTTTAGCACCTTTACTTCCATTATTAATTATTTCGTCTTCCAGATGTTCAAGATGTGTATTTTTATCTTCTACAAGATAATCTTGAAATTTCTGCATTTAGCACTCTCTCCATTAGTATATTATAACATTATTATTTATAATCGTCAAGCATTATCACTCTATAAGTAGTTGAAATCCCCCATGATCCTAGTCGGATATCCGTCACCACCTTGTGTGTCTCTTATATTTACTTTCATTTTATACTTTGGTGTCTTAATTACCATATCAATTCTCTTACCTTGACCGCCTAATCCACCATAAAACACTTGACAAGATAGAGGTTTAGTTGCTCTTAACATATATGCTCTATCTACTTTGAAAGATTTGATACCACCAGGCAACTTATGAATGACATGAAAGCCATAACCTAAACCTGATTGTAAAAATTCTTCTAAAAACTTTTTGTTTACTTTACCAAAAGTGTTACTACTATATCCTTTTTTTAGTGTGCCGTTAAATATTTGACAAAATGTTTTGTTGTCAATACCAAACATTTTTAGTAGTTTTAGACCATCTGGATTTTTAACCATACCACTTTGTATATCATCTTTAGTTAATATCTTTTTGATACCAATATTAAAAAAAGTTGTGGTNCCACCTAGTTTCAAACTTAGATAAGATATGACATCAGGTTTAGCATAACGATTTACATTTTTACTCTTATGAATAGTTAAGTCTGTTACAGTTTGACCTATATCTAAACTACCTGTAGGTGATGTTATGAAAGGACCTGGTTTAAATGCTAAAGGTCTTTTTGTGTTTAGGGCACCTTCTTCTTTTACATTTAACGTTTTGAATCTTTTGAAGTTATATGTTTTTGCTAAATCTTCTATAGCTCTTAACATATCCATATCTTCTACTTTGTCACCACCCCAATAATCATTTATTGCTCTTGCAAAATTATTTTCAAAAAGATTACCTCTGTTTGCAACTCCTCGATTACCAGCAGAGCCAGCACCAAACTTGATTTTAACTTTATTTAACTTTGCTTCTTTTTGAATTGTTTTTAAATCAGCTGTACCTTGTAACTCTCTCGTTACATTTACTACACTTAATTTACCAGGATCAATATTGATAGGTGTCTTTACTGTTTTATATTTTCTTTTGAGAAGTGTAAACAGCTCAATAATCTCACCACCTTTTACGGCGTCAGATTTGACTACTGGTAATATTTCAGCTGTCTTTTGTGGGAATACTGTATATGCCATACTGCTATTTATATACTAGCAGTACCGTTTTGTCAAGCGTTAATAGTTTACTTTTCTACACTTAAATACTAGTGAAACTCTAAATTTATCGCCCTCTACTGCNCTTGCAACATGAGGTATTCTTGCGTCAAAGACTACAACTCTACCTGCTTTTGGCCAGTATGATTTNACNATATTNNNTTNANNACTACCTGANAANCCATATGGNGTATTTACTGCCATCGCTCTCATCTCGTCTGTAAGATTAGGTGTCCAGAACTCAATTGAACCGCCATCATCTGGTGTCCAGTCTGGTGTAAGATAAACAATAACTGTGTATTGGTCGCCAGTCCAACCATCAAGATGAATACCACCTGATTGATTTGCATGATGACCATTGAGATAGTGTCTGAGTAATTTTACATTTTCTGGATCTACTTTATCCCATATCTCTTTGACCCAATCTTGTTCAATCTCATAATCAACATCTTTAGTATCACTACCACCTAGATGTATATGTTTATANCCTGGTGTCTTTGCTTCTTTCTTCATTTGNTCAGATGAATACCAACCATCTTGCCAGTCCATCTTCATAGCAATATCATAATATCTTTTAATATCTTCGTCTGAAAATATACCATCAGACGCCTGTATGATTTTATGATAATCGCCACCTGCTAATGCCATAGCAGGATATGTAAATTTTTTATCTGTTCCAGGTTGTGTTATCTCCATCATAGTGCCTTCAGGTAATTCTTTTGCTTCAACTGTGGTAGGTCTATCTTCTTTAACAACACCTGTGCCTTCTAAGGCTGTATCATCACCCTCATTTATTCTACCCATGTCAACTATCTTTGTCATGCTTCTCCTCCTCTTCTTCATAGAGTATCATAGTTATTAAACTATATATNGCCATNTCCATTAANGTATCTTTTATNTTTTCNCCTTTAAATTTAAANTCNCCTTTTTTNATNAAGTTNCTTATTCTNGCATANTTNTCNCCCATACGAANAACAGANCCTTGCCAAGCAGGTATGCCTGACAATTCTGATAATCGAAAGTTAGCAAATATATCCTCATTGGCACCATAATCATGGCGTTTTTGGTCGTGTAGATTTTTAATCACATCTATGATTTCATAAAATCTTTTACTCTGTTTATTCATATCTTCCATTATATTTTTCCTAATGTTAAATGTTTAACTATTCCCCCTTGATTTTCCCATTGTTTATGTTTGTTTTGANNGTCGCAAACTCTTTGTGCTTCATCTTCAAACTCTGATTCAGTAATAATNCTACCAGTTGGTCTNTCTATACAGAGCCACCTGACTTTACTTTTTCTTTTAACAAGTTTTACTTCGTAAGATATCTTGTCTTTTTTAGTTTGTCTTTTTNTNTTTGCGACCTTTTTCTTCATNNTTACTCTTTAGGTGCTTCTTCAGCTTTAGGTGCTTCTTGAGCTTTAGGTGCTTCGACTTCAGCAGAAGCTGGTACATTGTCTGTAATGTATTTCGCATGATGAGCAATAATTATTTGACAATTTTGTAAATCTGCTTTTAGATTACTTACCTGTTTTTGATAATTATTTACTTGTACGATAGCATTTTTTAATTCAGCATTGAATTTAGTTTCATCATACCATTTGTCGTTTAGTTTTATAGCCATTTGTTTTCTCCTTTTGGTTATACTTTAAAATCTGAGAATTGTCCCAGCCTTTTAAATTTATCATTAGACGATAGCGAATCTTGTCCACTATCAACTAAATCGGTTTGTGCGTTTTGTTCTACATCATATAAACGCATTTTAGACCTATCAACACCAACAATAAATTTTCTATTTACAGTAGGGTCATTATATCTATTCTTTAATTGTTTAATCATTATCTGATTTTTTTCTTCTAGTTCCTCACTACTAATTAAAGCAAACATAAAGTCTGCTGTTGCAGGAAGACCAAAACTTTCTGAGGTATCTTCTAGACCAACATCACTACTTACGAAACCACCTCTTGTTGTTTGAGTAGCAGAAAAGATAGGTATATCATATTCTACAGCAAGGCCTCGTAATTCTTCAGCAATCGCTTTGATGTAAGTATAACTATTCACATTTGCACCTGACTTAAATCTAGATGAAGCACAAATATTTAAATAATCTACAAACACAATATCTGGTTTAAAAGATTTCTTTAATGCTAACTCACTCATAAGATTTTTAAAATGACCTGTATGAGCAGTTGCAGTAGGATATTCTTTAATAATTAATTGACCTGTTGTCTTACTTTGTAATTTATTAATTTTAGTTTCATACATTTGATATGGTAATTCTTCTAAATCACTCATACCTACATTTAATAAATTAGCGTCTATTCTTTCAGCNATACGTTCTTCAGCCATNTCTAAAGTTATATACAATACATTTTTACCTTGTAATAATACAGACGAAGCAATATGTGTCATGAACATAGTTTTACCAACACCAGTACCTGCAAGACAAATATTCAAAGTCTTACTTGGTATACCACCTCTAGTAATCTTGTTAAAAAACTCTAGGTCTAATTCAAGTCTTTCTTCTTTCTTTTTATAGAAATCAAATCTTTCTTTTGATTCTTGTAAATAATCATGACCTACTTTTTGGTCAAAAGATACACCTAANGCACTCGATAATAATTCAGGTAAATATTCTGGAGTATGTCTTTTATCTTTACCATCTATGATTTGTATGCCTGATAAAATAGCATTATGTATAGAACGGTCTTTACAAAACTTTTCTGTTGTCTCAACTAACCAATCTAAATTAACTGGCTCTGGATCTAATGTAGATAATATTTCTGTAATCTTTTTATATTCATCTTCATTGATACTTTTATTTGTATTGATTTCAATTGATAAGGATTCTTTTGTAGGAAGATTATTATACTTGTTTACAAATTTATATATCTCTGTAAACAATATTTTCTCTAACTTATCAGAAAAATATTCTTCTTTGATAAAAGGTAAAACCTTTCTACAATATTTTTCGTTATGAATTAGATTACGAAGGGCTGTTCTCTCTATTCTTTCCATTCTTTAATTCCTCATCTAATAATANAACTAATATATCACCAATGTGATTTATAAACTCTTGACTATCTGTATCTGCACCTACTTCATTTTCAATAATAGTGTAATCAAAAACCATAGGTAAAGCACCATCAGGTGTTTTTTCTGACTCTGGTCTAAAACCAACTTTACCATATTTGTAAACTATGCTTGCAAAAGGACCACTAATTAATTTAAGTGCTGTAAAGTCCTCGCCAGGCTTCTCTACAAACACATAATCTTCTCGGTGTTTTGGATTAGTNGTCTTGTGTGTCGGTGGTATCTTCGGTGTCAACTACATCTCCATATTTAAATTCTTTAGCACATACTTCATCTAACTTATCTAATATATCCTGTGTAAAATACTTTTCAGGATTATTGTTTATTGTTTTACCAAATGTTTTACTACCATCAGGCAACTCAACTCTTGTCGATACTGATTTAAATATATTATGTTTCAATGCTAAATCTAATAGGCCATAATATCTATCTAAACCTTTATCATAAGTTAAACGAACATCTACTACTTTATTTTCTTTTGTTAATCTGGATTTATAGTTTTTACAATGTATGATATTACCAATAACCTCTGTTCCATCTTTTTCTTTTCTTTTTGATAGATAGACGATTGAACTAGCTGCATATTTCAAACCAGAACCACCACCCATTTCTTTTGTTGGGAACATACTACCGACAACATCATAAGTATGATTAGTAATTATAAGAGGCACTTTCGCCTTACCTAATTTCAATGTTAATACTCTAAAGGCAGCCTTGACTATTTGTGCCCTTGTCATATCTTTTGTTTCTTTACCTGCCTGTGTATCTTCCATCTCTTTAGTAGTTGACAACATACCTAAAGAATCTAAGACAAGCAATAATGGTTTTCTTTCAGACGGATCTTGGTCTATGTATTTGTCTAATACNGTAATCGCCTGATGTCTAAATTCTTGAACNGTAGTAACTGGCATAATAACCATACGACTACTATCAATATCTCTTTCTTCAATAATATCTTTTGTAACTGCTGANTCTGACTCAAAGAATATAACGCCACCATCTGGATTTTGGTCTAAGAAGTTTTTACACATACCTAATACAAAGAAAGTTTTACCTGTTGCACTNTCACCTGCAATAGCAGTTATCTTGTTTGNTGGTANNCCTNTNTNNATACNACCACCTAACAATGCNTTNAATATNTANGAACCTGTATCAATAAAATCTGTTACATCACCTGAAGCACCATCTGATACTAAACTAGCATATTCATTACCAGTTTCTTTAATTACATCTTTCAAAAAATCACTCATTATCTTTTACCTCTACTTTATATTCTCTATCGTTTTCTTTTTTTTTAAAATTACTAGCATATTCTTTTTCTCTANGTTTACCACCTTNCATACCATCGGTGTACCANGAGTGAAACTCCCACTTGCCTTTTTTACCATTGATTGTTCGAGAATAAACTGTAACTGTCATTTGATTTATTATACACTATATATAATNCTTTGTCAAGCAAAGAACTCATCTAAAGTTGCCTTTCTTGAATTTTTAAATAGGTCTGTTTTTGGACCAAAACACCAAACATTTTCTATAAACATTTTATTCATAAAATCAGCCTTTTCTTTTTCATCTTTAAATAGTGTATCTGATTTTGGTCGTTGCATNATCCTCATNCCAATCTGACCTAAAAATTTNTCTCTAAACTTATCAACTAANTCATCACCNGAACGATATCGTTTACCATTTATTTTTGGATCCATAATATTCACAAACATGAACTTNGAAACTTCCATAGTTTTNTCTGCNACTGGTAANTAAAAATCATCACGCCATTTATCATACTCATTAAACTTTGCCCATGATTGGTCTTGTTCNTGTTCACCACCTTTGTTATATTGTTCAGTAGAAAAGTATGGTGGACTTGTAAACGCACAATCTATCTTCGGTAGTTTATGATATGGTAAATCTTCAGCACCACATCTCCATATCTGAACCTTTTTAGGTTTATCTAAGAACCTATTGTATGTAGAAATCTGTTCTTGATATCTTTGATATGTATTAGGATTAGGGTCACAGCCATAATATTCTTCAGCGTCTGAAGCAAAGAAACCTGCAAGTCTATCGCCCCAACCACAACTAGTATCTAATACTGTTTTAGCATTTGTTATATCATAGATTGCTTTTGCAACAACAGGTTTAAATTGTGTTGCGATATATGTACCCAATCTAAATGCTGATATATAACTTTTTTCGTCTAACTGACCACCAACTAGTTTCTCTGTTATGGTGCCATCTAACTCTTGTATCTTGGCAAGTNTAACTCCATTAATACCACGCCATATNGGACCTAGACATTTCCAGATAGCATAGGCATCACCGTTCTCCCAAACTTCTTTAGGTGCNCGAAAGCCATAACTACTACACGCTAATCTTAGATGTTGCATAAAATAATTACTTACATCATTATAAGTGCTAGGTCCATTTATCAAACCAAGTCCATATTNAGCATATGAATATTTGTAGTCGTCATACTTTTCAAAAACTTCTTTATCTATTTGTTCATTTGGTATACAAATAGAACTTGTATCAAACTTTTTGAGATTAGCAAACGCTGTTCTCATATCTTCTTTTTTAATTTCTTTTAGAGGAAATACTGGTCTTTCACTAGCAATATAGTCTGCCAAGTGTGTTCTCATCTTCTCTTTTCCGTATTCAGCGTTCATTTTTTCGAAGATACTAGATGTCAAGATAGGTAGTTTTCCGTCTGTAGCGGCGGCTATGAGACGGTTATATAGAGTAATATCTCGTTTATAGTGTGTAAATGCGTTTTCTTTCATATTATCGTCTGCTTTTGTAGTATCTAAAAAGTTTCACATACCATGCAAAACATCTAGGATATTGTTCAGGATCAGGTAAATTTACATGACTAAACATTTCTAAAAATTCTTCTATCTCCTTTTCTATTTCTTCATCGGTCATTTTACCACAACTTAAATCGTTCTAACTTCTCTAATATTTTTTTGATAGGTTCATAAACTTCCCATATATCTTTTATATGTTTGTCTAATTTCTTATCAATATTGTCTAGTTTTTTTTCTATCTTATCTAAACGATATTGTTGTTTTGCTGTAAGTCTCTCTTTGTTCATTTAAAAAAAGTTATCCAATGTTGCTTGTTTCTCAAAGTTCCAGTTTATTGCATTGACAATAAATCGTAATGGTTCTAAGAATGATTTATCAAACTGCTCATCAAAATCAATATATTCATGTAAGTTAAATTCTTTTGGTAATCGTGTAGGAAAAGATATGACTTTTTCTCTGATTGGATTAGGTTCTCTTAAAACAATAAACTTAATCTTATCACCCTCTTGTATTTCTTCATACTTTCTTAATTTATTTTTCTTCAATAGATTGTTATAAAGTAAAGCACCTTTTACATGAATTGGTGTTGACTTTTGATAGATGTCAGTTGATGAAGAATACTTTTTAAGATTATTACATGAACGAGGATATGCGATTTCTTCTGGTCGTAATTTTTTAAAGTGTGTTCTAAANTCATCAATAAATTGTATNAAAGCATTTTCNTCTTTGTTCATAATTACTTTCAATGCNTCTTTAATNTTAATNCGACAAGGTGCAGGTGTTGAACTCTTGACGGCCTCGATACCCATAATCTTTAACTTAGGTTCTTTCATATCAACACCTTCTTCATTATATACATTTAGAATATATCTTTTCTTGGCAGTCCAGATACCTTTGTTAGCGATTACTTCTCGTTTCATAAACATCTTTTGCTCAAATGCATTTACATATTTAGCAAGTTTATCATAACTCTTATCAATTGCCTTTTGTAATTTTTCTTCACAAAATTTATCTAGAACTTTTACAATCTTTCTTGTATCAGATTTATCTTTAAATATTTTATCTACAAGACCACCAAGTTTTACATAGATAGAATCAGTATCAGAAGCAACAACATAAACAACATTTTTAGTTTTAAGTAAATCATTTAAAAAATTATTTACATCTCTTTCAATCCATCTAATCGCAAGTTGACCTGCCTTTGTAATACCTTCAGCGTGTCTTACATCAAAGTATCTAAAATACTGATTGCCGATAGCACCATAAGCACTATTCAAAGCAATCTTTCTTGCAAGTTGAATATTATGATTGGCTGCAATATCATTTTGTAATCTTTTATCACCAGTCTCTTGATATAATCTTTTTGCTTCTATCATTTTCTTTTTATATATCACTCGTTCTTGATATAGTTTATCCATCAACTCAGGAAGAAAACCTCGTTTGTCTGTTCTAAACATAGCACCGTTAGGTGTAATAGTCTTGCCATCAAGGTCTACTGAATCTAAAATAGTACCATCTAACATTTTGTTTACACTTACCATATTTGGATCAAACCCGACCATAGTCTCAGGTGAAATATTATACTGCATGATTAGATGTGGATACAGACTATTCAAATCAAAACTACAAATCCAATCATGAAAACCTACAACAGGATCTTTTACATAAGCACCTTCATAACCACTAGACTTTTCAGATTCTTTTATTGCAGGACAAACTAATTTATTTTCTTTGAGATAATTAAATATGATAGTATCCCACATACGAACTTGACCAAACACATCTTGATAATTTACTTTGCCTTCATAAGCCATAGTCAAATGNAAAGCAATCANNTGCATTTTATCTTCTAACTTATCAACTANTTCAACATCTTGNATATTATANTCTACAAATNNTTGATAATCATTTTGATANAACTCTTTGAANGTGTCATATGGATTTTCANTTTTCTTTTCGCCTANTTCTACTTCACCNATATAATCTANNTTATAACTTTCTTGTCTAACNAATGTNTGTTTACGATATANNTCAAGATAATCTAAAANAGANANACCTAATATNTCATAATANTTTTGTTCTTTATTNAANCCTTTAGCAGTTATTCTTGCACTANTNNNANTTACNANNCCCCAAGGACTAAACTGATTTAAANAATCNTCACCCATAAGATATCTAAANCNATTCATNAGATANGGNATATCAAANAACTTTACATTCCAACCNGTNACNATATCNGGATTATAACTAGTCCAGAACTTTGNAAACTTTTTTACTAAATCTATTTCAGTAGAACATTTAATATATTTTACATCTTCACGATCATTGACAAAATTACCACAACCAAAAACAAGAATACTTTTTCTCGCATGATCTTTTACAGTAATACAAATTAAAGGTTCTTCTGCTCGATCTACATCAGGAAAACCATTTTCACTTTCACACTCGATATCAATAGTGATTAATCTTATCTGTTTGATATCCCAATCAATCTTGCCTGGGAACTCATCTGCAATATATGGATATTGATGTCTTGTATTACCAAAGTATTCAAAATTAGAAACATCTTTATATTCATCAATCCACTTTTTAGATTCATATATACTTTCAAAAGTAATTTTACCAACATCTCTACCATCTAGTGTTTTGTATCCTGTCTCTTTCTGAGAAGGAACAAATAAAGATGGTTTATAGTTTACTTTGAATTTTTTGCGGCTGCCGTCATGGTTAACACCACGGACTAATAACTTGCCTTTGTACGGCAGCACACTTGTATAAAATTTCACTAAATTTGTGTATTGTTAAAATGTTTATTTAATGCTGATAATTTATCTTCAGCCGCAGCTATGTTATCCATCAACTTATCCATTTCTTCTAACTGTTGTGGATGTTCACCGATACCCACAGAGTTGTCAAAATAAATTAATAAAGTAGCATATGCAGCTGCTATATCTGCTTCATATTTTTTAGTTAATGCTTTGAATAAAGCATTTTCTGTTTGATGATTTTTTGCCATTGTTCACTCCTAACATAATTATTATAACACATAAAAATAAGTTTGTAAAGCGTTTAGTCCAAACTATATTTTGTAGTGACCACATATTTTCTATCTGGATTTACCATTACATTTACTTTGCTCATAAACTCACGATCAAATAAAATTGGTGTTCTATCTTCTCGATCATCTAAAGTAAATTCTGTTTCATAGATACTGCCTAAAAATTCTACATTTAATTTTATAACATATCTAGTTTCTTCGTAATCTCTTAAACCGCCTACTGATATTTCTTCAGTTCTTANAATTTTAGAGGTGATGGTTTTGCCTAATAAAGACCATCTTATTGTATTGTTTTTCTCTACTTGAAACTTATCGGCATGAATAACTGGCATACCTGAATTACC
>FUFK010439755.1_pt1 | contig 14448 bp, 8 predicted proteins | sample 1021851 | NCBI WGS metagenome assembly FUFK01 (sample SAMEA51879418, study PRJEB19060) | metagenome | reverse complement strand
TGTTGACTCCCACCCTATAGATGTTGCAGCTTCACATACAAAAGTTGCTATCTTAAAACACGCTGTAACTATGGGAGAGCAGTTAATTCTATTCTCAGAACAAACGCAGTTTATACTATCTAGTTCAGCAGACAACTTAACACCATTAACAGCTAACGTACTTGTAGCAACTGAATTTGAGTCTTCAGATGCANCAGCACNNCCTGTNGGTTCTGGTTCTTCTATTTACTTCTTNACNNAGAAAGGNNCTTTTGCAGGTATNAGAGAATATATTNTNCANGGAGAATCACAGATAAGAGATGCAGCAAACGTCACTATTCATGTACCAAGACTCATACCAAGTAATGTATTTAAGATGGCTGTATCCACCAACCAGGATATTCTTGTAGTCTTGGGTTCAGACAATGCCAATAAATTATATGTNTATAGATGGTTATATGGAGAGGGTGGACAGAAAGCTTTGAGTGCTTGGTTTACCTACAGCATCAATACAAACAGGTCTATNTTNAATGTTGATTTTATTGGNACAGATTTGTTTGCTGTTATAGAAGAAGCTAATAAAGTAACCNTAGAAAANATACCATTTGAAACTGAGTTCAGAGAACCTAATGCCAGTTTTCAATATCATCTTGACCATAAGGTAACTGAAGCAACCACAGGAGTTTCAGTGTCTTATAGCTCTAGTACTGGTCTATCTACCTTTACAGTTCCATATCGACTTAGAGCCAACATGAATATTGTCGCTAGATATTTAAGTAGTGGAGAGACAAGCACATTTGTAGATGCTCAAGGCAATACAAAGACTCTTACATCAGGGCAAGTACTATCAACATCTAATGCAACAGATGGTTCTACCTCCACAATTACAGCGATAGGAGATTACAGAAATAGTAAATTTATTATTGGTGAACCTTATGAAATGCACTATAGATTTAGTAAACAAAGATTAACAGAACAAGGTGCAGGTTCACCTGAGTATGTAGGAGCAAGATTACAGCTACATCATTTCTATATTAAGTACGAAGATGCTGGTTTCTTTAAGGTAGAAGTAACACCTGAGAATAGAGATACAAGTACCCATAAATTTACTGGTCGTTTACTCGGTGCTGCGTCTGCTTCTATCGGTCAGATAAACTTAGATACAGGCACATTTAAAGTACCGATAATGAGTAAGTCTGACAGAGTAGATATAGATATAAAAAACGATACATTTCTTCCTACACGTTTAGCTAGTGCAGAATATGAAGGTACATTCCACATAAGGAGTAGAAGAATATAGTGGGATATTTAAGAAAGTCAAACCTTAAAGATTTTAAATATGTAGTAGAAAACATGAGAGTCATGGATAAGATTGAAGCTTTGTATCAGACAGGCTTGAGTCCAGAAGATGCTCTTAGTTATACCTTCTTGGGTAGTAAGACTAATATGACTATTGCTGATGATGATGGACAGCCTATAGGTCTATGTGGAGTACAGAAAGATGGTTGTATATGGTGCGTTGCTACAGATGAATTGTTTGATAATAAAAAATACAGAATACAATTAATACGACAAGGTAGAAAATGGGTTGATAATCTACTTGAGTCTTATAAAATACTTTATAATTATGTATATGCAGAAAACACTTCTGCTATAAAATGGTTAAAAGCTCTTGGNTTTACATTTGTAAANNTACATGAGAGTTATGGTTATCAAAAAAAACCTTTCTACGAATTTCTGAGGATTGCCTAGATGTGTGTTGGTGCTGCATTATTAGGAGCAGGTGCAAGTACAAGTGCAGTTGCAGCATTTAATATAGGCTTGGGTCTTACTGCTGCCAATGCTTTTCTTGGTAGGGCTGCTGCACAGCAAAGAGCAGATCAAACATATAACCAAGCATTACTAGCTAATCAATCAGCAGAAAGAGATAAAAGACAAAAACAATTAGCTCTTGCTGAGAGAAGGGCAGAAGAAGAAAAGTTTGCAGCACAAGATAAGTTTGCAAAAACTATTGATGCTTTGCAAGCTAAAAGAGCTATAGTAGCATCAGAGCAAGCAGGTACAACTATAGGATTATTATTAATGGACCAAGATAGACAAGCTGCTAACTATAGAGAGAAAGTAAATCAAAGTATAGAGTCAATGCAAAGACAATATATCTTTAATATTCAACAGACAGAATCACAGTTTGAAAGCAGAAGAAACCAACTACAAAGCAGTATTAATGAAGCTTATAATGCTATACCAACTCTAGGTCAGACATTATTAAATATTGGTACTCAAGGTGTTGGTATGTACCTTAACGCACTTCCAGGTTAACTATGGTTTTACAAGTAGGCACTACACAATTTCAAAGTACAGCAGGTCAAAGCTCTAGAACTCCTGTAGAAACTTTTGTTGAACCTGTAACTGTTTTACCTAAAACTGGTTTGATGGATTTAGCTGAAACTTTATCAGACATCAACCCTACATTACAAAAATTTGTTAACTTTCAAATTGATAAAGCAAAACAACAAGGAATATTAGAAGGTCAAAATCAATTATTAAATGCTGACCCTGTTAAGCTCAAAGAAATTAAAAAAGAATTAGAAAAAAAAGAAGGTAAATTATTTGCTAGAAATTTTCTTGGTGGTAATATTTACACTCAATATGGAATAGAAAAACAATTAGCAATTAATTTAGGCAATGCGTCAGAAGCTAGAACTGCTGCTTTTTTTGAAAATTATACAGTTGATGGAATACCTTTATCTCAATTTGATGTAAGCTCAGAGGGATTTCAAAACGCAATTAAAGATTTTGAAGCAACATCTTTAACTAACACAAGAGGAATTAGACCAGAAATTCTTAATCAATATTTTTTTCCAAAACAAAATTTAGCGTTATCTCAATTTTATAGTGAACATCAATCAAAATTAGCTGAAGCAAAATTAGAGCAAGCAGCTTCATTATTAGAACCTGCAATACTTAATTCTTGGTTTCAAATAGATAGCATAGATAAGCAAATAGAATTAAATATTATTGATACTGATGGATTTCAAGATGGTTATAGTTATTCTTTAAATCAATTACAAAACAGTATAGATGATTATGTAGATAGGGGATTGTCTAGTCTTGTATCACCTGCAAAACTATTAGGCTACATGGAAACTAATATTCTTAAAATTTTTGAATACTATGAAGACAATGAATTAGATATGGATTTAGCTTATGAAGAAATAGAAGAATATGTTGAATGGATAGGAGGTTTAGAAGTTGGACCTGCCAAACAACTCTTCAAGACTTTTTTTATAAAAGATGGAGAAAATAAAGTTGATACAATATTGAAAAATGTATTTGAAAAGAAAGAGCAAGTTATTGATAAACAAAACAAATTTGAAAAAGCTTACAACCAAAGAACAATTTTAAATACTTTAAATGGTATTGATTTTACAAATACAGAAATGACTTTAAAAGATTATAAAGTTATTGGGGAAACTTTACAAGATTTGGCAGTTCGATTTCCCAATGAAATTAAATTTACCTATGAACAATATGATTTAAAAAATATAAATGTTGATAATTATTTTTCTGATATACAAGAAGATTATGATGGAGGTAAGCTTAGTCAAGCAGAATCATTACAAAAAGCACAAGAATTTATGTTGGCACTTGGACCTGCTGCATCAAATACAGATAGAGAAACTTATGGAAAATTAAAAGAGCATATAAACAAAACACAAGGCAAAACTTTTAAACAGCGTTTTCCAGAAGTAAAAATATTACAAGATATAGGTGCTAAAAAACTTGGAGAAAAAAGTGGTCCATTAGGTATTAGTTTCACTACTAAGAGTGATTATGTTGACCAAGAAATAGACTTAAACCAAGAACTAAGAAAAAGAGTTACAGAAGCAGGTGGTGTAACACCAGAAATTAGAGATTGGTATAAGGGAGAACTTAGAAAAATACTTAGCAATAAAAAACCAGAAGAAGGTGGCTACGACTTTTATGATGACTTAAATGATTTTAGTATTAAAGAAATTAATAATGACAATGAGAATAATAACAATAACAATAACAATAACAATGATGATTATATTAAGAATCAAGAGAATATAAGAAAAAATCTTTTAGAACCTGCTGCATTTTCAGAAGGTGGTTTTACAACATTTGAAATAGAATCTGGTGATACCTTATCTGCAATTTCTGAAGATTTCGGTATTCCAATGGAAGCTATTATGAAAGCTAATGGAATTACAAATGCTAATCAAATAGATATTGGTGATGTTTTATTGATACCAGAAGGTGTTGATTATAGTGACTTGAATAATATTAATTTTATAGAAAATTTAGACAAGACTAAACTTATTACAGAAAAAGAACACCCCTATGCACCTGTAAGAGAAAAACATAATTTCCAAGTTATTTATAATATTGCCAAAGAAATAGGTATTAAATATCCCGAACTTGTAGCTGCACAAGCTATGGAAGAAACAGGTTTTGGTGAAACTCAATCAGCAGAAAATAATTTCTTAGGTCTTAAGGCTACACCTTCAGAAGTTGCAAAAGGTGAGTCCGAAAGAAAACTGACTACCGAATTTAGAGGTCAAGGTGAACAAGTAGAAGAAGCAAATTTCAAAACATTTGATAATATCAGAGCAATGATGATGCAATACAAAAAACAATGGAATGATGATTTTGGACAGTATAAAGGTTTAGTAAATGCAAACAGTATTCAAGAAGCAATAAAAATGCTACAAGCTGAAGATTATGCAACCAATCCAAATTATGATAAAAATGTATTAGGCATTATTGATCGTGCTATCAAAGAAGGGTGGTTTTAAATTATGACAGATTCTAATTTAAATATAAATCTTGAAGACGATACAAAAAACAATCAGCAAAATGTTAACACAACAAATGTCAATACAACTGATTTAGCTACAGATGAACTAATAAATAAAGAAGAGATATTAAGCGATACTGTTATTGAACATGAAAAGAAAGAAAGTATTACAAATCAATATCAAGATACAACTTTTAGTAACCTTTTAAAAAATGATAATTTCGATCAAAGCTTTCTTAATTTTGATACTAAATACGATTTTAGTGATTATGTAAATTCAACTCTTATGGAGGGAGAACCATTTGATTTTGCAAATGCAAACTTTGATTATCCCGCAAATATTTTTGAAGATTTGAAATTAGAAGAAGGTGACGAGATAGGTACATCAATAACAGATGCACAGATAAAACATCTTAGTTTTTATCAGTTCATGCAGAACGACCAGAAAGGTGATGGATTTGCAAAAAATCAACCTTTAATTAGACCAAACGATAGAAGAGATTTTTATAAGATATTTAAAGAATATACAGGTTATAGTGGCGGTGAATTTTTAAACAATAGTATTCCTGTCGATATTATTAATAGCGATAAGTTTCAAGCTGATTTAGATAGAGTTATTAAATATTATGAAGATAAAGGATTTAAAATTAATCTTCTTGAGCTTGAAGACAACGAACTTAAAAAAATAGGAAAGAGTCTTGGTATTAATGTAGGTGGCGGTATTGCTGCTGATTATGTTTTTGCTCCATTTTTAGTAACTCCTAAAACCTGGCCTATTTATTTTGTTGGTCAATTTATAACAGGTTATGAACTAGATTTAGCAGCACAAAGAGCAGAACTAGGAATACCTACAAATTACACAGGGTCAGTTGAATTAAATCATAAGAGAGCAATATCAGCAGGTATTATTCAATTAATTCCTTATGGTGTAACTCAAAAAGGTTGGAAAGGATTTAGTAAGTCAGTTGCTTTTGGTAGCACCTTAGGGGTAAGTGATACATTTATGAGAGATTTGATGGGTGATAAAACTATACAAAGTGAAGATTATTGGACAAGTTTAGGTCTTGGTGGTGCTTTTGGTGGCAGTTTTAAATTAGGTATTGATGGTCTTGAAAAAGTTCTTAAAAAGTTTGAAGGAGTTAATGTAAAAAATGTAGATAATGTTGATTTAAGTAAAAAAGATATAGAACAATTAGATAAATCAACAAAAGTTATTAAAGAAGGAGTAGATGCTACTAACAACAAACTAGAAGAAGAAAGTGGTAACAAACAAGTTTTTGATGAACAATTAAAAGAAGAACTAAGTGGTTCAAAAGTTAAAGATACTGAAGAAGTAAATGTTAAAGATACTGAAGAAGTAAATGTTAAAGATACTGAAGAAGTAAATGTTAAAGATACTGAAGAAATTACAACTAAAAAAACTGAAGTTGTAGAGACACAAACTTTTGTAGCACCAGAAAATTATGCAAGAACAAAACCTCGTTATGGGTCTGCATCATTAAAATTCCAATCTGACTTTGATAAATTATCTTGGTCATTAAGAAATGGTAGAAAAGTAAAAGCACAGAATGATGGCAAGATTTTAAAAATATTTTTAGATCAAGGTTTTACAGAAAAAGAAGTTAGATTACATGGAGATAAAGTTCATGCAAAAATCAAATCAATAGTAAAAGAAATAAAAGGTAATGCCAGTGCAACAGCAAGCAATACAAAAGGTTTAGATTTAGATATACCAATCTTAAAAGATTATGCAGGTAAGGTTCAAACAAAACTAAACAAGCTATCTACTGATACTGATTTGGATTTAGGTAATACTCAACTAAATCCTCAGAAGATGCAAAGAATAAAAGACATGAGTGATGATAAAAAAGATTTGATAACTGGCAAAGTAAGAAAGAAAAAAGAAGAAGGAGGATTTAAAGGCAGCGAAAGAAAGAGTCAGTTTGAAACTCAAGAAAGTGCTTTAAATAAGATGACAAGTAAAGATGGCAAGATAAGTATTGATAAGAAAAATATGAAATTCTTTAGAGAATACACTCAAAGAAAAGCAGCTTTAGAAGATAAATTGCCAACAGATGAAGAAGTATTTATAAATTCACAATCTTTACAAATAGCTGTAGATAGAGTTGCAAAAGCTAATAATGATTTTTTAGCAATTATTAAAAAGACTAAATTAAAAAGAACTAAAACAGCAATAAAACAAAGACAAACAGCATTACAAAAATTACTAAGAGCTAATTATGACGTAGACGAATGGTTATCTATGGGCGTTGTTAAAGCAACTCAGATAGGTAGATGGTTTAAAGCATTAGGAATCAAACCTATAGAAGGCATAGAAGGTATGACACCTGCTGAAGTTATGGGATTATCACCTGCACAAAAGAAAAAATTAACAGGTGTTAATGAGATTTCTCCTAACTTAAATAGGCTTTTACAAAACAGTAAAGAACTGCAAGAAAATCTACAAGCAGCTTTACAAAGAGGAGAAGAGACAGGTGACTTTAGTGACTTAATACATTATTCAATGGTAATGGAAGAAGCAAGTAAAGATATTGAAGCCTTTACAACACTTCAATCTAGTGGAGCTTTCTTAAAAATATTTAGTCTTAGAAATGCAGGGCAGCTATCAAGAATAGTAAATGAAATTGGAATCAATGGAGTTCTTTCTGGATTAACTTCTCAAAAAGTAAATTTATATTCTGGCATAGCACAGACCATGATTAAAACTATGGGTAATTTTGTAGGGTCAATGGATATGAATAGTAGTAAACCAATAATTCGTAAGGAAGGTATTGAAGCAGCTACTAAACATTTTTTTGCTTTAATGTATAACCTTGATTTTTCTATGAGAGTTTGGAAAAGATCATGGGATATGGAAGATAATTTTATAAATGTTGGTAATTCTAAAATTGAAACAGGTCAAAGATTTGTTATATCGTCTAATCACCCATTTTTTCCTTTAAGAACAGCAATAAATAGTACTGGTAAATTTATAAGACTACCTAGTAGATTGATGACAGCGAATGATGCTCTTATCCAAACACCAAATATTATTGCTTCAACTGCTTATCATGCAACTCAAGAAGCTATAAGAAAAGGATTAAAAGGTCAAGATTTAAATGATTATGTAAAAGGTAGTATTGATGGAGTAATACAATATTTATTAAAAGGACAAGAAGGAGAGCTTGGTAGATTAAAACCATTAGAAAAAAATTTATTTGATAAAACACAAATTGGACCAAGAGAATTTATTGCTGACCCTGTTCTTGCTAAGATATTTCAAAGAGCTAAAAACTTTGGTAAAGAGATTACATATACACAAGAAATTAGAGGAGGTCGTAGTGATTCCGTTACAGACTTAATAGGTCTTGGTGCTGAAGAATTAAATAATTTAGCTATACGTTATCCACCAATTAGAACACTTTTTAAATTTACAAGAACACCTACCAACATGATTAAAGATGGTTTGAGGTACGTTCCTATAATCAATACTCCTTTAAAATTTGGAGGAAGAACAAACTACAATCCTCTTAACAAATTAATTTTACCAGAATTAGCAGCAGACCTTAGAAGTCCTGACCCTCAAGTTAGAACACAAACAAGAAGTCAAATATATATGGGTAATGCTTTTGGTGTAGTGATAGCAACGTTGGCATACAATAAAATATTACAACCTGCGATTGAGTTTGCGGCAGCTAGTGAATACAGTAATGAAGATGAAATACCAAGAACATTTTTAACTGATGGTGGTCCTAATTGGAGAACTAAAGAAGGTGCTGCTAAATATATTACTTTGCTTAAAAGTGGTTGGTTGCCATACTCTAGAGCATATTTATTGTATGACGAAGATGGTGAAATTATGTATGGAGATGATGGTCAACCAGTATATAAATATGTAACATACGAACATTTACCAGAACCAATATTATCGTTTGTAAAATTAATGGTAGATTTCCAAGTCATGTCTCCTTTCCTTACTAAAGAACAAGACAGACTGTATGATGAATTTACTATTGGTTGGGGTGCTTGGATTGGTCGTCATATTACCGAAAGAAGTTATGTTAAACAAATAGGAGAAACATTAGATTTATTTACAGCCTTACCAGAAATCGGAACTAACGCAGACCCAGATTCAGAATTAAACTATGAAACAAAAAGAAATATTGCTTATACAGGTAGATTAGTTGAATCATCCATTATACCTTACAGTAGTTTGGCAGAAGACTTAAATCGTATGCCAGCAGATTTAGTAGCAGCAATATTAGACATAAAAGAAGAAGATGCACAAAGAATGTTGAAAGAAGGTGACGAGGCTTTTATTAAATTTTTTGGTCAAAACATAAGTAATAAAAAATTAATTAGGTTGTTTGCAAAATTAGATACTAGAGTTTACTCAGGAGATATGCTTCAAATTACAAAAAACATTAAAAACTTAAGAGGATTTATGGTAGAAGAAAATACAGATTTTGGAGAGAAAGAATTAATTGAAGTAAATCGTCAATTACAATGGCTTGCAGGGATAATTAAAGAAGTAAAAGCTAATGCACCTAGAAATTTAGGTGGTGATTTACCTATTCAAGTAGAACATATTACAAATAATGTAATAACTTATCCTAATAGAGAAGGTATGAATTTATTTTCTTTAGCTAAATACAACACATCAAGAAATAATAAAATATATCAAGCACAATACATGATAGGAAAATTGTTAAATGAACCACCTGACGTTATAAGAGGTAGTAAGGTAAAGAATTTTGTAAATGACCCTAAATTTAAAAGTAAATTCTTCGTACCAATTAAATTAAATGGTAATCAATATAATGATTTAAAAAAATATATAAATACAACTGTTATCAATATTGATGGTAAAAATGTTAATTTAAATGATGCTTTGCTTTTATATATAGATGGTGAAATAGCAAGTGAAAGGAACGGATTTAGTCTTAGAGCAGGTAGTAACAACGATTATAGCTATAAAAATAATGCAGCAAAAATAGAAAAATATGGTCTATCTTCATCTCAAGGACAAGAAGCAGCAGAAAGAATATTTTATGAAATGAATAAAATTAATAGGTTATTTGTTAATAGAGGTATTGAAGAATATTTAAAAGCAACCTTTACAGAAGAGGAATTAATGAACAGAATAAATATAAAAGTAAATCAGTATGATAGTTATAATAAAGAATTAGAAACTATCTTAGATCAATTCAACTTTAAACAGTTTTAATCATGGCTACTAACACCACAGCAACAGCAACTACACATACTGGTAATGGTAGTACCAATAACTTTGCAATATCTTTTTCGTTCTTAGCCAACAATGAAGTAGATGTAACAGTAGCAGGGGTCTTAAAAACATTAGATACACATTACACAATTAGCGGTTCAACTGTTACCTTTACTTCTGGTAACACCCCTGCCAATGGTGCTGCTGTTAAGTTTCAAAGAGATACAAATATAAGTGCAAAAAAGGTAGACTTGCAGATGGTTCTGTTCTTACAGAAGCAGACCTTGATGCTAATAGTGACCAAGTATTATTTGCTCAACAAGAGATTATTGATAAGTTAGGAACTATTGAAGAAAATGCAACAGGAGATCAAACAGCAGCAGAGATTAGAACATTAGTAGAGAGTGCTAGTGATAGTAATGTCTTTACTGACGCAGATCATTCTAAGTTAAATGCAATAGAAGCTTCTGCTACAGCAGACCAGACCGCAGCAGAAATAAGAACACTTGTTGAAAGTGCTAGTGATAGTAACGTATTTACTGATGCTGACCATACTAAGTTGAATGGTATTGAAGCAAGTGCAACTGCTGACCAAACTGCTGCTGAGATAAGAACCTTAGTAGAATCAGCAACAGATTCTAATGTATTTACAGACGCAGACCATACAAAACTAAATGCCATTGAAGCAGGTGCTACCGCAGATCAAACCAATGCAGAGATTAGGGCAGCAGTAGAAGCTGCTTCTGATAGTAACGTCTTTACAGATGCCGACCANAGCAANNTNAACGCTATNGAAGCTANTGCTACAGCNGATCAAACTGCTAGTGAGATNAAGACTTTATACGAATCAAACNNNAATACAAATGCTCTTACAGATGCAGAAAAANNAGTTATTGATGGTGTTACTGCAAANACANGNGAACTAAATAAANTAGATGGTTTNACAGGTTCTACTNCTGATCTNAACCANGTATCAGGAATGTCTAAGCAGACTACTATTACNAATAGTGATAGTCACTTTCCTACCTCTGGTGCTGTTGTAGATTTTGTTGCTAACCAGATAGCACCTGTTGGTGGACTAGAAGTTATAGCAGATGAAGATAACTTCCCTACAACACAACCAGTATCGGGTGTTGTTATTAGTATCAGTAATGCTGATGGCTTAGTTATAAATAGCTCTGGGGTTGCAACAAACGCTAGAACAGTAGGTAGTGGAAGCGATAACGTAACTATTAATAATTTTCCTACAAGTCTAAGAAGTAAAACATTATCTAATGAATTAGGTTTGCTTGTCAGTTCTACAGGTGCAAGTCAGATATATAACTACCACAAACTACTAGCAAAAGAAACAGATGTTTTACAGCTATCAGAAGATATAAATGATTTTAATGCAAGGTATAGAGTAGTCTCAACAAACCCTACAAGTGATAATGATGCAGGGGATTTGATATTTAATACTTCTACTCAAAAGTTATTAGTTTATAACTCAACATCAGGTGCTTTTGAAGAAGCACAATCTGTTGGTAACTTCTTTATATCTACACTTAGCCCTGCATTTAATGGAAGCGTACAGGACTTTACTATCACAAATGCACCAAGTAATGCACAACAGATAATTTTAAGTATTAATGGTGTTATACAAAAACCTAATAGTGGTACATCTACACCTTCAGAAGGTTTTGCTTTATCTGGCAGCACAGTTAAGTTAGCTGCTGCACCTGCTAGTGGGTCAGATTACTTTGCGATAGTTCTTGGTTCTACTGTAAACATTGGCACACCAAGCAACAACACAGTAACGTCAGCAATGATTGTTGATGGAAGTATTGTCAATGCAGACATATCAAACTCTGCTGATATTGCAGGTAGCAAACTAAGCCTTGTCTCTACATCATCTACTGCTGGTGTTATTGTTAAAGGTGATGGTTCTTCTGATGGATATTTACAACTTAACTGTAGTCAAAATAGTCATGGCATAAAACTGAAATCTCCTCCGCATAGTGCAAACCAAAACTATACCCTTACATTTCCTTCCGCTATTGTTAATGGTGCATTTTTAAAAACAGATAGCAATGGTAATTTAAGTTTTGCAGCAGTAAATACTGATCTAGTAAATGACACATCACCACAGCTAGGCGGTGACTTGCAAAGTAATGGTAACGATATTGACTTTGCTGATAATGATAAAGCGGTATTTGGTACAGGTGGAGATTTAAAAATCGACCATAATGGAACACGATCTAAAATTGAAAATATTACAGGTGATTTAAAGCTATCTAGTAATTCTATAAAACTTACTAATTATGATGATGACGAAACTTATTTAACCTGTGTTGATGACGGAGCAGTAGAGCTATATCACAACAACAGTAAAAAGTTTGAGACAACTTCACAGGGCGTGTATGTTGGAGGAATCATAAAAGGAGGTTCATATTTTCAAGGTGGAGCTAGTGGAACTGCCAGTTATAATTGGCACTTTGGAGCAGAAGGTAATGGTGAATTTAGATTTTATTCTGGTAATTATGGTGCTGGAAGTTTAAAACAAACTATAAATAGTAATGGAGATATTTTAGCAGGCAGTAATAATTCACAAGACTTAGGCTCATCTTCGATACGTTGGAGAAACATCTACACCAATGACCTTAACTTATCTAACGAAGGTTCATCTAATGACGTTGACGGAAGTTGGGGAAGTTATACTATACAGGAAGGTGCTGATGATTTATTCTTGATTAACAAACGCAATGGCAAAAAGTATAAGTTTAATTTAACGGAGGTAAACTAATGTCTATATTTATAGGTGGCACTGGCACTGCTAATGAATTACATGATTACGAAGAAGGTACTTTTGATGCTATAAATAATTACAACACTGTTTGGTACTCAAACGAAAATAAATGTAGTTATACAAAAATTGGTAGACAAGTTACTTGCATGGGTCAGATTAGAGTATATTCTGGTAGCGGTGACGTTAAATTAGCATTACCTTTTAACACAGCAAGTGGTACTGAAGGTGAGTTTAAAGGTGCTGGTGCATTGAATACATATGGCTACGACTGGCCGACTGGTACTTCTATTGGAGTTTTAATAGAGCAAAACACAGCTTTTGTTTACCCTGCTGTAGCCAATCAAGATAATGGTGCTTGGAATGTTTTTCAACACACTAATAATGGTTATTTAAGATTTACATTTACTTATTTTACAGACTCATAGACCGAAGCTAAGTCTATAAACTAAGCCTTTACTAAGCACTATTATGGCATTAACTAAAGTATCAACAGATGGTGTCAAAGATGATGCCATAACAAAAACAAAAATCCCTGCAAACCAGATAGAAGCTAGTGAACTGGCAGACAACGCAGTTGACACTAATGCTATAACGACAAGTGCTGTTACAAATGCAAAAATTGCTTCTGGTGCAGTTAATACATCTGAACTTACAGACAACGCTGTTACTCATGCTAAATATCAAGATATTCCAACATCTAGATTATTAGGTAGAACAAGTAGTGGCACAGGAAATCCAGAAACTTTAGATGATGCTACAGTTAGAGCTTTTCTTGGCGTATCTGCTGGAGCAAATCAGACAACAATAAACAACAACGCAGATAACAGAGTTATTACTGGCTCTGGTACTGCTAATACTTTAGAAGGTGAGTCAACACTTCTTTATGACAGTACAACACTTACATTAAATAAAGGTGGACTCACTGATGGACAAAAATTAACTATAAAAGGTTCTGGTAATAGTACTGGTGATGATTTAACAATCAATAATTGGGGTAACTCAGATGGTGATTATTGGACAATAGGCGTTAATTTGACGGCTGATAGTGGAGGTTCTACTGCAAAAACTAATACTACACTTCGCCATAGCGGTGTAATTCTTGATGGAAGAATGGGTCGTGTAATTTTTAGTGCATCTGAAACAAGCACTGCGACTAAAAGTGATAGTCATACATTTGAAAGAGATGGCTCTATAAAAATGAAAGGTTCTCTTTATTTAAATGGAGACACCGCAGCAGCCAACGCACTTGACGACTATGAAGAAGGTACTTGGACAATTAACACAGATGTAGGTTCTCCTAATACAACTCATAGTGCATCTTATACAAAAATAGGAAGATCGGTTACTGTAAATGTTTACATTACTTGCCCAACAAGTAGTAGTAGTAGTAATTTTAGAATTACGAGTTTACCCTTTCAAGCATTAGGTGGTGCTAATTATTTTATTGGAGCAACTTATACTCAAGTACACACCACAGATAATGTTTTTGTACAAATAAATGCTGGCAATAACGATGTATATGTATATAAGAGAATTGGTGATTCTGTTACTTATGCAGATTTAAGTGGAGCTTATCTATTATTTACCTGTACTTACTTTACTGGATAGACCGAAGCTACGTCTATAAACTAAGCC
>FUFK010036900.1_pt1 | contig 14448 bp, 11 predicted proteins | sample 1021851 | NCBI WGS metagenome assembly FUFK01 (sample SAMEA51879418, study PRJEB19060) | metagenome | reverse complement strand
ATTTTTTCAGATGGAAATAAGACTTCAAGTAGAACTGATGTTCTAATTTTCGTTGGTGCTGACGGTGGCACTCCTCCTTCTGAAGGCGGAGAAATACCTATCATGTTAATTGGAATTGGTGCGTTAGTTTTAGCTGCACTATCTGGATTTGTTTATTGGGCTCGAAAACCTGCTTCTGGTTAGCAAAAGCGTAAAATATATCCTTTAGTTTAAGTTAAAGGGTAACAGTATGTATAATATACAAAAAATATTGGCAGTTTTAACTTTCGTATTATTTATTTTTTCATCTTTTTCTATACCTTCTGAAGCAAAAAGTGCTGAGCCCGATGACTATCCAAATGGATGGACACACAGGCCAATAATGGAGCAATTTACAAGCCTAGGATGCTCTCCATGTATGGGAATTGATCCTGATGTAGCTAAACTTTGGAAAGAATTTAGAGAAGATCCTGCTGAACCTGTAACCTTCATTTCTTTTCACCAGACAAATGGCGGTAGTTCAGATGATGAATTTGTAAGTCAGGAATCAAAAGACAGATATAATTTCTACTCAGTTCAAGGTACTCCAGATGCCCAATTTGACGGAGGATACATAGAAGAACTGGGAGGCGGTGAAGGAACTTACGACACATACAAAGACCACTACTTTGAGAGCGGTGAACGGGATGTCAAGCCAACAGAACTGAGAGTTTGGCAAGAATTTCAAGAAAATAAATTCATATTCACTGTTAATCTGACTTATTTAGGAGAAGGTGGATTCAACCTTCCAACTGACCCTGATGTATTAGATTCTAGCGTCTACCTTTTCGTTGTAGAGGATGATATCATGGCATGGAGCTCAGTTGAAGGAAAAGAAGTTATGACTCACAATGTCTTCAGAGAAATTGCACTCAATAATGAACAAGTAGAACTTCTTCCAGGTGAAACTTGGACCTCTGAAATTGAGTGGACAATTCCTGATACTATCATGTATCCTAGCGGACATGAAGACCGAGATGGAAATCCACAAGAAGGTGAGCATCCGATACCTACTCCAATAAATCCTGCTAAAGTATCTGTAGTTGCAGTTGTCTATGATAATGATGACACTTCAAGAACTACTTCAGCTGGAAAAACAGGAAATAGTGCCGATACTCCAAGGGCTGCTAATTCTGCAACTCCAAAATCTACAGCTTATGATGAGCAAAACGAACCGCCTAAGGTTGTAGATTATGAAGAAAATTTAGTAGGAAATACTGCTGAAGTTAGTGCAATTCTCGAAGACGAAGATGGAATTGGTTCTGCTTATGTCATTTACAATTTCCACAATGGATCATATGATGATGAGGCATGGGGTGTAGTGCCAATGTCTGTAGATGAAAATAACAAGGCNACAGCTTCTATTCAGTTTAATAGTGGAGATCCTGTATGGTATCGTATCTTGCTAGTTGATGGAAAGAATGGATTTGCAGCCAGCGAAGCAAAACAGTTTGAAGGAACTGGAAGAAGCAGCGANGNTGAAAAAGCGCCNGGCTTTGGTATTTTTACCGTGACTGTAGCTTTATTAATTGGATTAAGTCGAAGAAAAAACTAAGGTGAAATCGAGTGGCAACAGATAAACAAGAAACAAATTGGGATGTTTTAGTAGATAAAACTAAAACAACTGTTTCTGAAAACAAAGTTTTGTTCTCAATTGGAACTGTAAGTATTCTAATTTTAGCTGTTGTTCTTTACGGGATGATTGGTGGAGATAATAATGCTCCAGATTTTACTTTGAAAGACACTGATGGAACAACCTTCTCTCTATCTGATTATGAAGGAGAGAAAGTAGTAATCTTAGACTTTATGTTTTCAACTTGTGAGCCGTGTGAAAAGTTTGTCAAAGAAGCTCTGGAACCCTACTCAGAAAAAATGGACAGTGATGATGTAGCTATACTTTCTGTAAGTGTATTTGGAAACGATGATGAAAACGAGCTTAGGAATTATGCACAGAGCTATGGGTGGAGACATGCACTTGGTGACAGTGAAGGAGATATTGAAATAGCATATGATGTTATTGGAACTCCAAAAATTTTCATTATTGACAAAAATGGTGAGATAACCTATTCTCATATAGGACCAATATCTGAAAGCGAGTTAACTGCAGAAGTAGATAAAGCGCTAACTGGTCAAGGCGGCGTAGTAAATTTGAAGCAATCATCGATTTATCTATTCGCTGTGGGTGCTGGTGTAATGGTCTTCTTTTCACCTTGTTCTTTTCCAATGTTACCTGGATACATGTCTTTCTACTTGACAAACAAAAAACAACGAATTGGTAAATTTGATGAAACTGCCGCAAGAGAAACATTNCCTGANGGTTTGGCTGCNGCNGCAGGCCTAACTGGAGTTTTACTCNTAATTGGTATTTTGTTAGTGCCTTTTGTTAGNATAATTGGAGGATATCTTGGATATCTAGAATTATTTGTTGGAATAATGGTTGCAGGACTAGGATTTTCAATGTTAATGGAATATGACTTTGAGAAAATAGTTCGACCATTCCGCCAATTCNTAAATGATTATATTTTTCATACTAAATTTGCTGCTTCTGTTGCAGGTGCCATTGAAGGNGGNATTCAATCTGCCGGTAAAAAATTCAATAATCCNGCAATGGAAACCTTTAGTTTTGCAAGTGAAGAAGCTGGAACGAAAACTGGATTGTTTTGGTATGGTGTAGCCTATGGTTCAGCAGCTGCAGGATGTGTTGCACCAGTTATAATTGGACTGCTGACTGCAAGTATCACTAAAGGAATCATTACTGGACTATTAGTTTTCCTAATTTTCTCTATTACTGCAGGTTCACTGATGGTAGCATTTACTATGATGGTTGCAGCCTCTGAAACTACTATTGTTGACAAACTGAAAGCTTCTACCCGCCAGATTGAAATGGCTGGTGGAGTCATAATGATAATTGTTGGAATTTACTTGGTCTATTACTATCTTTCAACGAACGTACTCTAGATATTTATCTGAAAGCGGAGGTTCAGGAACTAATTCTTTGCTGATAGCTTTTGTTCCAACTGAAATCAAAGTAATCTCTTGATATCTCTCCGCATTTGTATACAAGTCTTCAAAGTGAATTGGTCTGTGTGCTTTTGATTGATCTTCATCAATTGGATTGTTGACTGTGAGAATTCCATTATCCTCTCCTGTTATGACAATCCAATGCGGAATATCTTCATCCTCTTCTTCGAATATAATCGTCGAAACAAGCGCCATCATTACTCGATCTGCATTAAGAGCGTCTCTAATGTCCTTTAGTTCAGGTTTTCGTATTTCTTGTGTTGTACCATTTAGAGCACATGCTCTTTTTTGCATATCGTGGAAAAATTCTAGGTAATGCTCACTTCCACCATTGCTTTTGATATAAGTTTTAGCTCTTTCTATTAAGCCGAGACCTGGATTATCTGTGATAATATGAGGATAAAGCCCTCTGACAGATAATGGTGCACAGACGCCATATCTACCAGCCCCTTTCATCTCAACTGCGTTAGTTTCTCTCCACAGTTCATATTCTAAATCTCTATTAAGTTCACTTACAAAATTAAAATACTTGAGAACCATTCCGACACAAGCTGAACCGCAACTAAAATCTGAGGTTTGAGTAAAGAGTGGAACGTCTAATCTCATAAAAATTTACTAAAGAACGATGATAATAACTGTTTGTTTAATATTCAAATATCAGGCAGTAATCTATTGACATGGCTAAGAATATCATCAATTTCTTCTTTAGGCTTTCTTCCCCCTTTAACAATTTTAAAGTCATATTCTTTTGACAGTGCATTAAATTCCCTGTTGAGCTTTTTTTGATAAATCCTAAAACTTCTATACCAATCACTATCTATTCCCATGTCCATCCCTGACTCCCAGTAATCAAGGCTATTTTTAGTAAGCAATACCCTATCAGCCAATGTTTTAGTCTTCACTTTAAGATATAGTGTTAAATCNGGTANAATNGCTTTTCCAAAAANATTCATTACCCAATCTTTATCCTTTTTCCTTGCAAATTCACGAGCGAATAATGTAAAAACATAGCCATCACAGATAACAACAGCTCCCGATGATAGATTAGGGATTATAATTTTTTCCATTTGATCATAAAAATCTGTTGCATAAAATAAACTTCTCGTTAAAGGAGACAAAATATTACTTTTTTTGGCTTTATCTAATGTTTCCGATACAAGCAAGCTTTCACTTAATCCAACAACTTTAGTAGGATAGCCCTTTTCCTTAAGATATTTAGATAAATATTTACAATGCAATGTTTTACCTGAAGAATCCAAACCTTCTATTGCAATCAATTGTCCTCTTAAATTTTTTAAATCAACTCCTGGAGGAGGTACAGTGAAGCAGTTCTTCATTCTAAAACCTCAAAATTTGTATTTTGCCATTCCTTAAATGAAGTAAGATTAACTCTTTTTTCAACCTCATTTCTTAAATCAATTTGCAGCTCATGAATTTCTCTATTAGCGTTTATGACGTTAAAGTTATATTTTTTAGCCATGGAAAGATACGATTCTCTTATTTTACCCTGATACAATTTATAACTTTCAATAATATCATTACTTAAATTTAAGTCCATGCCAGCTTCATGGAATTTTAGTGTCGGCCGGCCTGATAAAATTCTAGATAAAGACACTTCTAAAGGCAAATCATAGTAGTAAATTATGTCTGGATCTCTTGCAAAGGAATATAATTTTTCCAGCCATAAAGGGGCACAATTTCTTACTCCATCCCTTGCAAAGGCAGTATATTTATATCTATCACATAACACAATAAAACCTGCTTTGAGCATAGGATATATTTGTCTTTCATATCTGTCAGCGAAATCTGTAGCATGAATTAATGAAAACGTAGTAGGAGTAAATAACTTATTCTTCTTACCTTTTTTGGTGGCCTCCTTAACCAAAAGACTACTATTCCACTCACTAAAATAAACTCTTAATCCTTGGCTTGAAAGCCAATCTCGTAACAACTGTATTTGAGTTGATTTACCTGAACCATCAACACCTTCAACAGCTATCAAAACTCCGGGAACGTCTGAAGTCTCTTTTGTAATTAAATAATTATTTGTCATTATTAGATTGTGCTGCAAAATTTATGGTTGCTTCTGCNATGTCTGTGGAATATGCAACAGTACGCATTATTGCATCCATAGCTGTACTAAACTCAAGAGGATGCTTAATAGGGCTCTTATGTTTAGTTGTGTAATATTTTTGAATCTTCGTAACCATTTGCTTTCCTTTGTCAATGCTCTCTGTTGCTTTTACTGCCTTTACATTCAAGAAACAAACCATTGAATCTTCCATTATTTGACTAGCTTCCTTAGCTAAAGAAACCATAGTAGAATCTGATACTTTACCTGCCAAATATCCCACTTCAGCAATTCTACAAGCATGATCGCCTATTCTTTCAAGCGATCTAGATACATGCCCATAGAAATTAGCGTCTGACAAACTACTAGATAANTTATCTACTAATTGTAAATCTTCAAACATAGTGTTTAACTGACGCCCTATGAACCAATTAAGTTTGTTAGCTTCTTTATCTCTATCAATAACATCCATTGATAGTTCTTCATTACCTTCTAAAATCAATATTGAATCATTAAACATAGCTCTGACAATTCTATATAATCTTTTTACGGCGCGTCTAAAGCTTAATGCACCTGGACTGGAAACATCGTTTAAAATCATCTTATTTCCTTCTTCCTCGATTATCTCAACACCAATTACGCTAGCTGAAAATTTACGAACTATTTTTCGATTCGCTACTGACAATCTTGGTTTTCCGTTTATAACTATTTCGACAAATCCCACTAAATATGCACCGATTAATTCTCTAAATATATGTTCATCATTTTGATCATTTATATCAATGGAAATAGATTTGTTTCTAGGTTTGCTTGAAGAAGCTGCGTCAATCAATAATGTACCATTTGGCTGAGGTATAATTCTAACTTCTGAACCTTGGTCAAGATTTGAATCGTCAACCCATTTCTTAGGTAAGGATACAATCATTGTTGATCCTCCCGTTTTTTGTAATTTTCTACTATCCATTTATTTTAACTCCTTTTAATATCTTAATTTCACTATTCTCTAATTTTGAATTGTAAAGATCNATAAGTAATCCATCTCTGAGACTAACTTGAGGAACTTCGATAAATTCCAGATTTAATAATCCTATTATTTCTAAACAAACAAGTCCTGCTGGAACAATAACATCGGATCTGGAATGATGAACTCCGTACTTCACACTTCTCAATATTGAATCTGCTGAGGCTAATTTATTCGTCCAGCTCTTTAAACTTGCTGCAGAAATTGAAGACACGTCTTTGACAAATTCTCTTTTCTTATTTTTTATTGAATTATCAATTAATCGGCTGTAAGACTGTACATTGCCTCCAGTTGCATATATCCTTTTGAAGTCACTGTATGATTTTAAATCCCGATTAAGAGCTTCCATCAATACTCTTTTTGAATGACTCTTGGCTCCGCTAAAATCAAAAATAGGATTAGTAAATTTTCTCTTTATTCTAACAGCACCTAATGGGAGCGTATGAACCTTCTCTAGCCTATTTCTATTTGCAATTCCTATCTCTAAGGAACCTCCACCTAAATCCATGAACAACCAATTTTTGATTTTAGGATTGATTAATTTGGAAATTGCTGATTGAACTAATCTAGCTTCTTCCGCTCCATCAATTACATCAATCAACAAACCTGATGAATCATAAACTATGTCTAAAAATTCCTGAACATTAGAAGCTTCTCTACAGGCGCTAGTAGCTACCAATCGATGAGTGTCTACTGAATATTTTTCTAATTTGTTTGAAAAGTTAAGCAGTTTTTGTGCTACTGCTGCAATTAATTTCTTTTTAAGTTTGCCATTTGTAAAAACAGATTTTCCAAGTCTAATTGGATATCTTTTTTGATAAAGTGTTTTGAAATGGTGATTGTCACCAAACTCAACTATTTGAGTTCTAACTGCATTTGAACCTATGTCAACGCAACCTATTCTCATTATTTATCCAAACCTTCCTGTGATATATGTTTCAGTTAACTCATTTTTGGGATTTTCAAAAATTTGCTTAGTTTCTCCAAATTCAACCATTTTTCCAAGATACATGAAACCNGTATAATCAGAAACTCGAGCTGCTTGGGACATACTGTGTGTAACAATTATCACTGTAAAATCTTTCTTCAATTCTAAGATTAAATCTTCTATCTTCGCTGTAGCGATAGGATCTAAGGCTGAACATGGCTCATCCATAAGAATTATGTCNGGCTCAATCGCTATCGTACGTGCAATGCATAGTCTTTGTTGTTGGCCTCCCGAAAGTGCAGTACCAAGTTCATGAAGCCTATCTGAAACTTCATCCCAAATGGCTGCTTTTTTCAGACTTTTTTCTACAATCAAATCTAATTGTTGACGAGTGGGTTTATAGTGAAGCTGAACACCATAACCTACATTTTCATAAACACTCTTTGGAAATGGATTAGGTTTTTGGAAAACCATACCTATTTTTTTCCTTAATTCAACTAAATCAGTATCTCCGTCTAAAACATTAATACTTCCGTAATTTATTTCTCCTTCAGTTCTACAAATCGGAATTAAATCATTCATTCTGTTGAGTGCACGAAGTAANGTTGATTTGCCACAACCTGAAGGGCCTATTAGGGCCGTAACTGCATTCTCTTTGAAAGGTATTGAAATATCGTACAGAGCTTGAATTTGACCATACCACAAATTTATATCTTTAACATCGATTGCGGCTTTACCTGATATTTCTAGATCTTTAGTAGATTTTACTAAATCTTGGCTAACCATTGAGTCTTCTTGGGAAACTACCGTTTCCTTTTCATTAACTTCTTGACTCGTTTCTTCTTCATCTATCATTTTAGTTGTTTCCTATAGTGTTGTCTCAAAAGTATGGCAATTGAATTAACTACCAATAAAAGTACCAGCAGTACTGCAGCTCCAGCTGCAGCTACAGTTTCATAGCCAGTCCTAGCTTCACCCATCCAATTATAAACTTGAACTGGCATAACAGTAAATTTTCCTTCATCCTTATTTGACTCGAGGAATCCTTCTCCTTTACAAACTTGATCTCCACCTAACTCGAATTCTGTCCAATAGCACACATTTGGCTCAAAAGTAATGAAAGTTACACCTCCAACAACTATGAGGGGGGCAGCTTCACCGATGACTCTAGAAAAAGATAATATTGTTCCTGTCATCATTCCTGGAAGTGCGTAAGGGACTAAGTGATCTCTAACTACTTCCCACTTTGTACAGCCTACCGCAAAGGCCCCCTCTCTGAGGGGATTTGGAACTGATCTAAGTGATTCCTGACCTGCAAGAACGATTGTTGGCATAGCCATCGTAGCCATCGTTAGGCCTGCAGCTAGAATTGTTCTACCAAGATTCCATCCTAAACCTGCCTCTTGAACAAAAATAGCTAAACCAAAGAGACCGAAAACTACTGAAGGGACACCTGCTAAGTTTGCTATCAAGGCTTGAATAAACTCGGTTATTTTGTTCTTTCCAGCGTACTCTTCTAACCAAATTGCAGCCCCAATAGATAATGGTACAGCAAAAAATAACGAATAAAGAACAACGTATATTGTACCCCAGTAGGCTGCTCTAAGCCCTGCATTATATGGCTCAAGTACATCAGAGTAATTATCAAATACAAATGGTATTGAAAATCTAAGCGGAATAAAGAATATCGAAAAAACCAATGCCATTTGTGCAGCTAATAAAATACCATCTCTTCCTTCAACCATTCTAAAAAATCTATCTTCATTAACTGATGAAATATTTAAACGNCTTAATCTTTCAGCTGCCGTAGACAATTTATAAAAACACCTGAAAGAAATGTATGTACAGATAATTGCTGCAAAATACTTTCTTTCATCTAAACCGGAATCAATATATTTTGAAAGAAAGAAAAAAGAAATTACTAATCCTAAGATAAATATGCCTGAACTAAAGGCTCTTTCTTTCACTTCTAAATTAGTTAATGAAAATTCTCCATTTCTCCAAGCTAATCCTTCTGAAAACGAATGTCTAGGTGATTGGAAAGTTATTGCCAAAGAAGTTGAAATATTTGAGGCTGTAGCTTGATTACTTGGTGAATTTATATCTCCAGTGATTTGAGATAACTTTGGAAGGGCATATCTTATACCTGAATGTGACAATAAGATTATTGAAATTATTAAAAGTAAAAAGGCAAACATAGTACCATCTCCGATTGAATCTGAATTTAGTTCAGTGTCAACTGTTACCACAAAATCTCCTGTCAAAGGCCAACCTTCCTCATTAGCATTAGGAACTGGGCCTGCAGTTTGCTCAATGTAAACTGTATGAACCATTTCATGTTGAAATTTTAACCATGTATCTTTCGTTACTTCTATGTGAGTAATCTGTTGAGAATTAGACTTGATGCCCTCTTCATCAATAATAATCATTGATTCTTCGGGGCCATCATCTACTACTGAAATAGTTCCTTCAAATTGATGTTCATAATCGCAAGGAAAGATAAAATGAAACAATGCCCTTAATGANTTACAATCTTTTTCCTCAGGAAGCCAATAAATTGTGTAGGTAATATTCGAACCTGATTGAATTGACTCATAATCTGACTGTAATGAATATGTAGGATTGTTCCATTTTTGCTGAGTATTAGGTTTAACCGATTGAAACGGATGTTCTCCGCCAGTCTGAGAAATTACAACTGGCAAATCTAAATCATTTTGAATTTTAAGATATTCCATAGTCGCAATTTCTATACTTGGCGAAGATAAACCTGATTCAGTTAATGTGATAACTTGATCTACAGGACCATTATCTACGACTGTAACTGAGCCTGAAAATGTTTTTATTTCCTTTTTACAGTCTTTCACCTTAATTGTTTCTAGAATTGAGCTAAAAAAGTTAGAACAATCTGTCTCGCCAGTTTCATATGAAATCTGATAAGTTACATCCGACGCAGGAAATTCCCATCTTTGTGATGTAGTAGAATTAGCACCTAAATCATAAGACCAAGGTTTTGTTCCTTCAACCTCTGTTTCCCAGTGTTCTGCCTGAGATGCAGAAAAAATTTGAAATAATAAAATCATTAAGACAAAACAGCCTATTATTGCCATAAAAATAAGACCTAAAGAGCCAAATCTTTCAACATAGAGGCGGCTGTTTCTATTTTTTTCTTCTATATCTTTTAGATTTGATTCAAATGGCATTAGTATTCCTCCCTGTACGCTTCCAATATTCTGTTACCTAAAAGATTCAAACTCAGAGTAATAACAAAGAGATAAATTCCAACGGCAAAAACTGTGTAATATTGTATTGTCCCATAGGCTAAATCTCCTGAAATTCTTTGCGCTATATATGCTGTCATTGTTTGTGCTGAAATAAATGGATTATCTGGAGAAAAAATAGCCATAGTTCCTACAGCTAAGGTAACTGCCATGGTTTCACCAACGGCCCTACTAAATGCAAGAACAATCGATGCCAAAATTCCAGATAAGGCAGCTGGAAAAGTAACTCTAAATGTTGTCTCTATTCTTGTAGCTCCCAATGCAAGGGATCCTTCGCGCAAATTTCTGGGAACTGCATGTAAGGCATCTTCAGACATACTAGCAATTAATGGTAAAACCATTATTCCAACTACAACAGCTCCGTTGAGAGGATTAAATAACTCTGGCTCCTCATCAATATAACCATTTACAAACATCCAGTCTCCAAGGTCTACAACATATGGAGAGATGAATATAATCGCAAATAAACCATAAACAACTGAAGGAATTCCTGCTAACAATTCTAAGACCGGCTTTAGTATGGCTACCAATCTAGGATTTGCATATTCAGAAAGATAAACTGCCGTTCCTAATCCTAAAGGAACTGCGATTAATAATGCACCAACTGAAACTTGTAAAGTTGCCAAAAACAAGGAATTAACGCCAAATTCCATATTTGTACTTAATCCACGGCGATTTTCATCTGCTCCTGCATCTGGTTTCCAAGTAGTATCCATTACAAATTCACCGATAGACCCATCAAAATGAGGAACTAAAATTAGACCTATCATAATACTTGTAATCAAAACTAATCCGATAAGTAAAGCCCTGGTATTTTTTGCTGAAATAAAAAATGACGAACCTGCACTGGTTTCCATTCCCTTTTTCCAAGGCATACTGCGATCTAGAACTCCTGAAAAGATTCCTAATGATGTGGCCAATATTAAGTAATGAAATTGTGTATTTGAATCAACAACACCAAGCATCATTAATGAACCAAGAACCCAACCCGAGGCAAGCCAATGAGATCCTGAAGCTGAAGCTGTGCCAAATTCTTTCGGATTGATAAAATTATGACCCATCGTTACAAATGAAATTGCCAAACCAGCAAGTAGTAAAAGAACTCCTGCAGTCTTCGAATAATTTTGTACTATTGCAAATAATGAGAAAACTAAAAATAAAGATAAAAGGAACCGTATTTCACCTTTAGAAAGACCTGAATCTGAAACTTTTAAAAAACAATTATAGCCAAAAAAAGCAATCGTGACGACCGCAAACCACATAGGTATATCTGTTATTATTTCAACAGCACTAATTAGTGCAAAAATTTGAGCAAAGCCCCAAATTAATCCTTCTGTTCTCTCTTTAACTATTGGGTTTAGCAAACTTTGATAAAACTTACTATCGCGGAAAGGAACTACTAGCATGAGAGATAAAAATATTAAACTAAAGAAGCAAATTACTAGAGCCTGATAATTAGACGAATCTGAGCCTACTGTTACCCACCTATAATCCTTTANTTCACCAGTATCAGGATTAATTTCATTCGGATTTGATAATCTATAGCTGTTACTTAGCTCATCGCAATCCTTTTCATTAACATTGACAAAAATATCTGAATCTTCTGGATAATAGCCTAAATCGCCGTTATGTACTAATGCCTCNCCCTCTGGATCTTCACAATATGCAGTATATAGATTAAACCATCCTCTTTCTTCGGTCTTATCTTTTTCAGGAAGGATTAGTTGGCTTATTTCTGAATCTAATTCACCTAAAGAAGCCTCTTTTCTTAGATATTGTGCATTCCAAGTAACTGAATAAGAATAAATGTACTCCCCATCTGAACTCATAACCAAGGACCAGTTGCCTGCTGGAGAACCAAATTGAGAATAAGGAGTTAAATCTAATTCTTGACTCCAAGTTTGTGTTTCTCCACTAATTGGACCTCCCATCTCTGGAGAAGTTAAATCTATTTCAAAATTTGGACCTACTATAGAGATTTGAAGAGGTCCGGTATAAAAATCTTCATCATTGTGAGTTACTGAAAAACTTAAATCAAATATATCTGGAGGATTTGAAGTTTTATTACTTTGAACAAGATTAAAAGATGATTCGGCAATGTAATCTCCCTGAAATTCTATACTATTGCCTCCTGAACCCTCGCCATAAGTTTCCGATAAGAAGTCGTCGTCAGCAATTGGATAGCCTACTTGAATTATGTTATTGCGATTCCAATCTACTATACACAAACCATCCATTATTTTAGAATCGCTAATTTGCTTTTTCATATCTTCATCCCAATCTTGGGGAAGATCTAGTGGAGGGTGACCGCAGCCAACGGATACAAAAAAACCTGCTGCTTGACTAACTAAAACATATACAATACCAGCTGTTACAAATATTACTGACATAGTGATTGCAAATAAAATCAACCCTGAAAATCCACCACCCTTAACATATATTGATTTAATTTCAGAATAATAATCTGATGATGATTTTTTATCACTTAATTCTTCAAAATTTTTTTCGTTTGACATCTTAACTATGTGTCCTTATTTTTACTTGTTCAGATTATCGCCAATAATCTATAGGCATTAGATTAAATAAATATAATATATATAAAATATATAGTCTATGTATTTATGGAGTTGATGGTAAGGAGTGGGTATGAAAACATACCCACACTTCCATCGCTTTGTCTTACATATCTATCGAATTAATCGATAGACAATACAAACGATCTATGTCTGTATTTATGCGGATGCTGTTTCGATGCGGTGCTTCATTGTAGCTAGATTATCGCCAGTTAGGGCAACATATCCTACTTCTGCTACTAAATCTGAACCAACATGTTTGTAGAATCCATATTGCATGAATGGTAGAACTAAGTCCCAGGCACTATTATCAACATTCATGAATATTGGACGTGCTAGTGGAGCGTATTCACCACTTGCAACAGTGTCAGAACTTGGTGTGACATATGGATATTCTGTACTACCACCACCAACTTCATCTCCACTNATTGCAACAACATTCAATACAGCTGCATTTTCTTCATAGTATGCATATCCGAAGTATCCGATTGCCATATCATCGCCGCTGACTCCTTCAACAATTACATTGTCGTCTGCTGAATTTTGGTAACCGCCNTCTCGGCTATTATCAAATCCTTCTGAGTCGTATCCAGATTTACCTGCGAAACAGTTCTTACAGAANACNGTCTCTCCGAAATATTCGTAAGTTCCTGAATCTGAATCTGCTCCCCAGAGCTTGATTGCTGAATCTGCACANTCTGAACTGAATCAGATANATCNCTCCATTCTCTTACTCCATCATTATCATTGCTTGGAGTTACTGAAGACATATCCAAACCACCTTCTGCGTGGTTTGCTAGATCTGATTCAGACCAGTCGGAGTAAATCCAACGTAGTTGAGCTACAGATAAACCACCCATTGCTGCGATACATTTGTCGGCATCTCCGCCTCTCTTGACAACTACTGATAATCCATCAATTGCAACTTGTAACTGAGTTGCAGTAACTTCTGAGTCCAAACAGCTGTATGTGTATCCATCAGCTCCTACTGTAGCTTCTGAAGTTTTCCATCCGCGACTCATGTCACCAATATCAACATGATCTGTATCAGTACTACATATTCGTGAAGCTCCTGCTCCACTTCCGCCTCCAGCTACGTTGATGTTAACGTTTGAACCTTGTGCATCACAGTAAATTTGGAATGCTTGTGCCCAAGCTGAAGCAACTGGGTAAACTGTTGAACTTCCTGCGATTTCAATGGTCTTACCATCTAATCCTCTACATTCAACATAGAATTTACCTCCGTGAGTTCCAGCTTCTGCTATTCTCCTTGTCATTTCATTGTTCAAATAACTTGGAAGAGGGACATATCCAACTTCAGCCACCATGTGACTGCCTACTGCACTAAATCCAAAGTTAAGGAATCCGCTAACATCTTCCCATGCACTATTATCTACATTCATGAAGATAGGTCTTGCAAGTGGTGAATATTCTCCACTACCAACACTTTCTGCGTTAGGTTCTACATAGTCATTATTTCCGCCACCAACTTCATCAGGACTGATTGCAACAACATTCAATACAGCTGCATTTTCTTC
>FUFK010054463.1_pt1 | contig 14451 bp, 9 predicted proteins | sample 1021851 | NCBI WGS metagenome assembly FUFK01 (sample SAMEA51879418, study PRJEB19060) | metagenome | reverse complement strand
GGATTTCGAATCCACCGCAATACCGGGCTATGCGATCTCGGCCTGACTAAGCGTTCAGCGCCATAGTCATAAGCATGATGCAATACGCAGAACCATGCTGATTAGGTTTCACGGGCGTGACCATGACAAAAGCTATGACTTTGAAGATTCAGTCAAGTTGCGCGATGCATTGTTGAAATGCGGCATATTGCCATCAACAGTTGTTGTCAGTTATGAAGACCAGATTTTGCCCCTCTCGACGATTATTACCAGTGATGTAGAATTATTAGTCACCACTGTTTCTTCTGGTGGCTGACTAATTTACAATATCCAAACGGGAATTTCGACCTATTTGTCCACGTAATTGATTTGCCCACGCATCCAGTTCAATGTTAGACAACAATACAGTATCTCCCTCTGCTACCATATCGTATTGATGGCCCCAATCATTAGCCCAACCAGACACTTTAATGGATTGATTTCCGTCAAAAATTACTAGACCTTTCCGACGCCATTCTCGGCCATTTCTGCCAATACCTGAGCGCTCGAACTTGTAGGCAGTCTTCCCAGCAATATCCCACCTAGCCCTGAAATTGAGTAAAGTATCAGAATATTCAACTGCGCCTTTAGTTGTTGAAATCATACTTAGTGGATCAACTTTCGCCGTCAACTCTCCTTTGTAGTTGGAGGTGATAATCACATTCTGTAGATATACAACATCGTTCTTGAGTAAACCTGTAGGATATGTCTGCAACCCTTCTTGATTGCGCTCAGCTCTAAAGTCTACATTGGCCCTAAAGCCATCTTTGATTATTCTCAATTCTGGTGGTTGTCCCTCATGATAGATTACTGAATCAACGTTAGCAATTAAGTTGAATCGAACATTTAGCTGGGAAAATGGGACTGGGGAAATAGGTGTTACTAAACCAGGTAGGTGATATTCAACCTCTGGATGCTGATAACTTACTCCAGTGCCACCCTCACATATCGATGACCAATCACATCTATCACAGCGAACCTCATTTTCTGGTGCCGCAGTTGCAACCCCTCCTTGGCTGAAGCCCCTAACGGCTGATGGTTTGGCAGTAAACTTATCTATAGAGCAACTTTGTCCTTTGATTTCATCCCATAACTGTTTTAATTCACCCTCCATTTCTATCATTTCTTGTTTTGTCGGAGGTTCAACAGGTTTAATGACATCAGCACCTAGATACCAAATTTCTAGATTAGCAACCGACTCTTGCTTACCGTGAGTTACCCACCATAGCATTGCATACATTCTCAGTTGCTCGATGTAATCACCCGACCGATCACCTATCCCCTTGCTTGCTTTTATGTCAACAATTTTTACTTCTCCGTCCCAACGATAAACTAAATCATATTCGCCTTGGAACCAAAAATCAGGGTGAATGGCATTCATACTGAATTGACCAGCCTCTGGTTCAACGAACCACGGTCGAGCGATTTCCCAAGCCTCACATACAGTAACTTCGCCTTTGGAAGATAACGGATGAGGACCATTAAACTCGAATCCAAATCCGTCGGGTGCCGGCCAGTATTCCCGACTTCCTGAGCGCCACTTGTTTAGCGTATGTTGATCAATCGTATTGTAGCATTTATCGNCCTCTGCTAAATGAAAATTTAATCCACTAGTGCACATCTCCATACAGTAATCAAAATTAACATCACCCCAATCTCCAGACTTTCTCTCCTGCCTTTGCCAGTCATGGAAAGCATTTTCCAGAGAACTTCGAAGGTGAATTGTTAATCGTTGTATTGCCCATTCTTCAAGTTCTTTGATACTAGTGGGAACTTTACTGTCATCAAGGGGAAGAATTCTGCTTGCTGGCCAAGTTCTGCTATTATCTCTCGATGGTTTGCCACCTTCTGTAAGTGGAATATTTGCCAGAGTATTTTCCGAGGCACTTGATGATAGTAACTTTGGTGACTCCTTCAGCGTTCGGCAGATGGCGCTTTCGACCGCTCTACCGACATACAGAACGGGTATTTGTTTGATTTTAAGTTTCAAAACTTTCTCATAGAACCACAAACGTTGACAAGCCCGAAAGGAATTGACTTGGCTTGCAGAAAGTCGATTAAACGGACCAACAATATCGAGTTCAGAATCCACTTCCGTTACCGGCATAATCAGTGGTTGATGCTTTACCCATTTCAAGTCTACCTTAATTCAATTTCGTGATACGAGTTGACCTTTGATCGATACGTAATTGAGGCAACCCCGACCTCCATCCTAGCTCTGCTGAGACAATCTTTACTCTGTCTCCAGGCTTAATTTCAAGCATTTGGCTTGTTATGCTTGACCCGAAAGCAACTACTTCTGCAATATGGTTACCGTCCCAGATATGCATATTTCGCATCGACCAAGGTTTTTCATCAAGTCTAACACCGCTTCTTTGGTCTATAGAAACTATAACTCCTTCGACATTAGCCCGAGTCCTCATCAGACCAATGCGTGTGATATCGACATCAGCATATTCCGCATTATCGGTTGAATGTAGGGAAACTATGCTGCTCTTACTATCCAAATAAATACGGGGATTACCCCGCCAAACTCCGGGTAAGGCGTTCATAATAATTACCTCTCCATCAGCGTAATCATGCAGGCTGGAGAAGGCATTTGGCTCGCTTTCCTCAACCGTTACTTGTATGCCAGATACGCTAATCATGGCGCCTAATACCGGCTCAGCATAGTGGTTCGGCAACGGACCCCATTGCCCAGTGAACTTTCCACGTATATTTATCCTGGATTGGATCTCACCTATCATCTGACTTGGAGGAGATAGCTCTATTTTCATATCCATAACTTGCTCAAGGTGATCAAATCCTTGAATGCTATTTTCTTCACCAAACATACACCAAAAACAACCTGCAGCATTGTTACAGGGTTTTGGATACGAATCAGGAAATCTTACAGGCCCTTCACCTAAACTCAACATATCTTGATGTATTGATTTGTATTTAATAGTCAACTGATTGATTTTATCTTCAGTGGGTACTGGAAAGTAAACCCGCTCTGGACCGTCAAGATACCAGCCTTCGATACCATCAACCTGCTGATTGTCGTGTGTTTCGTGCCACAACCATGCATAAAAATTGAGCTGATGCTCCAGAGATTGCGCAAATTTAGAATTTGGATTACCAGATTTAATATCGATTAACCGAACCTTGCCATCCCATCTTAAGACCAAATCTAATTCACCAGCAGCCCATCCATCTGGGTGGAACAATCGCTGAGGCTGGTGAACCCTTGGGTCTTTGACCCATGGCCTAGCAATCTCCCAAGCCTCTGTCCAACTAACTGGGTCATCCTTACTTTGCCAAACCATCGGTTCGTCTTCTGCCCAAGTTCTAAGGCCAAAATTTCTTACCTTGTCTGGAATAGGGAAAATTGGCTCATCACCCCACGCAGGACTTGGGATTGAGTGCGGATTTTGTTGCTGTCTGAATTCATCCAAGTAAGGACCTCCATTAGCTAAGTAACACGATTCTACCTCCTCGAGAAACAGTTGAAGACCATTCCTTATCTTACGGGTCAATTCGTCAACTGATACCTCCTCCCAAGACTGCGAATCTTTACGCCAAGCGGTAGATTCCCAATTTTGTTTACTGGCTTGATAAGAGTTGACTGCCTCATCCTCGGCGAGGGCGAAGCACCATTCTTTCAGCCCCTCTAGTGAGTTAATGCTTACTGGTCGTCTCATCAATATTGAACATAGCGCATCTTCGAGGGTAATTCCCAAGATTTGTGAGATTGATTTCGGGCTCGACAACCCTAGTTTATTTGACAAAAAATAGGCTTTCTCACAACGCAGATATTTAGTCAGTGAAGAGGCGGATAGACGGGTTCTGGTTCTGCTCAATGGACCTCCCGATGGCGGTATTCCAAATGGCATTTTGTCACCTATTTTGACTCGAATGAGTAGAAATCTCCGGAGTTCTGCTGCTCCCTATCTTTGCGACTATCTGGCTTATTTATGCGCGGGCGCTTAGAATCGTGGTCACGCCTGAAGGTGATATTTACTTGATCAAGAAACTGGTTCATACCATCTCTAAGTGGATAAGGTCCCGTCGCTCTACCAGATTTTCCACCCTCGCCATCAAAAACCATTAGTGAATCACTTAGAATATCAATAAAATATACATCGTGGTCTATCACTAGAGCGGTCTTTTCATTTGCTTCCATAGTCCGTCGGATTGCTTTAGCAGCCTCCATTCTTGCATTTGCATCTAAATGTGCTGAGGGTTCGTCCAGCAGATACAAATCTGCATCACGGCCAAGACAAATTGCAATCGATACTGCTTGTCTCTCTCCACCAGACAACTTTTTGACTCGCTTTGGCAATAACTGATCCACTCCTAAGGCTTTGATTACATTGACATTAAACTCACCACTGCGCCATTTTGCACCAAGTTCACTATCCAACCATAGTTGCACGCTGCAGTCCATGTCGATGTCGATATGTTGGGGTTTGTATGAGATAGCCGGTTGATTTTCAACCCAGCCCTCATCATATTCCATCAGACCAGCAAGAATTTTCATCATCGTAGATTTTCCTGTCCCGTTTGGACCTACTACACCAACTACTTCGCCTCTGTGCAAAGCACCTTTGCCAGCAGTAAATGTGAACTCACCTAGATTTTTCTTAAGTTCATCCCACGATATGATTTGGTTACCCGCTGAGGTATTTCTGTCTCTATGCAGCAGGAATTTTATCGGTTTACTCCTAATTCTAACATTTTGCTCCACTAGATAGCCATCCAAGTATGCATTTATCGCTTGCCTGGTGGTTCTAGCAGGAGTAAAAACTCCGAACGCTCCTTTCTTACCGTATACGATGTGAACCAAATCCGCTAGAACATCCAGAACCGCTAAATCGTGCTCAATTACAATAACGCGTTTAGTTTCTGATAATTTTTGAATAATTTTTACTATTTTCATACGCTGGTATATATCCAAATATGATGATGGTTCATCGAAGAAATAAACATCAGCATCACGCATTAGGGTTGCACATATTGCCATCCTCTGCAGTTCTCCACCCGATAGTTGCTTGACTTTTCTGTCAAGCAGGTGATCTAGTCCGAGCTCTTTGGTAATTTCAGAAAAAATGCCTCGCTCATCTACCTTGCTCAATAATTCGCTGACAGTGCCATCAACCCTTTTTGGTATTTTATCGACATTTTGTGGTTTGACAGCAACGGATATTTTTTGTTCTTTCACTGCTATAAGAAAGTCCCTGAGTTCTCCACGTGGCAATGTCTCAATGATATTGTCCCAGTCTGGATCCTTATCCGACCAATCGCCAAGATTTGGCACCATGCGACCAGACAAGGCGTTTATTGCAGTTGATTTACCCATCCCGTTGGGGCCGAGAATACCAACTACGCTATCCTTTGAGGGAGTTGGTAGTTTGAATAATCTAAAGCCATTCAAAGAGTAACGATGAACCATATCAGTCTCTAATTCTGCGGGTAAATTGATGATGATTACGGCATCGTCAGGGCAGTGTTTGGCCCTAACAATACAAGGTGGGCAAGCACTTTCTAGGATTTTGCACTTTTCACCAATTACCTGTATGCACTCGCCTCCACAAGAACCTGCCCACTTTTTGAGATAATCAAACGCATTACTGTTGGGCTTGCAACGGTCCTCTATCAAGACTGCAATACGCATGTAATCTCCCTCGTCTCTCCGTAATTGTTCAATGCTTTTCAATTACTCTGCACAATGAGAGCAAAAAGCACTCTATTGGCTATCAAATTAAACCTTTGAGGTGCTCATGTCCTTTGATTAATTTGATGCTGCAAGGAGTTGGGAACTTCATACTTGCTTTCCTCAAGGCATCGCGTGCAGTTAGATAAAACTCAGGATTGACTTGTATTGAGATTACTCTCTGTCCGCGCTTGACTCTGGCTGCAGTTCCCACATTCTTACCGAATGCGCAACGCATACCTTGTGATACACGGTCAGCACCAGCACCAGTGGCTTGCTTGTTTTCCCTCAAAACGTGGTGTGGATAGGTGTGAACGCGCAAAGCATATCCTTGAGCTCCTGCTAGCTTTCTGATTGTTGAATTTGAAATAACACGGGCTGCTTCTAGTGCGGTGTGTCTTATCTGACAGTCGTTGTTGGCGACTAGCTCAACTACTACCGAAAACTGACCTGTCTCCGCAGCACGTCGGTTTCCGACGTGAAATTGATGGATTCTATTGTTTGGTACACCGCCGATATACTTTCGCCTTGTGTAAGCAGGACCTTTTAATCGGCGATACATTGATGCGGGTTTTCGTGCCATGTTAAGCCTCCAAGCATTCATGCGAATCATGTTCCCTTTATGACTTCTCCGCATGACAGGAAAGCAATAATTCTAGGAATATCCCCTCATATGCTGATAAAATAAAATGCTAGATACCCCAACGATGGTATAAGGGACTGGCTGATATGGTATGGCGAAAGATGCTCCAGCAAGAATCTGAGCACCAATGGTTAGCAATTACGGCTTTCTTTGTCTTTGTAATACTTGGCGCTATACTGATCAAAGGAACAAGTCATCTACCAGGCGTTGATCTAACTGATAACGAGTTAGGCAACGATCATCGGATAATTGAGTCAGTCTACGATGAAAATGGAAATTATTTAGCACTGACTTATACTGATGGAGATTACAAAATGCTATCGGTAAATAATGAAGGGGTCAACGAAGTTACTTTCACAAACTCAAATTACGACGTAAGCGGGATTTCAGACTTTGCACTCCTTGACAACAATGCCGTATTAATTGCTAATGGCGTAGATGAATTAATGATTTACCAAGATGATAATACAGCCATTTTTGAGACAAATTATTCAGATGAGGTATTTACTGTTTTAAGCATCGAGCAATCCTCAAATGAAGCCCGAAACTTACTGATGATAACCAAAGAAACCAACACGCAGCAAAGTATCAGGGGGTTAAACACGTCTGGAATTACAAGCGCAAGCATGCCAAATAATGAGAATGTAGATTGGGAGGGAATCCAACATATATCAGCCGATATGTGGCTACTCACTGGGAATTATCGCCAACCAGCAACAAGTGGCGAGGAAAGTCCTGCTGCACCTAATTTACTGCCTGTATGGTCAACAGTGTTATGGAATGGGGGAATTATTGCTCCAATGATTGAGAACCTGCAAATTGGAAATTATGGTGAGTATCATTCTGTAATTAAACTAAATCATGAGAAGATAATAATCGCTGGGACTCACGAAACAATAATGTTTGATCACACCAATAATGACATCTCAACTATCGATTATTCCAGTGTTGCCGGCGTAAGTGATGAATGTAATAGGGCTTGGTTATTTAATGGAAAAGACTCAAAATCAGTAATGCGCTTTGATGGTGATTCTTGGAGTATCGAATCTTTACCGCATCAATTGCCTCTTGATGTAGAAACATATGGATTCGACGGAATAAGTATCTACCTCCATGGCGTAGATGACAATGGAATACCGAGGGTAATGACGTTTGATACTTCAGCAGTAGGCTCGATCGAGTCAGGAAGTGGATTTATCAACCTGAGTTTTATCATTTTATCCTTGGTCATGTTCGCACTAATGGCGGTCAATGTTATTGATAAATTCAAGAATCAAACAGCATGAGAATTAAGGGATAATCGCTGTTGTCTTGACAACCTTCATTTGCTGTGGTCATTGACCGTATAATCCTGCGGTGTGGGGTGAGTCTGTTGTCGAAGAGAACTATGATGGACCAATTCATGGAAATCAAGCAACAACATCCAGGAACTATACTATTTTTTAGGATGGGAGATTTTTATGAATTATTCCACGAGGATGCTGAGGTCGCTGCACCAGTTTTGGGACTTGCATTAACATCTAGAGATAAGAATGCCAAAAATCCAATACCTATGGCTGGCTTTCCATGGCACGCACTCGAAGATAATTTGAGAATCATGCTCAAATCTGGATTCAAAGTTACCGTTGCTGAGCAGGAAAAAGAATTACGAGAGGGAGCTAAGTTACTCGAACGAGTAGTAACCAGAATATATACTCCCGGTAGCCTCTATGAGGAATCACTGTTGAATTCCAGCGAAAGGTCAGTACTTAGTTCAATTGTGCTGGCTAAATCCTCGCTAAGTATGGCGATAATCGATTCCTCCACAGGCGAATCTTGGGCATCAACATGGATGGATGATGAACGATTTAGTTCATTAGAAGATGAGTTACTTAGGTGGAATCCCGCAGAAATCGTAATATCNCCAAAAGATGCAGAAAACGATCAATTGTGCACAATATTTGCCAATCTTAGTGACTGTGTAATCTCTCAGCATAGCGTCAACAAAAAACGCAGAATTGAACGATTAGAAACCATTCTAGAGGTATCTGATTTGGGTCATTTAGACTTAGACAATTCCCCGCTATCAATAGAAGCGGCAGGATTTGCTGCGGATTACTTAGCCGAGGTTCATTTCAAACAAGACATACCACTACGTGACTTACAAATTGTTGAAGAAACCGGNCATCTAGTTGTTGACCAAACAACTTTGCGCAACCTTGAGATTACCAATACACTTTCTGGAGAGTATGATGGTAGCCTTATCTCAAGTATGAATTATTGCCGAACCGCAATGGGTCGTCGATTGATGAAAACTTGGTTACTAAGACCACTACATCAGATTGAGGCAATCGAATTAAGGCATAATGCAGTTAAGACTCTAAAATCTTCTTCAAAAAGATTGGATATGTTACGTCAGAGCCTAACCGGATTGCGTGACTTGGAAAGATTGTCTACGCAACTAGCTTACAACAGAAGCAACGCAAGGGACTTGTTAGCAACTGCGCTTGCTCTGGAGAGAATGCCCGCAATTATGCAAATCTGCGGTGAGACAAATGATTTCTTATTGTCCCATCTCAGTGATGGACTTACAAACTTGACCGAACTTGCCGAACACATAATTCGAACTTTGAAAGACGAATTGCCACTTGGACTCAGAGATGGACAGATAATCAGAGAAGGAATTAACCAAGAATTGGATGAGTTAAGGATAATATCGTCAGAAGGCTACAACTGGTTTAGAGATTTAGAAAACAAAATGCGTAATGACTTGCAAATACCATCGCTAAAAATTAGATCGAATCGACAGATTGGCTGGTTTATCGAGATCACAAATTCCCATCTAGATAAAGTTCCAAGCGAATGGATAAGAAAGCAGCAAATGACCAACGGCTCTAGGTTTACCACCGAAGAAGTAGTAGCGAGAGACGATTTATTGATGACTGCTGATTCAAAGATTAAACAATTAGAATATCGCTTGTTTCAAAATCTAAGAGACGAATGTCGCAAACACACAACCACATTGGCTAATATTGCCGGAAAAGTAGCCGCAATCGATGTCTTACAGTGTTTTGCCACTGTGGCCCGTAAACGAAATTGGTGCAAGCCTAAGATGGTTGATGAATCGGTGATTAATATCAAACAATCTAGGCACCCTGTTCTAGAGCAAGTTCCAGGGTTTGTGGCTAATGACATCTTGATGGACAGGAAAAATCGATTCCTGCTAATTACTGGACCTAATATGGGTGGTAAATCGACATACCTTAGAACTGCTGCTTTAGTTTCAATCCTTGCTCAATCAGGTAGTTATGTACCGGCTGAATCAGCAAAACTCGGTTTAGTTGATCGCATTTTTACTAGGGTAGGTGCGAGTGATGATCTAAAACGAGGCCGTTCCACATTTATGATGGAGATGATTGAGGTAGCCCACATATTAAGGAAAGCAAGTAACAACTCACTAGTATTGCTGGATGAGATTGGAAGAGGAACTTCGACTTTTGACGGACTTTCCATAGCTTGGTCAGTGACCGAAGACATCTGCAATAGGTTACAGTGCAGAACATTATTCGCTACACACTATCATCAATTAGTCGGTCTGGCCAATGATATTGAGATATTGAAGAACATTCATGTGCAGGTATCACAAAATGATGGCAAACTAAAATTCCTTCACACTATTGCCGATGGGCCTTGTGATGAATCGTATGGGATTCAAGTAGCAGCCCTAGCTGGTTTACCGAGGGGAGTTGTTGAACGAGCGACTGATTTGCTGCAATTTCTAGAAAAACAAGCATATGGAGCCAAGGCGGGAGATTCTAAGTCGCCCACAGCCAGAGATATAGGTCAAACTAGTTTAATGGGTTATTTTGCCGCCGCCTCACTCGTTGAATCACAAAGCACGCAAAGCCAAAAATCACTGGATGAAACTGAGCTNTATGCCTACCTGCAGGATTTGAATCTAGATGAAATGTCACCAAAGGATGCAATGAATGCTCTTTATGAAGCAAAAGCATTGATGGAGGAATGATATGACTAAAATACCAAAAATCGTTCAACTAGATGACGAAACCATCGGTCATATCGCCGCTGGAGAAGTGGTAGAAAGGCCTGCTCAAGTTGTGAAAGAACTGCTGGAAAACAGCCTCGATGCCAAAGCTAGTCACATCGATGTCATAATCGAGCGTGGAGGTTTTGATACAATTATCATCTCCGACAACGGTGTGGGGATTAGTGAGGATGACATCAGCCTGTCAGTCGACCGCCATGCTACATCAAAATTGACTAACTTCGATGACCTGAATGAAATATATACAATGGGTTTCCGAGGTGAAGCGCTTGCTAGCATTGGCATGGTCTCTGAACTCAGTATCGCTAGCAAAACTCGGAATGGTGAAGGTAAGATAGTAGCTGTTAATTTTGGTAAAAAAACCACTGTCGAACCACACGGAATGTCTTATGGCACAATAGTTACAGTCAAAGATTTATTCAAAAATACACCTGCAAGACTCTCTTTTCAAAGACGCCCTGCAACAGAAAATGCAAAGATTGTCGATGTCATAATATCTCACGCTATCGCCAACAATTCAGTTGGATTCAAATTGACCAACAACGGTAAAACCATTCTTGACATACCAAAATCAGAATCAACGGCCGATCGCCTGTACGACATCCTTGGTGGGCAAGCTTCTAGTTTAGTTGAACTTAAATCTCCAAAAATAGATGAAGATGTTCCTGGCACTGAGCAGTGGATTGGTTGGATTAGTACACCAGATATTACCCGGGGCAAGGGCGATGAAGTATACGTCCTAATCAACGACCGTCCAGTTGCCTCTGGACCATTTCATCAAGCCATCAGGAGAGGTTACAAAACTAGATTGATGCAGGGAAGGCATCCTATTGCTGTCTTGTCCCTTGATGTACCAGCCTCTGAAGTAGATGTAAATGTCCATCCAACAAAAAGGGAAGTTAGATTGAAGCACTCATGGAGGGTGTTGGAACGACTGGAGAGAGCCATTGCCTATACACTTGAAGATGTCACGACTGAAGTTGAACCTGACGGTAGTATAGCCGGTTTGTCCGCCCCTAATCCAAATATAAAGCCAATTCAGGACTCGCTTGTTGATGAAAATAATGAGCAATCAAAGCCACAAGAATCCACGCCTCAAGCGAACAAGGGCGCTGTTCCTGCTTGGGCAATCGCCGCTGGAACTCAACTTAATCTAACAGGAAGCATAGCTGACGAACCGAGAAAAACTGACAAATTGCGCCCGATATCTGTGGCTGAGAGTCCACAAGAAACCCTGCCTGGTCTAGCAGAAAGGCCTGTATCTCCAGCCTTATCTATCGCTGAGAGAACTATTCACAGACATTCAGCTTATGGAGTAGCAAGTTCACCACTTGAGGAAGAAGAGTTGCGTGGATCAATTAGCAATATTGGTCATATGGAGCCGCTTGCCCAGTTTGCCGACTCATACATAATAGTCCAATCAGATGATGAATTATTGCTGGTCGACCAACACGCACTCCATGAAAGAATCAGATATGAACGATTGAAGCAATCTGAGAAAGAGTGGAATGCTCAGAGCCTTATTGTCCCAATCGATATTAGCCTCACTCCAGTACAACAACAAATTGTCGAAGCCTCTATAGAGCAGTTATCAGAGATGGGTTTTGCCGTCTCGGTGATCAATCAAAAAGTTATAGTTGAGTCATATCCAATGTTCATAAAAGGACAAGATATTGAGAGAATCTTCAAAGATTTGTTACAAGATTTATCAGAAGATGGCGCCCCGTTGGAAACTTTTGATAAATTAAGAGATCACATTGCGCTGATGAATGCCTGTAGGGGGGCAGTGAAAGCAAACCAAAGACTTAGCATTGCCGAAATGCGCCGTCTAATAGAGGATATGAAAAAAATCCCGAACCCTTGGGCCTGTATTCATGGAAGACCGACTGCACTTCGAATAAATCTGGACTCATTGGATAGACACTTCGGACGAGATGGTTGAACAACTATTCTAATCCGAGCCGTTGTAAAAAGTCCATATCTGCTACTGAGTGCAATCCTCTACCTATCAAATCACCACCAAATTTGCTGGCTAGTAATACTGCAGTCATGTATAATCTATGGTCATTATAGCAATTTACTGGGCTTGTTGGAGCATTAGGCGATTGTTGACCGTCAATCAAGAGGCTATTATTCTCAAATTTTACCTTTATTCCAAAACATCCAAGCACTTCAATTGTTTTCTCAATCCGGTTACTTTCCTTGTAAATTGTATGAGATATACCGTTGATTTTACCACCCCCAGAAAGTGCTAATATCGCTGATAGTGGAGTGATTAAATCATTACAATCAGTCAAATCATATATCGCGTATTCAAACAATTCATCGTTGACTATCTTGTCACCTAACCACTTAATCCCCATTGCCGATGACATAATCTGTAACATGTCATTACCGAGTGTATCTTTACTTGCTGGCCAATTGTGGATTCGAGTTTGGCAATTGTGTAATTTTGTTAGCAGTATCGCAAATCCGGCCATCGATGCATCACCAGGTATCAAATGTTGAGTAGCTAATTTTGGTGACCATTTCGGCAAGGAAAAATACTCCCCTTGATTAGTTATATTAGCACCAAAATTGTTGCACAAATTCTGAGTTAACTGATAGTGTTGATTTGACACCATTTTTCCTGTTGGATACAATTTTACATCACAGGGAAATAGGGCGCTAGCGATCATCCATGAGGTTAATGGTTGACTAGATTTACTGCAGTCAACAGAAATATTCTGCTCATTTTTCTGACCGTCAAACCAAGGTCCACGAATTGTCACTGGAAGGTTAATGTCGCTTATTTTCTCTGTATATACACCAGATTGTGACAAGGATTCAAGCATTGAATTATTATCTCTAATAGACAAAGAATCGTCACCAGAAACTGTCACTTGCTCTTTGAGCGAGGCAACTAATCCTAGAATTATCCTTAGTGCTGTACCAGAGTTGCCACAATTTACCTCGGAATTTGGTTTTGTAAAGCCATTTTTACCAACACCATCTACAGTTATTACCAAACCATCATCAGTAGTCACACGCTCAATACCGACACCCAAAGTTATCAAACAACTGATCATTGATTCAATGTCAAGACCCAATTTACCCCGAACAAGTAGATTGGTTGTTCCATCATGAATTGAAGCTATGGCCAGCATCCTAATCATGTGACTCTTAGATGGTGGCAGAAAATAATCAACACAATCTAAGGAAATGTGCGGTATAGTGTGTCCGGTTGTGAATGATTTCTCACCCAACCCGCCCCGTTGTTCACTCACATGCCTGCCACTAACTCATTTATCATGAATGCTTGTAAAACAGTTGAATAACCTCACATGCTTCGTGATATTCATGACGGGGGATTCACTTGGAAGACCTCTCAGGGATTTGCGAATTTCAATTACCGATCGGTGCAACTTTAGATGCGACTATTGCATGCCTCCTGAAACATTTGGCCCTAATTATGAATTCCTCCCAAGAAAGCAGATACTTAGCTTTGAGGATATTGTGATGTTAGTCAAGGCAATGTTGCCTCTTGGGTTGGAAAAGGTAAGAATTACCGGTGGTGAACCGTTACTTCGAAAAGATATTGCAGTCTTGATATCAATGATTAGAGAATGTGATTATGGCTTGGATATCGCATTGACTACCAACGGAAGTCTGTTAACTCGACATGCAGAAAAATTAGCCTCGTCTGGATTGGATAGGGTTACAGTTAGTTTGGATGCAATTGAAGATGAAATTGTTCAGGACATATCAAATTCAAGCATCTCATCAAATGACATAATTGAGGGCATCAAAGCGGCTTTGGATAATGGACTAGAAGTAAAGGTCAATACCGTGATCATAAAAAATTACAACGAACATCAAATAATTCCGATAACGGAGCGGTTTTCTGAAATGGGGGTATCTGTTAGATTTATTGAATATATGGACGTTGGTGGGACAAAAAATTGGAATCCCGAACAGGTAGTTTTTGGTGATGAGATACGCACCATAATCGCCACCAGATTTGGCAGATTAACACCGTTGAAACAGCAAAAGTATGGAGAAGTTGCCAAT
>FUFK010048313.1_pt1 | contig 14452 bp, 19 predicted proteins | sample 1021851 | NCBI WGS metagenome assembly FUFK01 (sample SAMEA51879418, study PRJEB19060) | metagenome | reverse complement strand
ATATTAATGCTCATTGGTTCGCCAAGCAAAACACTGATTAAAATGTAGGCATTATTGGATTTTGCTTATTTTTTAGCAAGCATTTATTCCTCAACTATAGAAAGTATTGAGAAATTACCTTAACTCCGAGGTATCCCAACGATATTAAAAAGTATACCACAAGTATTAATCGAGACAAAAAACGTCCTCGTAGCCCAAAGAGTTTGTTTGTAATGAGCAGAATTGAAATCAAAGCCAGGGAACAAAACGATAAAATTGTCTTGTGATCTATAGAAATAACGTTACCAGATTTCAAATACTCGACAGCCATACCAGTTAAAATGCCAATAAAAAGAACGAAAAGAGAGATAACAAGCAAAATTGTTTGTAATCGGTCTGCTTCGTTTATTGCGGGTAAAAAATTAACGAAGATATTTGATTTTTTATTTTTAATTGATAGTTGAGATAGAAAAACTGAAAAAGCAGCCATTGTTGCCAATGATATTGTCGCGTACGTGGAAAGGGACATAAGAATATGAAAGCTGATCCAAGCAGAAGATATTTCTTTATCGACCGTGTTTTCCGAATCTAAAACATTAAGAGTGAAAACCCCAAAAGATAGCATTGTTAGGTATGGCAACACGAAAACAGCTAATTTCATTGCTATTTTGGAAGTAATACACAGAACTGCAAACCAGAAAACCGTAAAAAAAACCGATAATCTCAGAGCTGCCGCAACNCCGTGATCCCAGCCGTTTTGAANGGCAACCAGNGACGAAANCCCATAAATACANATAGTAACNATGATAAGAATAGAAAATNGTTTGCCGTTAATTGANTTAAGAGGAATTGCTAAATAACACCCCAACGCCAAAATAATGCTCGAAACAAGGTCAAGATAGATTAAATTCATAGTAATTTACTATAAGGCTACTTAAAGCTATTTTCTATTTAAACTTTCTACGGTCCTGAATTAAAAATAAAAAAATGACTTCTGAGATNAAAATTGCTGCTGTAATAGTTGGTGCTGGAAGCGGTACAAGATTGGGTGGAAATATACCTAAGCAATATCAATTAATAGACCATGAATGTTCCTTTCAAAAATGTATACGTTTTTTTAAAAACTACGTTAAAGTTTCGAGAGTATTAGCGGTAGTTTCTGAAAAACATGAAGATCTTTTTAGAGAAAAATGTGCTTTTTCTGCTAATACGGAGATCGTGCTTGGTGGAGCAGACCGCATGTCCTCAGTTAAAAACGCGTTGAAAAAACTTTCAGTAGACGAACCTGATTTTGTAATTATTCACGATGCGGCCAGGCCATTTTTGAAAGAAGAACTTGTAGACACTATCATCTCGAATCTTTCAAGTTACGAGGGTGTTATTCCGGTTTTAANGATTTCTGATACTGTGAAGCGGTTAGATGGTCCNCATATAGAAAAAACAATTGATAGAAGTTTTTACGGACGAGCACAAACACCGCAAGGNTTTAANTTCTCTTCGATCTTCAAAGCATATAAGACATCTAAGGAAATAAACCAAACTGACGATTCTGGATTTTTAGAAAATATAGGTTCAACTGTCCTACATGTTAACGGTGATGAAGACTTATTCAAAATTACTTACGAAAAGGACATGGAGAGGGCCCGTTTGATGACAGCAACCTTGTCGGAGACCCGCGTTGGGATTGGGTATGATGTTCACCAACTAGGTGATGGGACCCCGTTAGTTCTTTGCGGTATTAAAATTCCCTTTAATAAAACACTGATTGGGCATTCGGACGCCGATGTGGCTTTACATGCACTAACTGATGCATTACTGGGAGCTATTGGCATGGGGGATATTGGGGATCATTTTCCACCAACAGACAAGAAATGGTCAGGCGAACCGTCTAGTACTTTTGTTGAGTTCGCTGTGGCGGCAATAAAGCAAAAAAACGCAAAAATAATAAATGCTGATCTGACGCTAATATGCGAAAAACCGAAAATTAGCCCATTTAAAGAGCAAATGGTACGATGCGTTGCCGATCTATTACACGTGGAGCCCTCTCAGGTAAACGTCAAAGCGACAACTACGGAAGGACTTGGAAGCATGGGACGGAAGGAAGGCATCGCGGCTAATGCAATCGTATCCATTAAAATTCCGACTAGTTAGCCAGTTAAAGTGTTGACCCAGAANGCCGCTGCGGCATTATCAACATTTGGAGGGTTAGGAAATGTGCCATTTGCTCCAGGAACTTGGGGCTCGNTCGTGGCTATTCCCATAGGTTGGGTTGTAATTGAAGAGTTTGGTAACATCTCGCTTTTATTAATTGCACTTTGGATTTTCATAATCGGTGTTTGGGCAAGCGGNCANTTTGCGAAAAATCNAAAGAATGCGGATCCTTCAAGCTGTATTATTGATGAGGTTGCTGGTCAACTCACCGTACTTTCATTTTTTGCAAATGATCCCGCACTAATGCTGTCTGCTTTTTTGACATTTAGGTTTTTTGACATCATCAAAATATGGCCTACTAACTGGGTGGATGAGAATATCAAGGGTGGTTTTGGAATCATGATAGATGACATAATAGCGGCCGCTCAATCTATTGTTGTAATAAAATTCGCTCTATTTTTTCTANATTAGCTCCGATNANAAGAGACCGTTCTTATGTTCACAAATACTTTGAGAGAAAATGCAGAGCANCTTTTAATTCATTGCCGGCGCCTTTCATTAAAGATTTCNACNGCGGAAAGCTGCACAGGTGGTCTTATTGCAAGTTGCATAACTGCTTGCACAGGCTCCTCCTCAGTTTTTGAAAGGGGTTATATCACCTATTCCAACGAGGCTAAGGAAGAGTTATTGAATGTATCTCATAAAACTCTTCAGAGTTTTGGTGCCGTTAGTGCGGAAGTTGCGATCGAAATGGCAGAGGGAGCGTTGACCAATGCCAAGACCAATCTAGCGCTAGCTGTGACCGGGGTGGCGGGGCCGGGTGGAGGTACGAGTCTGAAACCGGTTGGACTAGTTTTCATAGCTTGTGCCGTCAAAGATAAAAGCGATACAATATGTCAAAAATTTAACTTCAACGGTGATAGAGAAGAAGTACGCTTGGCCACCGTGGAAAAAGCTATTTTGCTTGGCTTGAAAGTTTTAAAACAAAACACCTGAGAATTTACTAATCTGGCACGATACTTCTAGAGATGGATTGGTCTAAATCTTCATATTTGTGGTATTCAATCACCGAGTAAATTTCTTTCCTCTCCATGAGATTATCTAAATAATCCCCCTGCCCTCCATATTCTCTAAGATGATTAAAAAGTTGCTTCATCGCTGCCGCTTCGCAACGTAATGAGGTCACTGGCCATATTACAATATCAAACCCTAATTCTTCAAACTGCTTTGCTGACAAGTAAGGCGTTTTGCCAAATTCAGTCATGTTAGCTAACGTTGGAAAATTTATTTCTTTATTGAACCTTTCCATCTCTTTTTCTGTGGTAAGAGCTTCAGGAAAAATGATATCGGCACCAGCATCGATATAGCTCTTGGCCCTTTCAATAGCTGCGTCTAGTCCTTCTGATGCCGCGGCATCCGTTCTTGCTATTATTTGTATGTCAGTTCTAGCGGAATTAGCTGCAGATATCTTCGCNGCCATATCTTCTTTCGAATTCAGAAGTTTATCAGATAGGTGACCGCATTTTTTTGGTAATAATTGATCCTCTAGTTGCACCGCGGCAGCGCCCGCGATTTCTAGATCTTGAATTAAGCGCATTACATTCAATGCCTCACCATAACCGGTATCTCCATCTACAATAAGCGGGAGTTTTGAAGCTCGACATATTGACCGAACCGCCATTAGTAATTCATCGGGCATCATGACACCCAGATCCGGTAGGCCAAGGCTTGCCGATAGTGCTCCCCCCGAGAGATAAAGACAGTCAAAACCGGCCTCTTTTGCTATTAGTGCTGTTAAGCCATTGTGCGCACCAGGGACACGAAGAATTTCTTCCTTTTTTAGAAGTTGCTTTAGACGCTGTCCGGGATGTTCGTTTGCCGCGGGTGAGGTGAGCCAGGTCATTCAACGTTTCCTTTGTAATTTTATCTGGTTTGACACGTTCATAATACCTTTCGAATTTTTTTTCGCCAGGGGTTGGCCTAACACAAAAATTATGGCATCAGAGTCGCGTATATTCAAATGTAAGATATGTTTTCGTAATTAGATCCTTCATGGAATAATGTAATGCTGTACATCATTGGCCTTACTTTAAGTCTTACAGCCTTTTGGCTCCTGATGTCAGGAATTTATACGCCATTAATTCTTTTTCTAGGCTTTNTATCGGTTGTATTCGTGCTCTATTTAACAAGGCGGATGGATGCACTTGACGAAGACGTGTTTGAATTTAAACTAAAAAGAAAGCACTTTTCTTATTGGAGTTGGTTAGCCAAAGAAATTTTCAAAGCCAATATAGATGTTTCAAAAGTCATTTTGTCACCGAAAATGAACCTCTCCCCTCGCTTGGTAAGGGTGCCACTGTCGCAGTCTAATGAGCTTGCCACTGTAATCTATGCGAACTCAATCACCTTAACTCCAGGGACAGTCTCTGTNGATATCGAGGGAGACGAAATTATCGTACACGCACTTACGCAAGAGCTTATGGACGGACTGACCGAAGGCGATATGGATCAGCGAGTTAACTACTTGGAAAAGTCGTAATATGTTTATAGGTGCAACAGCTGCTCTTCTTGTGGCGATGGCCTTAGTCTTATACCGTGCATTTGCAGGCCCAACTCTCTTTGATCGGGTNCTCAGTGCCAATAGTTTTGGTACAAAAATAGTTTTGCTAATCGGTCTTTTAGGTTTTTTAACAGACCGGCCNGAGTTCCTAGATATCGCTTTACTTTATGCACTTGTAAATTTTATAGGAACGATTGCAATACTCAAATTTTTTCGATATCGCAATATGGGTCTCTCTAGCGACGAAATTGCAAGTCGCGAGGATGAAAGATGATAGAATTAATCTTAAATTTGATTTCTGCAGGTTTGCTAGCTGCGGGTAGCATTTTTGTTCTTATTGGTGCGTTTGGCCTCATTAGGCTCCCGGATTTTTATACAAGGCTGCATGCCGCTGGGATCACCGATACGCTTGGTGCTGAGTTAATATTGTTAGGTTTGATGTTTCAGGCTGGTCTCAGTCTCGTAACGGTTAAATTAATTCTGATTTCCTTATTCATATTTTTTACGAGCCCTACAGCAACACATGCAGTAGCAAACGCTGCAAGGGTTATGGGGCTAAAACCTATGCTAGTTCCAGATAAGGATTTAGAAAATACAGAGGATAGATAAATGACTGCGTCGATAGACATGGTTCTTATTGTTGATTTAGTGCTTTTGACATTACTCTGTTTAACCGCGCTTGCGATTATGTTAGTGCGACACCTNTTCGCTGTCGTCGCGCTAACTGGAGCGTTTAGTCTTCTTTCTGCTGGCCTTTTAGTAACTCTAGATGCTGTGGACGTGGCTTTCACTGAAGCGGCTGTAGGAGCTGGCATTTCGACCGTTTTAATGCTTGGAACATTGGCACTTACGAAAAGAAGAGAAGCCAGGTCGCCCAAGCTATCACCAATAGGCTTGATAATAATATTTTTCACTGGCGCGACTTTAATTTATGCAACGCCAGATATGCCNAAGTTTGGCGCGGNGGACTCGCCTGGATTGGTCCATATAGTGCCCAGCTATATCGAAGGTTCAGAAAACGATATAGCAGTACCAAACATTGTGACAGCTATTCTTGCGAGTTATAGAGGCTACGATACCCTTGGGGAGGTAGCTGTGATTTTTACGGCGGGCATGGGAGTTATAATTCTCCTAGGGAGACGACGGGAAGACGAATACGGATATTCTGAGGAAAGCGCAGCATTTCCCCTTCGTCCGGAAACTTCTGATGACGAAGAGGGTAAGGATAAGTCATGAGGCACCATCTCGTCTTGAGGGTAGTATCTAAAATGTTAATCCCGTTTATATTGCTTTTTGGACTTTACGTTCAATTTCACGGTGACTTTGGGCCTGGTGGAGGCTTTCAAGCTGGCGTTATTTTTGCTGCAGCGTTCATTTTATATGCGCTCGTCTTCGGTGATGATCAGGCACGCAAGGTGGTCCCTGATAAAGCGCTTATTCTTTTAGTTCCGTTGGGTTTGTTAATTTACGCTCTAACAGGCTTTGCTGGCATATTACTAGGTGGCAAATTTCTTGATTATGACGTTCTTTCCTCAGATCCCACCCACGGTCAACATCTTGGTATTTTAGTAATCGAATTAGGTGTTGGTATCACTGTAGCTGCTGTAATGATTAGTATTTTTAGGGCTTATGCTGGCCGAACAAAAGCCATTGATAAAGAGGACTGGTAAAGATGGTAGACGCTTTAATCAGTCACTATAATTACTGGCTAATTATCATTTTGATGATGCTGGGCCTGTACGTGGTTGTTTCAAGAGGTAATTTAGTAAAAAAAATTGTCGGATTAAATATTTTTCAAACATCTGTTTTCCTATTGTATATTTCACTGGGAAAAGTGAGTGGAGGCACTGCTCCTATTTTAACTGGAAAACCAGAGGCCTTCTCAAACCCTTTACCCCACGTACTCATTCTTACGGCCATCGTTGTCGGTATAGCGACAACAGCACTTGGCTTGGCATTAGTAGTTCGAATTAGAGAGAGTTATGGGACGATTGAGGAAGACGATATACTTATCTCAGAAAGATCACAGGATGCATCCGACATAAATGGTAGTTCGGCATGAATTTCATAATGCCCCATTTGCCTGTTCTTCAAGTGGCAATTCCTCTTATTGCCGCTCCAATCTGCGTCTTGTTTACATTTGGAGGGCACCGGAAACTAGCATGGCTGTTTACGCTTGCTGTTAGCTGGGTGTGTTTTCTAATAGCAGGAGCGCTGCTAAGCCGGGTTCTATTGGACACNGNTATCAGCTATGCAATTGGAAATTGGCCACCTCCTTTTGGAATTGAATATCGTGTAGATCCCATTAATGCTTTCGTACTTCTGATTATATCAGGCATTAGTGCGATTGCCCTACCCTTTGCTAGATTGTCAGTTGAGAAGGAAATTGAAACTGACAGGCATATTCTATTCTACACCTCTTATTTATTGTGTTTAACAGGTTTGTTAGGTGTCACTATTACAGGAGATGCCTTTAATATATTTGTATTCTTGGAAATATCTTCTTTGTCGACATACGTTTTGATCGCGACGGGGGTTCGCCAAGATAGACGAGCTCTGACAGCAGCTTATAATTATTTGATTTTGGGAACAATCGGTGCCACTTTTTTCGTTATAGGTATCGGTCTTCTCTACATGGTAACGGGAACCCTTAATATTGCTGACCTCGCCGAGCGCCTTCAACCATTGTCAGACAATAGAGTAGTGCATGCTGGCTTTGCGTTNATAGTTATTGGCATGGGTTTAAAGCTCGCTTTATTTCCCATGCACGTATGGCTTCCTAATGCTTACACATATGCGCCATCATTGGTCACGGTATTTTTGGCAGCTACTTCGACGAAAGTATCTGTTTATGTTCTTCTTCGATTTCTCTTCACCGTGTTTGGACCCTCATACGGCTTTGTAAATCTGACGTTTGAGTTTGTATTACTGCCTCTTGCCATAGTGGCCATGTTTGCTGGCTCAATAACCGCAATTTTTCAGACGAATGCCAAACGCTTATTTGCTTACTCTAGCGTTGCTCAATTAGGTTACATGATGCTCGGAGTGGCTCTGTCCAATATTCCCGGTTTGATGGCTACCATCTTGCACATTTTCAACCANGCATTAATGAAAGGCGCACTTTTTATGGCCCTAGGGTGCGTGATGTACCGTTTAGGAACCGTATCGTTGGGTTCGATGAAAGGGTTGGGCCGCAGTATGCCCTGGACCATGGGAGCATTAATCCTAGGCGGCCTGAGCCTTATTGGNATTCCTGGAACAGTCGGCTTTATTAGCAAGTGGCACCTTATACTCGGCACCCTAGAGGCAGGTTTCTGGCCGATTGCTATTTTAATTGTAGCTAGTTCCCTACTCGCGGTTATTTATATTTGGAAGATCGTTGAGGTTGCGTATCTTGAAAACGAGATCAATCAAGAGAAAACGTTAAAAGAAGCTCCAATTTCAATGCTGGCGCCATTATGGGTGCTTGTGATCTTAAACTTTTACTTTGGGATAGACGCAGACTTAACCACCTGGGTTGCTCGTAACGTGGCTGAGACGTTTCTTGGAGGCGGGTCATGAGTAACCAAAGTATCTTAATTCTCTCTATCCTTATTCCCCTTATCGGTGGAATTGGAATATCGCTTTTACACCGAGCCCCTAACTTGAGAGAAGCTTGCACACTTATTTCTTCTATTGTACTTGCATTCGTCGTTTACAGTCTGCTGCCGAGAATTTTATCAGGTGAAACAGTAAACATTACGTTTAGAGAAATTCTCCCGGGCCTTGCGCTCGAATTTAATGTTGAACCTCTAGGGATGTTGTTTGCCTGCATTGCGTCAGGTTTGTGGATAATTAATTCTCTNTACTCAATAGGCTATATGCGGGGCAATCAAGAAAAGAACCAGACCCGTTTTTATATTTATTTTACAATCGCTATTTCTAGTTCGATGGGCATTGCATTTGCCGGCAACATGTTCACGTTATTTATCTTTTATGAAATATTAACGCTTTCTACGTATCCGTTAGTCGCGCACAAACAAAACTCTGAAGCAAAATCCGGTGCCAGAATTTACCTAGGCTTATTGATTGGTACCTCAGTCGGTTTTCAATTAGTTGCTATCATCTGGACTTATTTGATTACCGGAACGCTGGATTTCACACCTGCAGGTATTTTAAAGGGAAAAATTGATCCAACGCTACTTCCTATTTTATTGGCACTATATATGTTTGGGATAGGTAAAGCTGCATTAATGCCGTTTCATCGATGGCTACCGTCGGCCATGGTCGCNCCTACCCCGGTGAGCGCTTTGTTACATGCTGTTGCAGTTGTTAAAGCTGGTGTGTTTACCGTTTTAAAAGTAGTGATTTACATTTTTGGGATAGAATTTCTTTCAGAGACAGGAGCATCGACTTGGCTGATATGGGCGGCAAGTTTTACGCTCCTTGCTGCATCCATTGTTGCTATAACGAAAGATAATTTAAAAGCGCGATTAGCTTACTCAACTATTAGCCAGTTATCTTATATCGTTCTGGGAGCGGCTTTGGCGAGTAGCATAGGTGTCCTGGGTGGTGGACTACATATAGCAACGCACGCCATAGGTAAAATTACTCTGTTTATGTGTGCCGGTGCGATTTATGTTGCGACGCACAAAACGGAAATAAGTGACATGACGGGGCTGGGTCGTAAAATGCCATTTACTTATGCGGCATTTACAATCGGTTCCTTAAGTATAATCGGTCTGCCTCCCTTTGCTGGTACTTGGAGCAAATGGTACCTAGCCTTAGCAGCTGCTGACACTCAAACATGGATGGTCATCGGCGTTTACATGCTGAGTTCACTGTTGAATGTCTGGTATCTGCTTTCTATTGTTGCAAAGGGCTTTTTTGCACCGCCTTCTGAGACGAGTGATCCTTCCACGGGAACAATAAAAGAAGCTCCACTACTTTGTGTGCTCCCACCTTGTTTAACCGCCGTGGGNTGTATTGCATTGTTTTTCTTTGCCGATCGTATTGTTGAGTTACTTCGTCCCATAGTTAATTAGGAATTCTGACAAAATGAAGAATAACGTCCAAGAAAATGATAAAATGAAGGAAGGGCTCCACTGGTTTGATAANAAACGAAATATCAAGCGAATCATTTATGCTCTCTATGTCATTTGCGCGGCATTATTTTTAGCTGAATTCTTTTACCATAAACATGCTGTCTTTAGTTTTGATACTTGGTTTGGCTTCTACGCTATTTACGGTTTCATAATGTGCGTAGGGCTGGTTATAGGCGCAAAAGTGATAAGGCACCTTTTGATACGGCGGGAGAATTACTATGACAGCAGTAGCTGAAATTTTGCTCCCGTTAAACCCAGGAATTTGGTTGATTGTAGGAGCGTTAATAGCCGTTTTATTGCCGCAGACATTAAGCCGTTGGTTCGCTGTTATTTTACCCGTGTTCTTAATTGCTTTTCTATTTTCGCTAAATTTAGATAACTACGGCACCATTTCCTTTTTTGATTACAGTTTAGAAACATTTCGACTCGATGCATTAAGCCGTGTCTTCGGACTAATTTTTCTTATTGCCTCTGCGTTGGGGAATTTATATGCCCTTGGCGATGACGTTGATAAACTTCAGCGCTCCGCAGCACTAGCTTACGCGGGAGGAGCAATTGCTGCTGTTTTTGCAGGCGATATGATTACTTTATTCATATTTTTTGAAGTTGCGGCAGTTGCTTCTGTATTCCTGATATGGGCAAGGAGAACAGAGAGAGCTTTTGCTGCCGGAATGCGATATTTAATATTCCAAATTGGTGCTGGTGTCATATTGCTAGCAGGATTGCTAATCCATTTTTCAGTCACAGGGTCTATTGATTTCGATAAGCTAGGTCTGGAAGCACCTGGTGGCATACTCATTCTAATTGCATTTGGTATTAAAAGTGCCTTCCCGCTAGTCCATAATTGGTTGCAGGATGCTTACCCTGAAGCCACTATCAGTGGAACAGTCATATTATCGGGGTTTACCACGAAATTAGCTATATATGCACTCGCTCGCTCCTACGCCGGAACAGAAATTCTAATTTGGATAGGGGCTGTCATGGCCATATTCCCTATATTCTATGCGATTATAGAAAATGATCTTCGTCGAGTGTTAACCTACAGCCTGAACAATCAACTAGGTTTTATGGTAGTCGGCATTGGAATTGGAACGGAGATGGCCTTGAATGGCACAGTATCTCACGCCTTTGTCCATATTTTATACAAAGCACTACTATTGATGAGCATGGGTGCAGTGCTTTTGCGAACTGGAACCTGTAATGGAACAGAACTGGGCGGTCTTGTAAAAACNATGCCCTGGACGGCAGCCTTTTGCATAGTCGGAGCAGCTTCAGCCTCCGCATTTCCGCTTTTCAGTGGTTTCATTTCGAAATCTATGATCATAACAGCAGCTGGTGAACAAGGTTATTGGATTATATGGCTTATTTTACTGTTCGCTTCTGCTGGGGTCCTTTACCACTCAGGAATNCGCATTCCNTACTTCGCGTTTTTCTCTGAGGACAAAGGTCATCGCGTAAAAGAAGCACCATGGCCAATGCTTGTGGCTATGGGTGCCGCCGCCTTTCTCTGCATAATAATAGGAGTTTTTCCAGCGCCGCTTTATGCAATGCTCCCCTTTTCAGTAGATTACGTTCCATACACTGCTTACCACGTCATTAACCAACTGCAGCTTTTGATGTTTGCGGCACTTGCTTTTACTGTCTTGAAACTAATAAAGATNTATCCNTCAGACACTCGAGGTATCAATCTTGATACCGATTGGNTTTACAGGAAGGGTTTAATGACGCTGATTATTTATTCTAATAGGTATCTTAATACGGGATATCGAGTAGTGTGCGATGGCGCAGTGGGAATTATCTCTGAAGTAATAAATAGCGCAAAGCAANTAGGAAATAATGATGGTATTCTATCAAGAACCCCCGCCTTGGGATCTAGTATTGCTTGGATATCCGGCCTTTTACTGTTAGTCTTGCTGNTNAGNTTTGCCTGATCTAATAATTACANATTTTCAATGGGTTTTCAGTAATTATTAAATGATAAACTAAAGGAATAAGCGTCTTGGAACTCATAGGAAAATATAATTTAAAAGCAGACAGGGAGCAGGTTTGGGCTGCTCTCAATGACCCAACAATATTGCAAAAGTGTATCCCTGGCTGTGAAACATTAACTAAGGCCTCTGATACGAATTTTTCAGCATCCGTTGTGGCGAAGGTTGGACCTGTCAAAGCTAAATTCTCCGGGGAAGTCGAACTTACGGAATTGTCTCCCCCCTCTTCCTATAAGATATCTGGAGAAGGCAAAGGAGGAGCAGCAGGATTTGCATCNGGAAGTGCTGACGTTAAATTGGAAGAAAGNGATGAAGGTGGAACGGTTCTATCATATACNGTAAATGCNCAAGTAGGAGGAAAATTAGCGCAAATTGGCTCAAGATTAATTGATTCTACCGCAAAAAAATTATCGCGGGAATTTTTTGATAAATTTACGGAGTTGGTTGACGGTGGAACTGATACTTCCGGAGATTCTTCTGAGAAATTAGAAAATTTAGCTGAACAGGAAAAGGGGGACANAATGGAAAATGATAACAAAACTGAGGAAAACGTCTATCCAAGCACACATTGGACGATCTGGGTGTTGGGCTTGATCTCAATAGGCGCATTGGTTGCTTTTGCNCTTCACCTGAATTTTTAATNCACACNAAGAANCGTTTGATCGCCGTTTGAGTGGGAGTATCACAATATGGAAACTAGAGCTGCATTAGCAACAGCTGCCGGAAAGCCGTTAAGCATTGAAACGCTTACTTTAGAGGGACCTAAGGCCGGAGAGGTAATGGTGGAAATTAAGGCAACTGGTATATGCCACACCGACGAATTTACTTTGTCCGGCGGCGATCCGGAAGGAATATTCCCTTCTGTTCTTGGACATGAGGGCGCGGGTGTGATTGTAGAGGTCGGCGAAGGAGTTACCAGTGTTAAAAAAGGTGACCACGTCATTCCCTTATACACCCCAGAATGCNGACAATGTAAATCCTGCCTNTCAGGAAAAACCAACTTGTGTACAGCTATCAGAGGCACNCAAGGACAGGGTGTAATGCCAGATGGTACAAGTAGGTTCAAAATGGGAAGCGAGACTATTTTCCATTACATGGGATGNTCNACCTTCTCAAACTTTACAGTGCTTCCTGAAATTGCTGTTGCTAAAATTCGAGAAGATGCTCCGTTCGACAAAGTCTGTTACATTGGTTGNGGCGTTACTACTGGTATAGGTGCAGTAATAAACACCGCGAAGGTTGAAGCTGGTGCAAACTGTGTTGTTTTTGGGCTAGGCGGAATTGGTTTAAACGTTATTCAGGGCCTGAAGATGGTAGGAGCCAACAAAATTGTGGGCGTCGACTTAAATCCTGCAAGAAAAGATCTTGGCGAAAAGTTTGGTATGACACACTTTGTTAACCCGAATGAAATTGAAGATGACATTGTACCTTTTCTTGTCGATTTAACAGACGGTGGTGCAGATTACAGCTTCGAATGCATTGGAAATGTCAAGACAATGCGCCAAGCGCTAGAGTGTGCTCATAGAGGATGGGGTGAAAGTATAATTATTGGCGTTGCTGGTGCAGGTCAGGAGATTTCGACCCGCCCCTTTCAACTCGTTACTGGACGCGTTTGGAAAGGTACAGCTTTTGGAGGTGCAAAGGGACGCAGAGATGTACCGCAAATCGTTGACTGGTATATGGAAGGGAAAATTAACATAGACGATCTTATCACTCACACAATGCCTCTTGAGGATATTAATAAAGGGTTTGACTTGATGCACGCAGGCGAATCAATAAGGTCAGTTGTGGTCTATTAAATTCCGTTTATGAACAGGTTTTAGGTTGTAATATGGATCGGCTTAAAGTTCGCTCAACTCACNTATGCTTTGANGGAATGGTGAGCTTCTATTCTCACGCATCTAGTCAGACANNAACTGAGATGAACTTTTCAATTTTCTTCCCCGAAAAAAAGATTAGTTCACATGTTCCTGGTTTAATATATCTCGCTGGGCTGACATGTACGGATGAGACATTCATAACAAAGGCAGGGGCTTTAAAATACGCTTCTGAACACGGCTTAGCTCTCATCTGTCCAGATACAAGCCCTAGACACGCTGGCATCCGCGGAGAAGACGAGGATTGGGATTTTGGTACAGGAGCGGGATTTTACCTAGATGCGGAAAAAGCCCCGTGGGCTCAGAATTACAAGATGTACAGTTACATTACAAAAGAATTAATTGATATAATCGACAATAATTTTGATATTAATATTAACAAAATAGGGATATTTGGACATTCCATGGGAGGGCATGGCGCCCTTACTATTTTTCTGAAGAACCAAAATATTTTCAAGTCANTAATNCTGCTTTTGCGCCCATATGCAATCCAATGGAATGCCCATGGGGGGAAAAAGCATTTACCAATTACCTTGGAACAGAAATCGAAGCATGGAAGAGTTACGATGCATGCGAACTCGTGGCTATGACCCCCACAAATGCAGAAATCCTTGTTGACCAGGGACTAACGGATGCTTTTTTAGAGGAACAACTTCATCCAAATAACTTTTTAAAGGCATGTCAAAAAGCGAATGTGAACCTGATTCTTCGTCAACATGAGGGTTATGATCACGGTTATTACTTTATTTCAACGTTTATAGCCGACCACATAGAGCATCATGCTAAAATATTAAATTCCCTTTAGCAAAGTTG
>FUFK010042176.1_pt1 | contig 14452 bp, 14 predicted proteins | sample 1021851 | NCBI WGS metagenome assembly FUFK01 (sample SAMEA51879418, study PRJEB19060) | metagenome | reverse complement strand
GATATAAGATAGACCAAAATTTTTATACAGTAGAGAATACTAGAGAGGAAGATGTCACAACTGATGATTCATACATGACGCAGTTTGAAAGACCTTAGTGAAATTATTCTTTGACCATATTACTGGCAAACTAACTAACCACGATTTAATTTATTCTCTAGCTTTAGCTAACTTTGAAGAAAAAGAATATTGTCAGGCTTTTGAAAATGGATGGATACCTTTATCATGGTACTATACAGATTTAGATAAACTAACTTGGATTAACGCTAGGAACACAAGATTACTTTTAAAAAAATTTACATTTAGTAAAAAACAAAGAAAGATATTAAGAAAAAAAGATATAACAGTAGAGGTACATGATAAATTAGATGATACACTTTTCACTACTATTTCCGATATTTATAAAAAATATATTAGATATAAAAAATTTCATGAAACGGACTTTGAAAAAGAAAGTGAGTTTTTTAAAAAAGAAGACAACATTGATTGGAAATATTTTATCTATTATCACAAAGATAAACCGATAGCATTTACGGAGTTAAAAGTTTTCGATAGTAAACATGTTCTAACGGGTCAGTTTGCTTGGGATTATCAACATCCAAAATTAGGAATGGGAACATATGCAACTTTATACGAGATAGACTGGTCCATCAAAAATAAATGTAAAAAGTATTATTTAGCTTACGGATATGAAAAGTCAAATATATATAAATCTAGATTTGATGGATTTGAATTTTGGAATGGTAGAAGTTGGTTGAGTGATAAAACATTATATAAAAAACTTTGTGAACATGACACAGAAGTAAATACAATACAAGAACTAAATGCATATCAAAAAAAATATTTTGAGATAGTAAAGTAATGCCACTATATACATTTAAAAATAAAAAAACAAAAGAAGTTTGGGATGAACTTTTATCTTTTGATGAAAGAGAAAAATTATTAAAAGATAAAAACATAGAACAAATAATTACAGCACCAAGATTAAGTTTTATTGAAAGAGCAGAACATAAAGGTAGAGACCAGATGATAAGTGCTGCCCGTAATAAAATGAAAGAAAGACAAATAGAAGAACAAGTAGGTATTAGAAAGTCTCCTGAGTGGTTAAAAGAAAGAACAGAGAGACATTTACAAAAGGTAAGAAATGTTAGTTCCTGAAAAAAGTAAACAGATAACAGAGAAGCAAGAAAGTTTTTTAAAACATTTATTTAGTGATGCTCATGGTAATCCAAGACAGGCTGCTAAACTTGCAGGATATGATGAGAGTAATTATCAGTCAGTTGTTAAATCTTTAAAACAAGAAATAATAGAAAGAGCAGAAGCAGTATTAGCTACACATTCTCCAAAAGCTGTTATGGGAATGGTAAATGCATTAGATGAAGACGGAAGTATTCCTGGTGCTAATGTTAGATTAGAAGCAGCTAAACAAATTTTAGATAGAGTTGGAATATCTAAAACAGAACGCATTGATGTAAATGCCAAAGTCCAACACGGGATATTTATCTTACCACCAAAGAATGTATGAACCTAAAAAAATAAGAGGTACATTAATTCCTTTTGGATATAAAAAATCAGAAGACGACCCAAAGATAGTTCTTCCGATTCCTGAAGAATTAGATGTATTACAAGAGGCAATCAAACTTCACAAAAAAGGGCAGTCACTTCAAAAGTGTGTAGATTATATTTATTCTAAAACAAAAAGAAAAATTACAAGACAAGGTTTTTATAAGATTGTAAATAAAAACAATATAAAAAAGAAAGCAAGAGAATCAGCAAGAGAACAATTAGATTATCAAAGAGATAGAGTATTAAAAGCTAAAAGAGAATTAGATAAAGAAAGAAGTAAACTACAAACTAAAAATAAAAAAATAAAAGATTTAGATATTGTTTTAGAGGGTAAAGTTAAAACAGTTATAGATACTAAAGATATAGAAGAAGCCTCACCTACAATAAAAAAAGCTTTTGAAGAAAAAGATGTAATCTTTCAACCTAACCAAGGACCACAGTCAGATTTTTTAGCATCATCAGAAAGAGAAGTATTTTATGGTGGAGCAAGAGGTGGTGGTAAATCCTACGCTATGTTAGTAGACCCACTTCGTTATTGTGATAAACAACATCACAGAGCATTGTTAATTAGACGAACAATGCCAGAACTTAGAGATTTAATAAATCATTCTCAACAATTATATTCCAAAGCATATCCTGGAGCTAAATGGAGAGAACAAGAAAAAGAATGGAGATTCCCATCAGGTGCTAGAATAGAATTTGGATATGCAGAAAACTTAACTGATGCATTAAGATATCAAGGACAGTCTTATACTTGGATTGGTATAGATGAATTACCACAATATCCAACACCTGACATATATAATTTTCTTCGTTCATCACTAAGAAGTGTAGACCCTGAAATACCTGTGTACATGAGAGCAACAGGAAATCCGGGAAATGTTGGTTCACTTTGGGTAAAAGAAATGTTTGTTGACCCTTGTGAATCAAACAAAAGATTTGATGTAGAGATACCAACACCTATGGGTGTTAAAACAATATCAAGAAAGTTTATACCTGCAAAGTTACAAGACAATCCTTATCTAATGCAGACAGATGACTACTACGCTATGTTGGCATCTTTACCTGAAGTACAAAAGAAACAATTCTTAGAGGGTGATTGGGATGCATATGAAAGTTCTTCATTCCCTGAATTTAATAGACAGATTCATGTGATAGAACCTTTTGACATTCCTAGAAACTGGATGAGGTTTAGAGCAGCAGACTGGGGATATAGTTCACCTGCATGTTGTTTATGGTTTGCAGTAGATTACGATAATAATTTATTTGTATATAGAGAACTATACACTAAAAGAAATACCGCCGATATATTTGCAAGAAAAGTTTTAGAAATGGAAGATGGCGAATACATTAGATATGGTATTCTAGATAGTTCTACTTGGGCAAGACGAGGAGATATAGGACCTAGTATTGCAGAAACTATGATACAAGAAGGATGTCGTTGGAGACAATCTGACAGAAGTCCTAGAAGTAGAATAGCAGGTAAAGTAGAAGTTCACAAAAGATTAAGGGTAGATGAAGATACAGGATATCCTAGTATGTTTATATTTAGTAATTGTTTAAATTTAATTAGAACATTACCGATGCTGCCTGTTGATAAAAATAATCCTGAAGATGTAGATACAACTGCAGATGACCATGCTTACGATGCACTTAGGTATGGATGTATGAGTAGACCTATTCATCCTGTATCACAAAGAGGCAATGACTTCTTAACATCTACAGAGAGACAAGATTCTGCACCTGCAGATAGCATATTTGGTTACTAATGAAGTTACCCAAGTATGTAACAGTAGGACCTTTTACAGTACAATTAGTATGTGTGCCACACGAACTAATGTATGAAGTGTCTGAAGCACAAGGAACATTTGTAGTAAAACCTCCTTATAAAATATATTTAGATGAAGAGATGATACGAGCAGGTGGTCCAGATGCTGTTAATGTCGTAATACATGAGTTATTACATTTAGGTTTTTATCAGTATCATTTAAAAGAAAAAGAAGAAGAGACTATAGTTAATTCTTACGGAAACTTTTTAACAGAACTCTTATGCCATTCTGCATTAAAAGAATGGATAAGATTTCACACAAAATAACAATAGGAGAAAACAACAATGGCAATCATGAAGCAATACAAGCAAGGTGACTTACCTGAAAATATGTATGGTAACGAAGCATCTAAGCAAGGTGATAGTAAGATTAATGTCGTAAAACCTGGAGCAGGATTACCTGCAGACTATGCAGAAGGTGGCGTTAACAAAGACTTCCCTAAAGAAAACAAAAACAATGTTGACGGAAAAGTATTTCAATTAGCTGACGAAAGAGATTACTAATTTAAATGCCACACGAAAATACAGTAGGCGGAGTATTTTCTGAAGACGATGATGTAACTGCCCTAGATAATAAAGAAGATAAAAGTTTTGATAATTTAGGTTCTCTTATAGAATCTAGATTAAAAGAATCAGAACAGGCTCGACTTTATGATGAGAAGAGGTGGTTACGAAGCTATCGAAACTATAGAGGTATCTATGGTGCAGATATGGCTTTTCGTGATTCAGAGAAGTCTAGAGTTTTTGTTAAAGTAACAAAGACAAAAGTTCTTGCTGCTTACGGACAATTAATAGAAGTTTTATTCTCGCAAGGTAAATTTCCTATTGGGATATTTCCAACTAAAGTACCTTCAGGTATAAGTGAGTATGCACATATAAAACCAGAGAATATGAAGAATCCTCGTATGGAGGATATCTATGGTTTTGATGGAGACGGAAGAGAGATGTCTCCTGGAGCTACCGCCGATAGTATTTTAAATGGATTGGCAGAGAAGTATGCAGAGGCAGGGTTTGAAAAAGGACCTGCTCCTGATTTAAAAACTATGCCACAAATAGAACCTGCAGAGGAAGCTGCTAAGAACATGGAGAAACTTATCCATGACCAGTTAGAAGAAACTCATGCAATATCTGTTATGCGTCATGTATTATTTGAAATGTGTTTACTAGGCACAGGTATTTTAAAAGGACCATTCAATTATGAAAAGCCTGAACACAAGTGGGAGTTAAATGAAAAAGGTGAGAGAGCATACTCGCCTACAAAAAAATTAGTACCAAGAGTAGAAGCAGTTAGTTGTTGGGATTTATATCCTGACCCTGATGCAGTACAAATCGAAGATGCAGACTATGTAATTCAAAGACATGTCTATACTCGTTCTCAAGTAAGAGACTTAATGAATAGACCATTCTTTAGAAAGTCAGCTATCGAAGATTTACTATCTTATGGTTCTAACTATGAAACAAGAAGTTATGAAACAGCTTTGTTTGATAGAGAGAATCAAGAAGAGTTTAGTAAAAATAGATATGAGATTTTAGAGTATTGGGGTGTTATGGATAAACACTTTGTAGAAGAAGCAGGAATAGAAATACCTGATGATATTGATGATGACTTAGATGAAGTACAAATTAATGCATGGGTATCTAATGGACACATTTTAAGATTAGTATTAAATCCATTTACACCTGCAAGAAATCCCTTCATGGTATGTCCTTATGAAATAAATCCTTATCAATTCTTTGGCGTGGGCATACCTGAGAATATGGATGATGCACAAACAATTATGAATGGTCATGCAAGAATGGCTATTGATAATTTAGCATTAGCAGGAAACTTAGTCTTTGATATAGACGAAACAATGTTAGTTCCAGGACAAGANATGTCTGTATTCCCTGGAAAAATATTTAGAAGACAAAGTGGACAAACAGGACAAGCTTTACATGGATTAAAGTTTCCNAACACAGCACCTGAGAATATGCAGATATTTGATAGATTTAGACAACTAGCAGATGAATCTACAGGTATACCTTCTTACTCACACGGACAAACAGGAATACAATCTACTACTAGAACAGCTTCAGGTATGTCGATGTTGATGGGAGCTGCAGCACTAAATATAAAAACAGTAATTAAAAATGTAGATGATTATTTATTAAAGCCATTAGGTGAAACTTTATTTCATTGGAACATGCAGTTTAATAAAGAAGTGCCAGAGATACAAGGTGATTTAAATATTAAAGCACAAGGCACAACATCACTTATGACAAAAGAAGTTAGGTCACAAAGATTAATGACATTTATGCAAGTGGCATCTAATCAGTTCTTAGCACCTTTTGTAAAATGGCACAGTATTATAAAAGAGATTGCAAAGTCTATGGATATNGACCCTGANCAATTAGTTAATGACCCAGAAAAGGCAGCAATATTTATGAAGATGATGGGAGACATGAATGGAAATCAACAAACTCAAAGCGTTAACCAACAACAAGGCGGTATGGCAAATACTGGAGGAGTACCTGCAGGAGCAAATAACCAAGACCCACAAGGGTCTGGAGGTGGCAACATCGGAGTTGGAACTCCACAGACTCCAGGGCAAGGTGGCAATGTTGCACCAAATACTCAACCTGCGGGAACAACTGAACAATAATGGCAAATAAGTTATCAGATATATTAGAACAAGAATCATCAGGGATTATGTTCCCTTTTAGAACAGGTGTTAAATCTGTTAAAACNGAACAACAAGTATATACACCTACCGATGGTATTATGAATGTTAAAGGTGAGGCATACGAAGGACCTAATGCAGTGATAACTTATGGAACAGAAGAACAAGGTTTTCCAAGACAATTAAAAGAAATAGAAAAAGGTATGCTNCCNNNNTTTNANCAAACACAATTNCCAGACATAGGTAAAGGTAAAATAGAAACTACAAGACCTGGAATATCTACAACACCNCCNCCTACTACTGAACCTGATAAACCAATAATGGACCCTTGTCCTCCAGGATTTAAACTAGACCCTGTAAAAAAAATATGTGTTCCAATACAACAACCTAAGAGTGATACAAGAAAAATAGGACCTACAAATCCACCAAGGAATATAGGACCTGCTGCAAATGGTGTTTCATCAGTTGCTGATTCAATATTTAAACTAAGAGATGAAGGTGGAGTGTTTGGTAATTTAGTTGATGGCAATATAACTTTAGAGATAGATAACTCAAGCATATTATCTAACTTTGGATTTTTAGGTAAGTTTATTGATGATGCATTTATAAAAGGACCTGCAGATAAAAAATTTATAGATACATTTGGTGGTGGAAAAAACTCACCATTTAGTACAAAAGAATTAGAAGGTATAGCTGTAGTAAAAGGGAAAGATGGAAAATTAAAAGCCACATTCAATCAAAAAGGTAGACAGAACTTTGATAACATAGCAACTGGTGAATCTTTAAAAGGTAATCTAGCAAGTACACAAAAGAAAGATGATAAAGGTAATATAATTATTGCACCTAATGGTCAGCCTGAAATAGTTGGTCCTATTAGAGTAACTCCTTTTGGAACAACAGGCGGAACTGCAGCACCTAAGAAAAAAATGGATACTAGAAATTTTGCAGAAAGAAGAGCGTTATTGATGAGAGATAGAACTAAGAAACCAACAACAGGAACAACAAAACCTGGAACTAAATCAGCACCTAAAAAGACAGGCAGTTCAGGAAAATCTGGACCACCAAAAGGAACTAGATTTTCTAATCTATCAAGAACAAAAACAACAAAACCTGGAACTGGTAGTTCAACAGCTTTAAGTAAAAGAGGATTTTAAGGAGGATAAATGGAAGAAGAAACAATGACACCACAGCAAGAGGGAATGATGAGAACAAATCAACAATCTCCAAATCAAGATAGACAACCCATGGAATTAAATATAACACCACAAAAAGTTTCAAGTAATTTAGAAGCACTGAGCAATGAAGAAAAACAATTAATCACACAATTAAATATACCTCAGTTTAGAAATTTTATGTCAAAAGTTTTTGGTCCAGAGTTCGGCATGATTATGGAACAAGCCATACCTGCACCACAACAAGTTTCACAACCCAGTGAAACCCCTGCACCTACGCAAGGACAGGGGATGATGACGCAGCCACCCTCTGCATAGAGGCACTGTATATGGGGGCGACCTGAATCCAACAGCACCCCGAAGGAGAACAAATGGAAAAAGACGAAAACAAATCTGAAGTTGTTGAAGAAAAAGTTTCCGAAGCAACAGAAGAAATCGCAAAACCAACTCCATATAAAAATCCTAATAGAGGATTAATGGAGAAGGAAATCGAAACTTCAGCTACTGAAGAGTCTGATGAAAAACCTGACGAGGAAAAATCAAAAGACGAACACCCTGAAAAAGTAGAACAAAATGCCGTTTATAAGAAGCGATATGACGACTTAAAAAGGCATTACGATGATACTAACTCAAAGCATAAAGATGAAATACTCAAGCTTAAAAAAGAGATTGAGGCTATATCTAAAAGACCTGTTTTTAAATCTCAAGAAGAGATTGAAGAATGGAGAAGAGAGTATCCTGAAATGTATGAATCTGTCATGCAGTTGACTACAGAAGCCACCATGAAATCAAAGCAAGAAATGGAGGAACAATTATTAGAGGTTAAAAAACAACAAGCCCAGATTGCAAAAGACAAAGCGGAAGTTGAACTCTCTAAGAAACATCCTGACTATAGAGAACTTGCTGATGATGATGATTTTCAATCATGGACTATGGGTCAACCTAAATATATACAAAATATAATTGATAAATCTTATGACGCAAAAGAAATATCAAGAGTAATTGATTTGTATAAATATGATAGAGGTATTTCAAGTAAGAAGGTAACTAACGCAGATGTAAAGAAAGAAGCAGCAAAAGCAGTTTCTAAAACTAAAGTATCTGAAACACCTACCGACAAAAAGAAATGGACATGGACTGAGATACAAAAGATGAAACCTCACGAATTTGCAAAGCATGAAAGTGAAATCGATAAGGCTAATAGAGAAGGTAGAATCGTATAAATAGTTAACTCATATCAATTTTAATAACAATAATAGAGGAGAAAAACGATGGCTTTTCAAAGCGTATCAGGTAATAATAATTTACCTAACGGGAATTTTAGTCCAATTATCTATTCCCAAAAAGTCCAGAAGTTCTTCCGTACAGCATCTGTCGTAGAAGCTATTACAAATACAGACTACGCAGGTGAAATCGAGAACTTCGGTGACACAGTGAACATCATCAAAGAACCTACTATTACTGTGAGTGCGTACTCAAGAGGAGCAGTTGTTGACACACAAGATATTGTCGATGACCAAATCCAACTTGTCGTAGACCAAGCAAACGCATTTTCATTTAAAGTTGATGACATTGAGGAAAGACATTCTCATGTTAACTTTGAATCAATTGCAACTTCTTCTGGTGCTTATGCACTTAAGAACGAATACGACAAAAACGTAATCGCAGCGATGGTAGCAGGTGTTAGTTCATCTAGCCCTGACCACTTACTAGGAGCCGATTCAGGCTCTGGTCAAGACCAAGATGTAGGTTTTGGCTCTAGTGAAGTAGACCCAGTTGATACAATTTCAAAACACAACAGACTGCTTAATGCAGCCGATGTGCCTGAAGAGAACAGATGGTTCTTAGCAGGTCCTGAATTTGTAGAACAGTTAGGTCAAGCTAATAGTAAGCTAATGAGTGATACAACTGGTAATGCAGCACCATTAAGAAATGGTAAAGTACTTAGCGGTAAAATCATGAACATGGATGTATATATGACAAACAACTTTGCAGCAAGTTCAACTTCGAACTTCTTTAAAGTATTAGGTGGTCATATGTCATCTACAGCAACAGCTAACCACATTGCAAAGATTGAGGTAATTAGACATCCTGAATCTTTCTCAGATGTAGTTAGAGGTTTACATGTGTTTGGAAGAAAAGTATTAAGAGACAATGCTTTAGTCCTTTCACACATCTTAATAGACTAATAGGAGGATAATTAAATGGCAACTTTAACAGTAACAGGTAATACTTCTTCTGCAGCTAGTCTACCGATTGGTAAGCCTGTAAGAATGGTCACACAAGTTGTGGACTTTTCTTCTTTCACTAACGCATCAGGTGATGTTGTACAAGTAATCGAAGTACCTGCAAACACTTTATGTTTGTATGCAGGTCTAGATGTCCTAACCGCTGACGGAGCAGGTAACTCTGGAACATTATCTCTTGGAGATGGAGCAGATGTAGATAGATATGTCGCAGCTTCAACACCAACTGCAGGTATGGAAGTAACCAGAGCAAGAGCAGGTGACAGCCAAATGGGAACCACATCTATCGGTTATGGTGTATATGCTGCCGCTGACACTATCGACTTAGTAGTTGGAACAGGTGCTATTGACGCAAAAGTCAGAGTATTCTGTGTACTTGCTGATTTCGATGGCGAAGGTGATTCAGAAGCACAAAAAGTATCGATTGCATAATCGAAGGAATAGGGAGGGGTTTATACCCCTCCTTACCATATGAAATTTTTTATAGCCCTAATAGTAATGCTGAACGCAGAACAGTATCCTAAAGTTTTTACTTATCAGTATATAAATTTTATAGATACAAAAAGTTGTAATGATTTTTTACTTACATATCAAGATAAGTTAAAAGAATCTATAGAAGGACAGTTCGGTGTTGATAATCTAACTAGTTCAGCAATGATATGTATGACACAAGATGATATTAACAAAATTTCTAATAATATAGAGAGAAAAAAATGGCAGGAACAAAGACATATTTAACATTAACTAATTTAGCTTTGAATGAACTGAATGAAGTAGAACTAACAAGTTCTAACTTTACTTCAAGCAGAGGTATACAAACATCTGCCAAAAACTTTATTAATAAAGCAGTTAATGAATTATATATGGCTGAGATAGAGTGGGCATGGTTACATGTAAATGGAACTCAAGTAACTTATTCAGGGCAACAAGAATATACTTTTCCCGCTGCATTTAGAAAAGCAGATTTTGATAGTTTTAGATTAAGACCAACAGAAAGAATTACTAATGGTGAATTTACATCAAACATAACTAGTTGGACAACAGTTAGTGGAAGTCCTGCATATAACTCTACAGGTAATGGTAGGTTAAGACTAAACTCTGCAGAAGTTACACAGTCTATTACTACTGTTGCTAATAAAAAACATAGACTAGTTGTTAGAGTAATGGACCCAAGTTCTAGTGGTAGTTCTATTACATTAAAAGTAGGAACATCGTCTGGTGGCACAGAGGTATTATCAGAAACAATATCTGTAACAGATACTGGTAATGGTAAAATATTATCAACAAATTTTACACCAACAACTAGTTCTGTATTTATAGGATTAGCTAATTCTTCATCTAATAATTTAGATGTTGATTTTATAAGAGTGGCACAAGATGAAGTGCCTATTCATTTAGCATACATTAGTTATGATGCATATTTACAGGGTAGATACACAAAAGACGAAGTAACAAGTGATAGTCAATATGGTAAACCCGTATTTGTATATAGAACACAAGACCATTTAAGTTTCGGTCTATCGCCNATACCTGATGGAGATTTNTATACAGTAGAGTATGANTATTTTAAAACACACACAGATTTATCTGCAGCTACAGATACNTTAGACTTACCTGATATTTATGCAGATGTAATTGTCAATAGAGCAAAATATTATTTATATAAATTAAGAAATGATGTTCCTATGGCAAACATTGCAAATGCAGAATATGAAAGAGGGGTACAAAGAATTAGAACAGAGATGTTAAATAAACAAGATTACATGAAAGATACTAGAGTAAATTTAAATACAACATCTAGAACAACAAGCAATACTTCTGTTTTAACTTTTACATAAGATGCCACAAGTACAACCTTCAGTTGTTAGTTTAGGTGGAGGATTAATCTTAAATAAAGATGTGTTCTCTATGTCACCTGGAGAAGCTTTACAACTTAGAAACTTTGAACCTGACATTGAGGGTGGATATAAAAAACTTTTAGGAACTACAAAATATAATACTAATGTTTGTCCACAAGTTTCTGCATCTACAGAAAGAGTTGTATTTACTGCTATATTTAATGATGTAGTATTAGCAGGTAGAGGCGGTAGTATACACAGAGCTAGTTCAGGTTCAGGAAGTTGGACATCTACTATAACAAGTTTAGGAACACCTACACAAAATTACGAACACAGATTATTTAACTTTGATGGCACAGATAAAATTATTATTACTACTGGAACATCTAATCCACAAATATTAAATACATCTTTTAGCACTAGTGTAGTTGATGCATCAGGAACATCTAATTTTAAATTTGTAGAAATATTTAAGAATCATATATTTTTTGCAGGACACGCTAGTAATATACAAGAACTTAGTTTTATGGGTCCAAATCAAACTAATGATTTTACTAGTGGCAATGGTGGTGGAACTATTAAAGTTGATACAGAGATTGTAGGACTTAGAACTTTCCGTAATAGTTTAATTATATTTGGTAGAGATAAGATATTTAAACTAACAGGAACATCGTCTGCTAACTTTGCAGTAACTCCTATTACAAGAAACATAGGATGTACCGATGGTAGAAGCATACAGGAACTTGGTGGTGATGTAATATTTTTAGCACCTGATGGACTTAGAACTATTGCAGGAACAGAAAGAATTGACGATACAGAACTTGGTACAGTATCTAAACAAGTNCAAAAAAGAATTAATGAGATTACAACACACAATATAAATTCACTTGTNATTAGAAGTAAATCACANTANAGANTATTNTTTCCTACAAGTGCAGACCAAGATGAAAANTCTGCAAGAGGATTAATATCAGTAATTAAAGCTAATCCTAATACAGGTTCTCTTGGTTTTGAATATGCAGATATGCAAGGANTAAAAGTTTCAAGTGCAGATTCCGGATTTATANCTAATGTAGAAACTATTATAAATGGTGGATATGATGGTTTTGTTTATAAACAAGAATCAGGAAATGTATTTACACAAGCAGAAACTACAGCAAANATAAGTAGTGTNTATCGTTCACCAGATATGACAATGGGTGACCCTGGTATTAGAAAAAATATGCAGAAGGTCATATGGAACATAGACCCAGGTGGTACATTATCATCTAGCTTTTTANTAGAGTATGATTTTAGTGATGANGAAGTTCCACAACCAGANGCATATACATTATCTGTNACAGGTAATATAGCACAGTATGGATTAACAGAATCTACATATGGTTCAGCAGTGTATGGTTCTACAGGTTCAGATTTAATTAGACAAGCAGTNGAAGGTAGTGGNTTTACNGTNGCTNCAAAAATATTAGACGCAACAAACAANAANCCAATATCATTAAAAGGATTTGAAATGGANTTTTCAGCAGGAGGAAGAAGATAACACATGGGAGCAACTTATACTAGACAGAGTTCATCAACTATTGTTGATGGAGCTACTATTGAAGCATCTCATTTTAATGCAGAGTTCGACCAAATATTAGCGGCGTTTGCCTCTAGTACAGGACACACCCATGATGGCACAAGTGCTGAAGGTGGTCCAATCACAAAGCTATTAGGTAATACTTTAACATTTGGTGCAGCCACAGCAGGAACAGATATTACAATTACCTTTGATGGCGAGACAAGTGATGGTGTATTAAAATGGATGGAAGACGAAGACTACTTTGAGTTTTCAGATGATATCCTTGTAGCAAGTACAGAAAAATTACAGTTTAGAGATACTGCAATATATATTAATTCATCTACAGATGGACAGTTAGATTTAGTAGCAGATACAGAAATACAGATTGCTGCAACTACAGTTGATATAAATGGTAATGTAGATATATCAGGAACATTAACAGTTGCAGGTGCATTAGATTTTGGTGATGCAAATATAAGCAACATTGGAAGTATTGCATTAGATACTATTACAAATGATGGTACAGATATTACACTAGATTCTGGTGGAGATATTATATTAGATGCAGGTGGTGCAGATATTACACTTAAAGATGATGGCACAGTATTTGGTAGTTTAACAAATTCTAGTGGTGAGTTAGTAATTAAATCAGGCTCAACACCTACTGCAGCTATTACATTAAGTGGTGCTAACACAACTATAGAAGGTAACTTAACAGTAGACGGAAACTTTGATGTTACAGGAACTTTAGATTTTAGTGATTCAGCTATTACAAATGTAGGCAGTATTCAATTAGATAGTATTGCAGGTGATGCAGATTCTAACACATCTATTACATTTAGTGGTTCAGATGTTATTACTATGGCAACAGGTGGTACAACTGCCTTAACAATAGATGCTAGTCANAATGTAACTATTGCAGGAGACTTAACAGTATCAGGTGATGATATCACTATGGGTACAAATACTGCAGGTAATCTTTTAATAGCAGATGGTACAAACTTTAATTCTGTAGCTGTAGGCTCTTTATCAGAAATATCTACAATAGCAAATGATGATGTATTCTTAGCAGTAGATACATCAGGTGGTGGACTAAAGAAAGTTGCTAGAAGCACAGTTGTATCAGGACTTGCAACATCAGGTGCTATATCAAATGTAGCAGAAGATTCTACACCACAACTAGGTGGAGACTTAGATGTTAATGGTAATGATATTGTATCAGTATCTAATGGTAATATTAGTATACTTCCTAATGGTAGTGGTAAAGTTATAATAGATGGCAATGGTAGTTCAGGTGGTGTATCTATAACAGATGGATTAATAGATATTAGAACAGGCACAGGCGAAGTAACTAAAGTAAAGTTTTATTGTGAATCATCTAACGCACANGCACAAACACTTCAAGCACAACCACACTCAGCTTCAAGTAGTGCTGTAGTAGTATTACCTGTAGCTTCAGGTACACTTGTTGGTAGTGGTGATAGTGGCACTGTAACAAATGCAATGTTGGCAGGTTCTATCGCCGATAGTAAATTATCTACTATATCTACAGCGGGTAAAGTTGATATTGGTGCATTAGAA
>FUFK010720599.1_pt1 | contig 14455 bp, 18 predicted proteins | sample 1021851 | NCBI WGS metagenome assembly FUFK01 (sample SAMEA51879418, study PRJEB19060) | metagenome | reverse complement strand
CGCGACAGGACGGAAAGACCCCGGAACCTTTACTGCAACTTGATATTGAATGTTGGTNTGCAGTATGCAGGATAAGTGGGAGACTTTGAAACAATNNCGCTAGTNNTTGTGGAGTCATCCTTGAGATACCACTTTCTTCATATTGACCTTCTAACCTAGATCCGTTATCCGGATCAGGGACATTGTCTGGTAGGCAGTTTCACTGGGGCGGTGGCCTCCNAAAAAGTAACGGAGGCGCTCAAAGGTCACCTCAGCGTGGACGGCAATCACGCATTGAGTGTAAGTGCAAAAGGTGGCTTGANTGTGACACAAACAAGTGAAGCANGTACGAAAGTAGGAACTAGTGATCCCATGGTTGCATGTGGGTGCGCCATGGCTCATCGGCTAAAAGGTACTCCGGGGATAACAGGCTTATACCCCCCAAGAGTCCATATCGACGGGGGTGTTTGGCACCTCGATGTCGGCTCTTCTCATCCTGGGGCTGGAGCAGGTCCCAAGGGTTAGGCTGTTCGCCTATTAAAGAGGAACGCGAGCTGGGTTCAGAACGTCGTGAGACAGTTCGGTCCCTATCCGTCGCGCACGTAAGAAATTTGAAGAAAGTTGTCCCTAGTACGAGAGGACCGGGATGAACGATCCGCTGGTGTGCCAGTTGTTCTGCCAAGAGCACGGCTGGTTAGCTACGATCGGAAAGGATAAGCACTGAAAGCATCTAAGTGCGAAGCCCCTTCTAAGATAAGATTTCTCATCGGGTTAACCGATTAAGACTCCTTATAGAACATGAGGTTGATAGGTCAGAAGTGTAAGTACAGTAATGTATGTAGCTGACTGATACTAATAAGTCGAGGGCTTGAGCTGAATACCGAGCTTGAGCGCTTGCTATAGAATTTTTAAGAAGTAGATTTGCGGTGGTGATAGCAATGGGGATACACCCGTTCCCATTCCGAACACGGAAGTTAAGCCCATTAGCGCCGATGGTACTTGGGGGGCAACCCCTTGGGAGAGTAGGACACTGCCGACTTTTAATGAAGAGCCCCTAGGAAACTAGGGGTTTTTCTTTTATAATTTCTTAATATGAATTACAAAAAACTTTTAAATTTATTTTTGTCTTTTATGTTAATTAATAGCTCCTTGTTGGTAATTTATTCAGTTTTTTTTCCTGATTCAACTTTTCTATTTTTTCAACAAACATATCTTGAAGTTTTAGCACTCGCTGATACTGGAGGTAATGGACATTTAAATTTATTAACATATCCATTAAGTTTATATTTAATGTGTACATTTGGTTGTATTCAATATTTACGTACTCAAAATATTTTTTACCTTAATTTTTTAACAATATTGTGGACTATTGTTCTTATTTCAAGGATCATTTCTTTACTAATAATAGGAAATGTTGAGATTGACCTATATTTCTTTTTTGGAATACTTACAGAATTTTTTATTGCTCCAATACATATTTACTTCCGAAGTAAGATAATTAAATTAAGTTAAGTATTTTTTAAAAAATTTTTAATTCCCTGAATTTGCATTTGTAAATTTCCGTTATCTAAATAATTTTTTATAGTTACTTCATCTACACCAAGAATTCTATAATTGCCACTTAACCATGTTTGCAGGGATTCAGCAGCTACATCAATCGATAAATTTGGTAATTTTGTTACAAAGTCAATCCAGAGTTCAATACTTTCTTTAGCATTGTCTATTAATTCATAAGGATTTTTATGTATTCCAAAATGAGCAAGAGCTAAATATTCAAGGTCTAGTGTATATAACTTATCTAAAGTGTTGAATAGTAATTCTTTATTAAAATCTGGTGGGGGAAGGTTAGGCTGAACAAAGTCACCATGAGGATAAATTAATCCTAGTGTATCTCCCATAAATAGTGTTTTAGAATATGCATCATAGAATGTATAGTGATGTTTTGCATGACCGGGACCATAGATTGCTTCTAATTTTCTACCATTACCTAAATCGATCAACTCTTTATCTTTAAGTGAATGTATATTATTTAATGGTGTTGGTTTTATTTCACCCCAATTAGAAGACAGCCAATCTTCTGTATATACTTCAGAAACTGCTTTCCATAATTTCTCTGGGTTAGGTAAATGTTTTAGTCCCAATTCATGAATGTATACAAAATGATCTTTATACTTTTCAACAAGATGTCCGATTCCACCTACATGATCTAGATGTAAATGTGTCATAGCAGATCTGTTAACTTCATTTATACCTAAACTTTCTAAACTTGAAATCAAATAAGGAAAAGACTTCGATGGACCAACTTCAATTAATATTGGATTAGATGAATCTATATAGTAACAAGACATCCTGCCAGGTTTGTCTTCCATGAAAACATCTATTTGATATATGTTATTTGAAAATTTTTTTATGTCTTGTTTCATTTACATATACATTTTTGCATAACAAACTTATAAACTACAATGTTTAAATGAAAGTTTCTTTAGCGAGCACTTCTGAATATAGCTCAAAAGCAGCAGAATCTATAAGTGATTTGAACCCAAATGCTGCAGATGTACTTATAACAAGTGTCTTAACGTCAATGGTAACTGATTTAGGTGTTGTATCACCAACTGCATCAGGTTTGTTGTCATATTATGATTCAAACACTGATTCAACTAATACTATCGATGGATACTTTGTAGCTCCTGAATTGTTTAATGGAAATGATCATGATGAACATAGGATTTCTATGACATATGGAGGGTATGTTGAAACATGTAAAGGGGGCAATACCTTTGCAATACCTGGAATATATAAAATTTTAGATTTTGTATACAGGAATTTTGCTTCATTACCGTTAAATGAATTGATGGAATATCCGATTAATATCGCAAAAGAAGGGTTCACCTTAACACAGCCTACGAAAGATTATTTCATACATTCATTAGAACCCATGTTTATGTGGCATGAAAATTCTAAAATCGTGTTGTCGGAAGTAGGCAAAGATCTTGATAGTGGGATAGTAAAGCTTGATAAATTGAGTGATACATACGAACATATTGCTATTGAGGGTTTTAATGATTTTTATGTTGGAGATGTATCAAAGTCTATACTGCAAACTGTTCAAATAGAAGGTGGTCATGCAACCGCTGCTGATTTTAGTAACTATGAACTTATTGAAAATAATAAATTTAATACTAAATATAATGATTTAAATCTTACAGGTCATTCAGGTCCTTCTATTGGAGGCCTAATGGTGTTGAAATACTTAGATGCTTTATCTTCAAATTCTGAAAATATGATGAGATCACTTCAAAATGTATACATTGAGAGAGAAAATAATTATGAATTTTTTGGAAATAGGAAAGAATATATAAGTAATGAAATAAAAAAAGTTACTCAATCACCATCTACTATTCAAGTAAACACCTCAGATGACTCCAACAACCATTATTCAATTACATTTTCTAGTGGATATGGTTCAGGAGTTTTATGTCCTAATACAGGAATGTATTTTAATAATTCACTTGGAGAAATAGAATTAAACCCACAAGGTTTTTTAGGTGACACTAAAGGAGATAGATTAATTTCAAATATGAGTCCATTAATTATTGAAACTAGAGAAGGTATAACAACTATAGGTTCACCAGGAGCTGATAGGATAAGTTCAGCAATTGCACAAGTTCTTATTAATTTTTCAAAAAACAATAACTGGCAAGAATCAATTGATAAACCACGGTTTCATGTAAATGGAGATGGATCCGTGCGTGCAGAACCAGAGTCTTTGACAAATCACCACGATATTACTTTAACTGATGAATATGACATGTATTTTGGTGGTGTTTGTGTTTCTGGACTATATAATGATGTTTTTTCTATAGGTGATAAGAGAAGAGGAAATGTATCTTGGAAAAATTAAGAAATCTGGAACATAAATTTTTATTTTACTTTGGGTTTTTAGTTGTAATTATATTTATAAGTCTCTCTTACTGGCAGTTCAATAGCTATTTACAAGATAAGGATATAATTCAAAATATTGTAAATACCGAAAACCCAGTACCAGTTACTTTATCTGACCTTTACGCTAACAACCAGGAGATCAGTTTTGAATATAATAATGTCGAAATTATCGATGGAGATGAATTAGAAATAGTTAAGTCTTGGTATTTACGATCTAGAGTGCATAATGGAGTAAATGGATATCATTTAGTGACTTTATATAGACACAATATTACAAAACGTAATATTTTAGTGAAAAATGGATGGGTGCCATTAGATAAAAATATTGATAGAACCTTTCTTAATGAAACAACTATATTTATTGGTCGTTTAATTAATTATGATAGGCAAACGTTTGGTCAAGATGATATTCCTAATTCTGAATACTTATTTAGAGTTGATAAAGAATTTATAGAAANTGAAACNCAAACAAATNTACCTAATTTTTATATTACATTGACTAANTCNTGTGGAAGTGGGGTAGAGTGNATTAATNTAACNGACCCTTATGATGCACCTCATCTCAGTTATTCNTTTCAGTGGTTATTTTTNGCNTTATGTTTAATTATTGTTATCTTTAGGAAAAATAAAATAATATGATTCAAAAACTTCAATTAGATAATTTTAAATTATCATATACATCTGAAGGTGAGGGGAGTGATGTCCTTTTATTGCATGGCTTTCCTTCAAATATGTTCTTTTGGAATAAAATNAAGAANGATTTATTGAANAACTATAGAGTNACAGTTGTTGANCAAAGAGGTTATCCNTTATCNNTGNTTGAAAATNCAAATATNACAGACTTTAATATNGAATNCTTATCCAAAGATNTTGAATACTTAATCGATGAANTAAATTTAAATAGAGATTTAATTATTGTTGGACATGATTGGGGTTCTATTGTNGCNTGGTCCATAGTTTGCAGGGGAAATGTGAAAATAGACAAACTAGTTTCTATATGTGGCGGTACTGAGTTTCCTTCATCAAATATTTATGATAAATTAATCTTTAATAAAGGACAGCACTATATAAGTTCATTTCAAAATCCTGAAGAAGCAAATAAAATACTTTCAACAAATCTAGATTTATTCTTTAGATCTGCATACAGAGTAACACCAAAAATAGACTACCAATTAATAGATCTATCATTGAATAATTTATTTACTACACATAATCTAGATAGCAAAATACATAATATTGATATTGATTCGTTAATTAAGCATTTTGAGAATGGAATGACACAATCCATTTCATGGTATTCGAACATTGATTATAATCTAGAACTTTCTAGTCAATGGAGAAGAGTACATGACATTGAAGTAACTTTTTTATTTGGCGAAAATGATGCTGCTGTAAAATTAAACGAAAAAATGATTAACAGATTAAATTCATCAGGAACAAATGTGACAGTTAAAGAAGTTAAAAATGCGGATCATTGGCTACCATTAACACATAAGGAGAGTGTAATTCGTGAGATTATCTAATCTGAACATTTGTCCTATAATATATATTATGTTGCGTTATGTTTAAGCATGTTCTACATGATCACTTAGATGGTGGTTTAAGGCCTTCAACTGCGAAGGAATTAGCAGAATCTATTAATTACAAACCCTTGCTTGATATAGATAACGTAGAAAGTTTTTTTGATAGATCTAGTTCAAATTCTCTAGAAGAATACCTAGAGGCTTTTACCCACACAATTGCCTTAATGCAAAATTATTCTTCAATTGAGAGAATAGCGTTTGAAGCAGCTGAAGATATGCACTTAAATGGTATTAATTATTATGAGTCAAGATATGCACCATTTTATTCAGTAAACAATGAATTGACTCCCCTAGATGTTATTGATGCAGTTAATTCTGGCTTTAAAATTGCTGAAAATACATATGGAATAAGATCAGGATTAATATTATGCGGTATGCGTCATGACACAAAAGATGTTTTAAATGTTGCAAATCTATGTTTAGAAGCGAAAGATAAAATAATTGGATTTGATATTGCAGGGCCTGAACTTAATTTTCCTCCTTCATTATTTAGAGAAAGTTTTAAAAAAGTCAAAGAATTAGGTGTTAATATTACAATTCATGCAGGTGAAGGAGACGGTGTAAATTCAATAATAGATGCTCTCGATAATGGAGCTATGAGAATTGGTCATGGTGTAAGAATTATTGAAGATATATATAACAATATACCTGGAGAAACCGCAAAGAAAATTATTGAACAACAAATACCTTTAGAAATCTGCATAACTTCTAATATTCATACAAATATGTACGAAAATTTTGATTCACATCCAATTGTTGATTTAATTGCTTTGGGATTTAATGTTTATCTAAACACAGATAATAGATTAATGAGTAATACTTCTATATCTAAAGAATTGGAAATAGCGAAAAGTTTGGGAATAGAGAATGTTGAAAATTTGCTAAAGTATTCAGCTAGCGATAGCTTCTTTGACTAGATTTTCATTGTCCTTAGTTAGGAAATTATAAAACTGTTGTTCGTTTATAAGCTTAAATGTGTTCATTGGGTATAGTTTTCTAGCTAGTTTAATTTTACGTTGCTTCTTCGTTATAAGCTTTTGATCCATGGTTGTAATTTCTATATATATATCCATTTCCGGTAAATAAAAGTCTGGAGTAAACATCATTTTTATAGCACCACTACCCCACTTCAAAGGAAAGCTCTTAGGTTCATAAATCCATTTAATGTCAAATAAATCTAAATGGTTTGCAAATATCTTTTCTGATTGATGAGCAAATTTCATCTATTAGCAGCTGAAACTTTATCAGGATAAAGTGATAGTATTTCAGCTTCCGTTTCAGTGTGTACAGGCCCCAGTGATATACCAAAAACAGCTTGACCTTTTTTTAGTAAGTCAATCATTTGGTCATTGTCAGTTAAAACATAGATAGATGATCCATCAGAAAAAATAGAGACGTCTGAAATATTTGAATTTTTTCCTAATATTTTGTTTACATTTTTTAATGCAATTCTAATTTTTTGTAAACTTATTCCAGCAGACCTTAACTTCTTTACTAATTTCACTAAAACAATATCGTTGAAGGAGTAAATTCTATGAAATCCAGAACCTTTAATATTTCTAACAGATGCTTTAATTAATTTTGTTGTAGTCCAATGATCAAGTTGTCTGTAAGATATACCAGTAATTTTACATACTTCTGGACCTGTGTAACCCTGCTGCATATGATTAATCTACTATGATTATTTATTTTATCAAGGTTTTAGGAAAAATCGTTTGGATTAACATTGTCAATGAAATCAATGAATTCTTCTAAATCAACTGATTTCTCATCAAAAATTTCTATAGAATTATTAATAAATAGATCATAATCAACAGATATCTTAGATGAAGTTCTTAATGCTAAAGCAATGGCATCACTTGGTCGACAAGATAATTTAACTTCACCATCGTCAGTTAATAAACTAATTTCAGCAAAATAAGTTTTATCTTGTATGTCCGTAATACAAACTTCAATAATTTGAGAATTAAGTGATTCAATAATGTTTACAAGTAAATCATGTGTTTGNGGACGAGGGTGAACAAAACCTTCTTGTGCATATGCTATCGAAACAGCTTCTATTGTACCAATCCAAATTGGAAGAACTTTATTAGTATTTGGCTGCTGAAGAAGCATAATTGGTGTNTCAGTTTCNTCTTCTAATCGAATTGAACCTACTTCAACGTAAACTTTACTTTGCATAATTAAATTCTAATTAAAGTGTTATAAAAGATTATTTATTGAAGATATTATTTAGAAATCTATTTGACCAATGAAAATTATATTCAATTTTTTTTGTAGCATTAATTTTATATTTTCTTTCTTCATTTATTTCTGGATAAAATATTTTAAATATATTATTTTTAATAGAAACTGAGTAAGTTAATTCATCATCATCTAAATTTTTAAATATATAGAAATCTTTATTATTTTTTATCATGTTTACATATTTAGAATTCTTAATTCTAAATATGTCAGTTTCTTTATCAAGTATTTGAACATTGTCGTAATTATTCTTTGATTCTTGATATAAAATTTTTGTATCTAAAAAATGGTTTAACTTTTCTTTATCAACAACAGATTTATTTACAATAGTTATTATTTTTCTATTGTTTTCTTGATTAAATCCAATAAATGTTAATCCTGCATTGGATGTCCATCCTGTCTTAAGTCCAATGAACCCACTATTAATAATTAAGTTTGTATTTTTATATAATTTTTTATCTAATTTATCTAATAAAATATCTTCTTTACTTGTAATATCCAGTAACTTTGTATTTTCCAATATGTAAATGCTTAATTTAAGGAGATCATTAGCTGTAGTGACATGATTTACTTCATCCAATCCATCAGGATTGACAAAGTTTGTAGAATTCATCGACAACTCTTTACTTTTGTTGTTCATTTCATTAATAAATTGCTCATAACTTGAATAAACAGAATTAGCTACAATAAATGCTGCATCATTAGCGGAATAAACTAATAATAGCTCTAAAAGCTCTTCAGTAGTGAGTGAGATGCCCTCTGGTATATATGCAACTTTACCCGAATATGCATAATTTGAAGGATAAGAGGTGATAAATTCATGATTTAATGGGAAATTTTCATATAGTAAAAGAGCTGTCATTAACTTAGTTATAGATGCAGGAGCAATACTTGTATCAATATTTTTGGCATACATAAGCTTTTTATATTCATAATCATATGAAAGATAAACCTCAGCAGTTATTGGTACTTCTACTGATTCAAGAGCGTTTACAGGTTGAATAAAGAATATTAAAACAAACGAGATTAAAATTATTTTTTTAATATTAAGCCTTTAATAATTTTTGTTAAATTCTCAACAATTAATTCTTCGTTTGTATTTTCATCTTGAATAGTGGATATCAAATAATCNGTAAAACCTTCCGTTCTATCAGATACGGATTTAATAGTTGTAAAATTTCTAGGTTGAAGTCCTAATTCTAAAAAATAAGACCAAGACTTTAATCTTTCAAGATCAAGACTATTATAAATTTCTTTCTCATCTTCAAACTCATACTTTACTAATTCATCGAATTCTTTATCACTAATTCCAGAATTTTTTAAAACATCATGTTTGCTATATTCTGATATAGTAATTTGTTTAGTATCCTTTTTAGTTAATAAGGATGAATTATTTTTTATTGCTTTTAAGCTATAAAATTGGTTTTCTTGTAGGTCTAATATCTTATTTAATTTTTTTAAATCCTTTTCTGTAAATATTCTTGTGCCACCAGAGGACCTTTTTGGTTTTATCAATCCTTCCTTTTCTAAAAATCTTATTCTAGATATCGTTACTGATGGGAAACTTTTCTTTAATTCTTTTACTAATTGACCGATATTCATAATTAAACTTTTGTGAATAGTAGTTGAAACTTTCCAATTTGTAATTTATCACCAGATTTTATATTTGCATGATTCTCAATTAAGTCATTATTGATGTAAACACCATTTGTGGAATTATTATCATAAATTTTGACTTCCTCATTGATTATTTCAATGGAAGCATGGTTTCTTGATACAGTTACATCATCAAGGATAACTTGGTGGCTTGATAATCTACCAATAGTATATTTACCATTTTGAAGGATCCAAGATGAAGACATCAATTCTAAATTTAATAATGTTAGTAAGAACTTAACATTATTATCGTTATCTTGTTTTTCAAGTGGTTTTGTATGATCATCCATGTTTATATATTAAGTTATATAAATATTCAAAAGCAACATAAAAATATAATATTAATGTTGCAATAGCTAACTCATCTATAAATACAATTGAAATATCCATATTAAGTACGTATAAACAAATAATAACAAACATAAGTACCGTTGATACTTTTCCTTTTTTAGAAACTTTTATCTCTCTTTTTGTGAACAAGACAATCAAAGAACCAATCAATATTAGTGTTTCTCTGACAATTATCCCAATTAAAAAATAAGTNGGNATTATCTCNCTTATCCAAAATAAAAGAAGAATAAATACGACTCTGTCTGTGAATGGNTCAAGTATTGTTCCTAACTTTGAAACTAAGTTAAATCTTCTAGCAACAATGCCATCTAATGAATCACTTAATCCAACTATTGCAATGAACACTATTAAAGTAACAACTTCAAAATCATTAGGTGTAAATTGAAAGAAAATGACTATAACAATTATTAGACGTGATAATGTTATTAAGTTTGGTGCAAGGAAAATATCCTTAAATTTCAAATAAGACCCTTAACNTCATGNGTTGCGACGTAATGTTGATTGCCAATATCAATCATAGGACTGTCTGATCCATGTTTTTCAATAAGTGAATCAAGTTCATCAAAATTGATATCATATACTTTTCTATCATATGTTGGATCCGGAACTGGTATTGAGGAAATTAATCTCTTTGTATAGGGATGAACTGGATTGTTTAATAACTCTTCAGTTTCTGCGATTTCTACAATTTTTCCATTAAACATCACTGCAATTCTGTTACACATGTATCTTGCCACTGCTAAATCATGTGTTATGTAAAGATAAGATACTTCTAAATCTTTTGCTAGATTTAACATTAAATCCATAATTGAAATTCTTATTGATACATCTAACATAGAAGTAGGCTCATCACATACTACAAATTTTGGCTTCATTATAAGAGTTCTTGCAATAGATACACGTTGTCTTTGTCCTCCAGATAATTCATGNGGATACCTTGGCATATAATTTTCAGGCGGTGTTAATCCAACAGTTTGCAGTATTTCAGCGACTGCTTCTTCTCTTTCATCTAAATCACCAATGTTATGTATGTTGAGTGGTTCAAGGATAATATCTTTAATTGTCCATCTTGGATTAAGTGATTCATAAGGATCCTGAAAAATCATTTGGATATTTCTTCTGAATTTTTTTAATTCTTCGCCTTCAAGTTCATCAATACTTTCCATCTCTGATTTTTCATTATTATAAAAACTGACTTCTCCCCCAGTTTTAGGATCTAATAAACAAAGTGCTCTAGCAGTAGTTGTTTTACCACATCCGCTTTGACCAACTAGGCCTAAACTCTCACCAAAAGGTATTTCAAAAGTAATATCATCTACTGCCTTTACGGTAGCTTTTTTTCTAGAAAAGAAACCACCGGATACTTCAAAATACTTTTCTAAATTCTTTACTTCGATTACATTTTTTTTCATAATTAATTCCTANTAGCACTACAAATATCAACGAAATGATCTGGACCAACTTCAACGAGTTCCATGTCTAATTCTGGATGACATGTTGTGTTTCGGTTAGGACATCTTGGAGCAAAAGAACAACCTTCAATTTGATCAATAAGACTTGGGGGTTCACCTTCAAGAGAATTAAGTTTTACTTTATCGCCAACAACAGAAGGAGTTGAAGCGAGTAGTGACTTAGTATATGAGTGCTGCGGATTAGCAAATATCTCACTAGTAGGACCTTTTTCAACAATACTTCCTGCATACATAACGGCCATTTTATCGGTCATTTCAGCAATCACAGCAATATCGTGAGATATATAAATTAGACTTAATCCAAGTAGTTCTTGAACTTTTTTTATTTCTTTTAATATTTGGTCTTGAATAACTACATCTAATGCAGTAGTTGGTTCATCAGCAATAACAACTTTTGGATCGCAAGATAAAGCTAATGCAATAACTGCCCTCTGTTTCATTCCACCAGATAATTCATGTGGAAATCTATCCATAATCGTAGAATCTAAACCAACCATGTTAAATAAACTTTCAATTTTTTCAGTATTTTGAATTTTTGTGTTGTTAGGATAATGTTCTCTAATAGCTTCTCTAATTTGTTCACCAACTTTTACTACAGGATTCCATGCGTTCATAGCTCCCTGAAAAACAATACTTATGCCATCCCAGCGAACTTTTCTTAATTCTGATTCAGACATTCCCACCATTTCTATACCATCCAGCTTTATACTGCCACTTGATATTTTTGCATTGTCAGCTTGAAGCTGTAGTAGAGACATAGCAACGGAAGTTTTTCCACAACCAGACTCCCCTACTAATCCAAAAGATTCTCCCTCCTTTACAGTAAATGATACGTTCTTAACCGCTGAAACATCACCAGAAAGAGTTTCATAATGCATATTCAAATCTTTAACTACTAATACATCTTTAGACATCTTATCTCTTTCTCAATCTAGGATTGAATACATCATCAAGTCCTCTACCAACTAAGTAAAATCCACCTGCTAAAAATGTAACTGCAAGACCAGCAGGTAAAATTAGCCACCAATATCTCATGCCAGAAAATATAAAGCCATCAGTTTGGGAAAGATAAATCATTATTCCCCAACTCATGTCTATATTTAATAGCCCAAGGAATGATAAAACTGACTCAGAAGCAATAGCGCCTGTGACACTAAAGACCATAAATAATAGTGCTAATGGAGCAACATTAGGGAGAACATGTGAAAATAATATTTTCATGTTAGATCCACCTGTTATTCTTGCAGAATCTACAAAAGGTTTGACTTTAACTTGAAGAGCTTGAGACTTGATAGTTATCACAGATCCACCTAGTCCACCTAGTACTCCAAGAACAACGGCTAAGTGCCATACTTTTAGCTCTGCAAAAGCAGAAATAATAAACAACAATGGCAAACTTGGAAGCATTAAAATTAGATCCGATTGTCTCATTAAATACGCATCAATTCTTCCACCGAAAAATGCTGCAATAGTCCCAAGAATTGTAGAAATACCAACTCCTAAGGTTGCACTTAGTAGACCAAGGATAAATGCTACTTGGCTACCTTCCATTATTTGTGAAAATATATCTCTACCTAATGAGTCTGTACCTAGTAAATGCCTTCTAGANGGAGGTGCAGGCTGTATAAAGGTTTCATACATATCTCCTACTTCNACTCCAGGNGCCATGTAAAGTTTTTTAACATTGACCTCACCTTTTGCAGGACAGTCTGAATAAGATTCATATTTTTCTGTTGGGTATTCTTTTGGACATTCAACTACAAGCAGAGTGTCTTTTATCGGTTCATAGCCAACAACTGGATCATATACACCTTTGTTCCAGATTCCAGTAATAAATAAGAACGGTTGAAGTAAAGCTAAAAATAAAAAGAAAATGACAATATACAAACCTATCATTCCTAATTTGCTTTGTTTAAAAAGTTGCCAATTTCTTTTTATTGCTTCTCTACGTAATTCTTTTTGTAAATCTTGATTTATATTTTCTTCCATAATTACCCTTGAGATTTTATCCTAATTCTTGGATCTAAATATGAATATGAAACATCAGCAAGTAAGTGAGCAATTAATGCAAACACACCAACAAACGAAAATGTTGCCATAGCTACTGGTATATCTTCTTCCAGTACGCTTTGAAGTAATAGTTGACCCATTCCAGGCCATGAAAATATCTGTTCAGTCAATACAGATCCGTCAATAATAGTTACTATTGTAAAAATAAATGAAGTCACAACAGGGAGAAGTGCGGTTCTTGCTGCATGCCTGTCTCTTATTCTTTTTTGACTTATACCTTTAGCTCGAGCGGTTAATATGTAATCTTCCTTCAATACTTCCATCATTGTTGTTCTAGTTAAGAGAGCTGTACCAGCAAAAGCTACTACTGTGACAACCATCACAGGTAATATCATGTGATAAGCAATATCTGAAGCATAGGGTTTTTGTATTAATGCTTCGCCATTGTTCCAATAAAAATAGCTACCAATAAATATTGCAATTAAACTACCAAATCTTATATTTCTTCTAAGACTTAGAGATTCAATACCTCTAGATGCTAAATATGCTGCAAATTGTATAAGAGAAACAACTACAGTAAATTTTATCATTGAAGTAAAAACGACATCACTATCGAAAGGAGCATCATACCATTTTTCAGGATAGAGAAATTTACCAATAGGTAGCCATCCAAGTTTATATCCAAATACCCAAAGCATCATCAATGCAAACCATGGATAAAAAACTGTGTATGAAAATACTGAAGTTACAGTAATCCATGTTTCAGCCTTGGATCCTCTTCTCCAAGCTAATACTTTTCCAATAAAAAAACCTGTATAGAAAGCAACAATATTAACAATTGAAAAAAGCATAAGAGTTCTTGGAAGTCTTTCTGCAATAAGTTCAATTGGTGTTTTTGGAAAATACTTATAAGAATAGCCAAAATCTCCTTTGAAGAAATTAACTATATACATTTGAGTACGTTCTAAAAGTGGTTTATCAAGACCATATATTTCTAATACTCTCTGATAGGCATCAGGAGGCAAATTTGGGTTGAGCAATAAACTTGAAAAGGCATTTCCAGGAATTGCATTAAAAAGTAAATAAGAAAAGACGAGAAATAAGAAGAAGACAATTGTCATTTGAAATGTGCGTCTAATGATGTATTCAGCCATATTTTACCTATTTAGTATAAAATGGCGGGTAAAACAGGCACATCTCAAGTAAGAGCAATATCAA
>FUFK010043479.1_pt1 | contig 14455 bp, 22 predicted proteins | sample 1021851 | NCBI WGS metagenome assembly FUFK01 (sample SAMEA51879418, study PRJEB19060) | metagenome | reverse complement strand
TTTAACGTAGTTATTGCCAATGAAATACCAAGTTCCCATGTCAGAGAACGAAGTGTGGGCTATAATCTCGTCACCATTGAATTTCGCTATCATGTAGAGGTTCTCACACACATGTTCAGGATACCCTTTGGACACTGTGGACTGAAAATCGACACCCCACCTATCAGCAACTTCAGACTCTTTGAGAAATCCTGAGAACCACTCGCCATTTTCGTTAATTAACTCAGGCAACATATATTTCTCCACTTACTTTTTCAAAAATTGGACTGGAATTTTTTTGGCACTAGCAAATTTTTTTTTAGTTGTTTTTTACTATTCCCAAGATAAAAATCAAGGCTGTTTATTTCTAGATGCAAGTTTGTTTTNCTGACTGTTCAGTTGTATCTCAAAGGAAGTATTTGAGGGCGTTTTTTTCACCGCATTCTTTTCCGTAGAAACTGACATGTAGAACACGGAAATACTGTCGGTTTATAGTAGTGTAGATTCTACACCGTCTAAAACAACAAAAAATTTCTTTTTTTAGAAAAGTGAGCGACAACAAAAAAATGAAAAAAAAATTTGCATATGGTTGTATATTTTTTTTACAATCATATGGTAGGAGTGGCGACAGGCTATACACATAATCGAAGAGTCTCACTCTTCATCATCGTAGTAGTAAAGCACTGTTGTCACCTCCTAACCCCGACAGGTTATACCAACTAGTTGACAACCATATGGTAAGAACGGCTTTGCCAGTGAAAAAACCCCGAAGGTAGGAGAAAGGAAGCGTGATAGTCGGGGCGGGGCTTCCTTCCTCCATTCTTTACTTATCAATCAGTCTGAACGCTTATTCATATTATTCTGACCCTTCTTTCATGATAAGCATGGGTTGAGTTTGTTTAACATTCGTCATCAAAGAACATTATATTCACCTCCGACCACTTTTTCCCTAATATCTTGAATCGAAGGCTCATTCAAGAATTGAAGCAGATAAAAATTAGTCGTTTGGCTGAACATGTCCCAATATGGATTATACAGGGTTATTTCATCGCCTTTTATAGTTGCAACCTTTGAATTATATGAATAAAAGTGCTTTCCCTCTTCGTCATATACTTCAATTTGGTTCTTTGCGGGGTTTCCCCCCTTAGTTATCATGTGTTGAAACCTTAGTGCCATATCCTTATTCCCATTTCACAGTTATAGGGATGTCTGACAAAGTCGCCTACCATATGGTAAGGCACTTTGTTGCTCTGACCCCGTAGGGGAGTCAGGACAGTGACAGTTGTTGCATAAGACTTGCATCCAGAGCCGATTTATTGCGTAGCGTATATTCCGGATTCATCTACGACTGATTACGTTGTGCGAAGTAGTTATGTCGAACTAACTGTTTGTCCATCATCCCCAATTTCTCCCTCAAGGGTAGGAGTTGTGTCACTCTTCTTGCGAAGAGGCTTGTCTCTTTGCTTCTCTGAGCATGTCGATAACTGCTGGCTTACATTCTGACGAATGGTGTGACCTAACATCGAACATGCAGGAGATAGTTGGCTCTTCTAAGGTCTTATCGAAGGTTTCCGACTCAAAGATGCTCTCAAAGATAGCCTGTATCTTGCCCATCAGTGGTGTAGGCAAATCTACGAGTTTCTCTTGTAGAATAGCATCCTTCTGAACCCTATCTGTATCCCACTCAACGGTAAACTTGAGTGTAGAGCGGTAAGAGTAGGCTGTGAAGTCAATCTTCATCCTAACATCTGCTTCACCTTCATCATTGTAGGAGATAATCTGATACTTGTCAGAGTATGACCCTAAATGAAAGTCTGAATCAGTGTAAATGATAGTGCTACCACGCCAATCTGCTTCAACTTCTTTGGTAATGGTTGTAGTCACCTTCTCAATGGGCTTAGTCTCAATCATCATTACTTCAAATTGGTCGATTACATCCTGTGCCTTGTATTTGTAGTCAAACGTTAGTTGAACTTCCGTATCATCGACAACGAAGTTGACGAGATAAGTATCAGATGAAGTTGTTTCTTCTTTGACACCATATTCCGGTAATTCTGTATCCCATGTATCCAAGTCTGCTATGTTGTGTTGGCCTAAAACATGGTGGAGAAGTTGCTTCTCACTTTCACTAAACCCGAAATCATAGTCAATAGAAACTGTTCTTGTGTGGGTGTGACTCATTGTGTGAAACCCCCATCTACGAATATTTCCTTGACTGACTCAAGACATGCCTCAAGTTGTGCAACGACATCTGCTAAGTTGTCATCACGAACCTTGAGGGACTTGAGAATCAAAACATGGTGTGAACCTTGTTTTGCGTGTCCGACTTCTACTTCATATTGGTATTGCTTGTTTAGTATCGCTTCCGATTCCATGCCCTAACCTTCATTTCACATATATGAGGTTCACTAGCAAAGCACCTTACCATATGGTAGTAACGACTTTGTCAGTGGCGACCCCGAAATGACCCCGAAGGGCCAAATTGGGTGTCTGAGGAGGTCAGGAGGTCAGACTTAAGCAGACCTCGCTTCTTTCACGCTGGCGATGTAATTCGACAGTGTGTTTTCGTAAAATCCAGCACTTAGAGCGTGTAGGTTGTTACTCCAACCTGTGTCCTTGACTGCTGAACCGTCATCGTTGTTTCTTCCGTTGTACTTGGTGAAGAGTGTGTGTGCATCAGGGGCCATAACCATAGTTAGAGTACCATCCTCGTCAACTGTGACCTGAATTGGGTTTGCCTTCTCTTCATCATCAGTCAGAGTGAAGGATTCTCTCTTTCCTTGGTTAGACACAAACGGGGTTGGTACTCCGTGTATCCTCATCATGCTTGCCATCTTCGCCTTGATGTTCTTCGTTATCGAGTTTTGTCGGGATTTCAATCGGTCTCCTTCGCTCAGGTAATCCTGAAACTCCAAAACCGAAAACTCTCCGATTACCTCGGCGTTCTTCTCACAGTATTCTACTACTGTGGCCTTATCTTCTTTCCATGTCATGCTTCCATTACTTTTTGCCATTTTTTTCACTTCCTGTTAGTCTGTTTGACCTCCTCAGACGCTCTTACTCGCATTTCACCTATATAGGGGGTTTACTGACAAAGTCGCTTACCATATGGTAGGAGAGTGACGACAAGTTACACGCATAAAAAGAGTAATCTCAATTACTCATCATCGTCAAAGAACACTTGCGTCACCTCCTAACCCCGACAGGTTGCACCAATTTTATTGACAACCATATGGTATGGTAATGCTTTGCGATTAGCACACCCCGAAGGGTGGCATAATCAGTCATCCCACTCTGTTGTGTAGTGGTTGACATCGTATTCTCTGTATCCGATACAACCGCAGATTAAACACTCAACTCTGAAGAGTATCTTGGTTCCATCTCCGTAATCTTCTACGCCTAAGTGCGTGATATCATGGTGGTCACATGGATACTCAATATCCTCTTCACCCTTATACATCTCTATCATCGCATTTCCTGTTCCCGGCATCTTTCTCATGACATAGCCCTCCTCAATCTCTCAGGTAGAACGACCTCATTCTGACACTTATCACAACATCTACCAACTACAATTGGTTCTGCATTGTGACCATTCGCCCAATAAGGAGTCCCATCTTCCTTGTAGTGAATGTCGATGGGTTTACCACAGATATCACATGTCTGAGTTTCAATGTTCATTCTTCCTCACCTGTGAATCCATTGGGGCAGAAGTCTGGATGGTTCTCGTACAACCAAAACTCTGCCTCTCTCAGTACACCTGCCTCATCCATAATATCCAAGTCGCATCCGTCACGCTGGCATTCTTCCACCTTATGTGCAGGGACTCTGCACTCACAAGTGTTGCACCACGCATCACCTATCTCATACTCAGACGGTGTCTCGTAGTCACACTTAGGACAACATAATGTGATGGTCATTCCTCTTCCTCCATTTCTGATAACCATTCATCAACAACCTGTGCAATGTGATTAGGTATATCCACTACTTCGTATTCCTTATCGTTTTCATCCCACACTGTCAATCTCCACGCTATTACTTTCTTCATTCTTCTTCACCTCTTTCTTGCATCTTTCGCTCAAACGCATTAAACTCCATCTCTTGAAGTCTGACTAACCAATTTTTGTATTCCGTGTTAAACTTCCGCTTGTCGTAAGTAGACACATTACATGACCAATCAGCGTCTTTCAGTCTCTGACAGAATTCAAGAGTCATGGTGCGGTAGAACATTCCCATATCGTATATTGGGTTGGCGAAGTTGCAGAGTAGCATTCTACGCCTAAACTCTTCAGGAGTGATTTTCACTCCCCCATATCTAACACTCATACTTCCAACTCCTGCATTCTGTGCTAACAGACCAAATCCTAATCCATTAACCAAGTTAATCTCAGTTTCATGGAAGCCTTTCTCTATTCCGTTTACTATTCCTACTATTAGTGGCATACCCCTATTTCCATTTCACCCCTATGAGGTTGTATAGCAAAGCATCCTACCATATGGTAAAAGGTTTGGAACGGAAGTTTCCTGAGCCTCACGCATGGGTGGTCAGCCCCTTATATATGTGAAACGGAATAAGGGGTATTCCGAGAATCAGTTGCGTATTCAGGGTTTGAGTCCTTTTTGCACAACTGTTTCCTAGACTACTTTTAACAAAACGGTTTGATTTGGTAGTAATTTGTATCTACCTCAATATGACATCGTTTTGATTATGACAAAAGGTGTCTCCTATATGTATGACATATATCATATATGTATATACATATGACATGTGATATTTCTCATATGTAATATCATAGTTGTTCACCTTTTTCGGATTGATTTTGTATTTTTCACTATTTTTCAGTCAAGGTGAAAAATCAAAAAGTGGTCTAAAGGGTGTAGAATCATTGATTTTAATGAATATTTTAATATTTCATATATTTCACTATCTTATACTACTACTATATGTCATCATATCTACTACTACCCCTTCTCTCAGAGAGGGGTGAAAAATATGAAAAATTGAAAAATAAAACAAAAACGCTTCACTGCGCTAATATTCAATTTTACATGATGGTGAAATATTAGTGGAAAACAAAAACATGATGAAGTTAAGACAAATCGGAGAGAATAGTATGACAGACGGATTTAGTAAAGCCAACAATAACAAAACAAGAACGACAGAAGTAATGAAGAAGCACAATGAAGCGATTCAAACTAGTATGGTTCAGCATCAGAAACTGATTGCAGAATTATTTGATGAGATGAAGTCATTGGTTCTTCAGAAGAACAACCAGTATGGTGATTCGGTCTTAGACCCNAAGAGGTATTTCTCTACTGCACCAACTGACGAACAAATCAAAGTCAGAATCGATGACAAGTTGAACAGGCTTGTTCTCGGTAATGACTCACTAGAATCAGATGATGATATAATCAAGGACTTGATTGGTTATCTGACTCTACTACTCGTTTACAGAAGAAAGTAAACGTATCACACTCACATATGACTTAGGGAGTCTTTACATCTCAGGGAGGTATTTTAGTGGAAGCACTTCAGCCCCCCTTTGAACTGTCATTGGTTTAGCGGCCATGATGGTGAGAGTTTGTTTAGACAAGTCGTGGGATAGAGGGTTTAGTAATAATAAGGATTGAAGATATAGGAGCAGACTGATGGCGGTTCACTGTACTCATTGAGTTGAGAAGCGGTGTGTAAAAATCCGGTGTCTAACTTGTTCGCACTTACAAGGAACGTGAGTAGCGGCTTCCCGGTATAAAATATGAAGCAGGATAACAGGGGTCGTAAGTAACATTGAGGCAACTTTCCCGGTTGCAGTTCCCTACTCCGCATGATGGGCATAGCACCTATCCTTTCCCTCATCAACTCAACAGCAGGTTTACTGTGGTAAAAATGCAGAATCAATAACAGTAGTGTTAACGTTGTATGCCAACAACTCACTTCAACATTGCATTCTCCTGCTATCCTACTCGCAAGAGCAAGGTGTTCGATTGCGTAAGTCCTGACGAGGCAATATGAACTTAAAGAAGACGAAACCAGTTGCGGTGCAAAGTCTTCGCCTTGCTATCCAACTCACTTGTAGTAATAACTACAAACCTACCCCGACAGGGTTTGAGTAGAGTTTTGTCGTGAAATAAAAAAGGTCGTGCGTAGCATATTGTTTGGATAGCAAACCATAGTGGTTTTAGTTTGTGTTCTCCTAGCGACAGAGACTGTGGTGGTCTCGACCTTTCTCTACTATTACATTCCTAATAATGAAAATAAGAATAAGGAGAAATAAAAATGAAAATGACAAGAAGATGTGAATATATATTGGAAGACGGACATAAGTGCAATGCGGTTTATACTAGTCGTAATAGCCAGCAGAAGTATTGTGACAACCACATAGGTAACACTCAGAAGAACAGTCACCTAGAGGGTCACACTCCACTGGTGAAAAGCACGAACAGGTATGCTCAAGGTGGCAACAATGACAGTATGCGACAATGGGTAATGCACAAGATGAACATGGAGAATATCGAGAAGAAGAAGATTGCAGACTTGGAAGCAAAAGTCGCTAGACTTGAGAAGATAATAGATAACATCTCTTCTAACAAGAAGGTATTGAAAGGTGTTTTGAAGGAAGAAATGAGAACTGACTTCTTCAAGCAGAGAGTTGATGCTATTGTTGTCAAGAGATTGAGAACAAGTTTCAGAGGTGAGGAAGAATGAATATCTTCGCCTTGGATATGAGTCCCAAGTCATCAGCACAGATGATGATGGATTCTCATGTAATCAAGATGCCAACCGAGAGTATGCAGATGATGTCAACTATCGCTACTCATCTTGGTATCGAGGATGCACCTTACAAGCCTGTGATGTTGAATCATCCTTGCACTATTTGGGCGAGGCAGACTTCACAGAACTATCAGTGGTTGAGAGAGCATTGTCTAGCACTGTGCAAGGAATATACCGCTAGGTATGGTCGTAAGCACAAGGTCGAAGAGACACTTGAGGAGTATGCGAATGTCTTCAACCAAGTTGAGGATGTTTTACCCGCAACTGGTTTGACACCATTTGGTATCGCTATGGCAGACAAGTATCGCATTGCAAGAGAATCAAATGAGAACGGATTCGATTTCGCAATTCGTTCTTACAGACATTACTACTTGCAAGGCAAGTGGCAGATTTCATCTTGGAAGACACAAGAGCCTGATTGGTGGCCGGAAGACCATTATCTCAGGATGTCTTTTGAGGTTGAACAAGACAACAAAATGTTCCAAGATAGATTGGATAAAGTATTGCAGGAGATGAGAATATGAAGTGCAGTGTATGTAACGGAACGGGAACGGCAGTTCTATTTACCGCAGATGGTGAGAAAGAGCCGGAACAGTGCCTGTGTGTTTTGGAGGAGGATTACCTTTCTTTCTTAGAGAGACACGGTATTCCCGAAGAAGAAGGAGAAATAGAGATGAAAGGTTATGTCAGATTTCAGAATGGCATAGTTGCAGTTTCTCAGATTGAGGGCTTCTCTTGGAAGAGGTTGAAGCCCGGAGACCCACTACTAGATATGTGGGAGAGACAGAACTACACACAGGATGTGTATAGTGTGGTTGTATTCCTGAAAGGAAGTAACAAGTTTATGACAACTACAACACAGAAGAACCTAGACCAAATGATTGCTAGGTTCAAAATTTGGAATGATGGAGATGAAAATAAATATGATGAAAAAGAAGAACTTCTACTCTAATGTAGATTGGAATCAATGGCACGAATATGCTTTGGTTAACTTCCCAAAAGACCCTGAAGGTGAAGGTTGGGAAGAGTTACTGGATATGTGTGCTGATTATGATTTATGGCAGATAGAAAGAAATGAAGAGAAGTATAACAAGAAACATTTCAGGACTAGTTTGTTAATGAGACTGGTCAAGTTTTTGCTATCATGGATTCCTAAAGATGAATTTGATGGAGCGTATAAGAAATGGAAATAAGAATGAATGGAGGTATAAATTATGAAACAAGAAACAACAGTTGAGTTTCGACTTGTGGATGATGGACAACTACCACCGATTATGATATCGATGGGAGACAACGATGGAGTGAAGGTTGTATTGAACAACCAACACAAGATTTGGATGGCTCTACATCGTAAGACAATCGGTGGATGTGCAGAGGCTTTGTTTGAGAAAATAAACGAACTTCTGTATGGTCATCTCTTAGAAGTAAGAAGAGATGAATTGTTCGACATGGAAGCAAGTGAGGAACATGAGTAAAGAAGTTGGCCGATGTGCTAACTGTAACAAGATGGGAGTCTTGTGGAAGTCTTACACTAGTAAGGGAATCTTCTGCAAGGCTTGTAGTAAGAAAACGTATGTAGGTGAATAAGAATATGAATGATGATGTAGAATATGTAATGAAGAATGCTAAGAGAACTCTTGGTGAAGGAAGGTGGGATAAAATCCTGAAGAGGGAGATGGTTGCACTTTCAGTCGCTGATAACTATGATGAGGCAAAGTATGAGTGGAAGGCAACAGGAGAAGTTTGGTGGCAGGGTATTGGAACTCCAAGACCTGCTTGGGCTTCAGAGCATCCCAATAAGTGCCTTTGCTCTCACTCGATTGTCTATCACTTTGAGATAGAGAACACAGAGACAGGACACAGGGATTGTGTTGGTTCAGACCACATCAATTCCTACATGGTTCTTCGTGCTATCAAGGATGAGATGGGCATTGATGAGAATGCTATCACTGAAGAGATGATTGAGGAATGGATTAAGACTAAGGTTAGTTCCATGATGGCAACTGCTTGGTGGAACGAGAACGGCGAAGAGTTTGAAGAGATGTTCAATGAAGTCAAGGAACTTGACCTTAGAATCAACGTGCATTTTACTGGAAAGTATGTGTATGATTCCAAGTTAGGTGTGAGTGTGCCTGAGACCAAGATTCGTAAGAAAGGCTCAGGTGTGTTCGGTGATGAGGACTACAAGATGAGTTCTATCGTTTGGCGATGGAATCATCCTGATAATCCAAAGGCTCAGATAAACACAAAGGGATATCCCAATGAGAAACTCATGATGGATTTGACTGATTTCTGTGTCAAGATAAACCGACACAAGGCTAGAGTGCTTGAAGAAGACAAGATGATTGAGGATAAAGTCAAGAGAAAACTCGCATGGGAAGAGCAACAGAAAATCAGGAAGGCTGTTTATGAGGAGCAAAGACAAGCAGAACTGAAGGATGGTTGTGATTATTACGACATACCTCTGTTCAATAAGGAAATGGCTTCTAATGAATGGGAGAGCCGATTCCTGTTTGATATGGAAGTGCGTGTTCGTGGCAAGAAGGAACTAACTGAGAGACAATTGGAGAGTTTGATGAGGATAATCCATCGCTATAATGATAAGCCAACTGAACGTCAGGTGAATTACCTGCGGGCTTTGGGCTACGATGGAGAAATTGAATCTTTAACGAGAGGAAAAGTATCAAAGTTGATAGACGAATTAAAGGAGGAAAAATAATGACAAAAAAAGAAACGAAAAAGACCGAGAAGAAAGTGAATGAGAAGGATGCCCGCATCGCTGAACTTGAGCAATTGCTTGTTCAGAACAATGCGAACATTCAGACTCTAGTGAACACTGCGAACAATTATATCGCATTGTGCCAGCACTATGAGCAGACCATCAACATCCTGACTGGTCGGATTCAAGAACTGACGAAGACAACTGAATAAAAATTGGAGGAATAAAAAATGAAATTGGTAATAGTAAATGAAACAGGACACACAGACATGACAGTGACACAAGTAGAGGTGATTGACCAAATCAATGACCACCCTACACATTGGATATTTGTAGATGGAGACATGGTAATCCGTGAGAACATCTCAGATGTCAGTTGGGAAACTGTCGATGAAGTAAGACTTGTGCCAGCAGTAGTTGGCGGCAGGTTCTGATTAACGTAGCCCAAGTCTTAGCAGGGGTAGATTGACTGCCAAGTAGGTGCGAAGCCTACGTCTAAACTAAGGAGGACACAAAATGGAATTACAACAAGAAATAATGTCGGATATCACTGTTCACATGAAGTATGCAAAATACGATGCAGAGAAGATGAGAAGAGAGTCATGGGCAGAGATATGTCAGAGAAACAGAGACATGCATCTGAACCATGTAGATAATCTAGACATTACAGATGAAAACAAAGAGAAACTAAAGGAAGAGATAGAGAATGTTTACACTAACTTCGTCTATCCAAAGAAAGTATTGCCTTCAATGAGGTCAATGCAGTTTGCAGGTAAGCCTGTTGAACTCTCACCTAACAGAGTCTACAACTGTGCTTACATGCCTATCGATTCATACCTGTCATTCTCAGAGGCAATGTTCTTGCTTCTCGGAGGAACAGGAGTAGGTTATTCAGTACAAAGACATCATGTAGAGAAACTACCTGAGATTAGACTGCCTAATCCAAAGAGAACTTACAGACATCTGATTGCAGATTCCATCGAAGGATGGGCTGATGCAGTCAAGGTTTTGTTTGAGTCTTATATTGGTAAGAGGTCAACGACAGTTAGATTCGACTATTCAGATATTAGACCGAAAGGTGCTTTGTTGAAGACTAGTGGTGGTAAAGCACCCGGCCCTCAACCACTTAGAGAGTGTCTAGTTAAGGTCGAGGGTATTCTTTCTAACAAGAGCAATGGAGATTATCTAACTACGCTTGAAGCACATGACATTGTTTGTCATATCGCTGATGCAGTATTAGCAGGTGGGATTCGTAGAGCAGCACTAATCAGTCTGTTCAGTGCTGATGATGATGACATGATTACTGCAAAGTCAGGACACTTTTGGGAGAAGAACCCACAAAGAGCAAGAGCAAACAACTCAGTTGTATTACTACGACATAGGATTAAGAAAGACTTCTTCAACAATCTATGGAAGAGAGTTCAGGAGTCAGGAACAGGAGAACCCGGATTCTACTTTACGAATGACAAGGATTGGGGAACTAACCCTTGTTGTGAGATAGCACTTCGACCATATCAGTTCTGCAACTTGACTGAGGTTAATGCCTCTGATGTCAAAGACCAAATGGATTTGCATGAGAGGGTAGAAGTCGCAACCATACTAGGAACACTACAAGCATCCTACACTGACTTTCACTATCTAAGGGAGGTTTGGAAGAAGACCTCGGAAAAAGACGCATTACTTGGGGTATCGATGACTGGTATCGCAAGTAACAGAGTTTTGAATCTAGACTTGGAGAAAGCAGCGAATCATGCTAGAAGAACAAATGAGAGAATAGCAGGTCTTCTTGGAATCAAGAAATCTGCAAGGATAACTTGTGTGAAACCTGCTGGAACTACTAGCCTAGTGCTAGGTTCTTCTTCAGGAATACATGCTTGGTTTGACAAGTATTACATCAGGAGAATCAGGGTTCTGAAGACAGAACCAATCTACGATTATCTTGTGACTAAGTTTCCTAACTTGGTCGAGGATGATTACTTCAATCCCAATCAAGGTATTATCTCAATACCACAGAAGACACCGAAAGGCGATGTGATAACTAGAGATGAGTCAGCGTTGGAGATGCTTGAGAGAGTCAAGCGTTTCTCAGTTGATTGGGTAATGAGTGGACACAATAGAGGTGTTAACACTCACAATGTTTCTGCAACTGTCAACATCCGTGATGATGAATGGGATGATGTCAGAAACTGGATGTGGAAGAATAGAGACTTCTACAATGGTCTATCCGTATTGCCTTATGATGGTGGTATCTACAAGCAAGCACCATTTGAGGCAACGGACAAGAAGACCTTCGACTTGATGTTCAAGGAACTCAAGGAATTAGACTTGACTGAGATAGTCGAGACTATGGACAACACTAACCTACAAGGCGAACTTGCTTGTGCAGGTGGAGTCTGTGAAATATGAGAATGACAAAACATCAACTGTTTACAATCGAGGGAGAAATCCTAGATTCTATGAAAACTCCTGCAAGTAAGGAGACTATAAGGAAACTGTACGTTGCGTTGGGAAATGCATCAGGTCAATGGGATGCAATCAGCCCGAAGTATTTTTTGCAAAGATTGGAGTATCTCATAAGAATGGGACATTCTAGTATTGAAAATATAGATAAAGTAAAAGAAATGTATGATTTTAAATTGTACTATGAAAAAAATAAAGATGAAATGAGTGATTATTATGAAAATAAAAATGTTAATACCAACACCCGATGATAGAAGAGAAACTATCAATTCTAGTTTCCTATATCGAACAACTAGACAGAAAAGGTATTCGATGAATTCTTATGAGTTCAATAAAAATCGAAACATGAACTACTTTGGAGAATATAGTATTCGCATAGCAAGACCTGAAATAAACAACAGGAGAACCAAGAAAGGATATGACCCCATCTTGGAGTCTATCAAAAATAGAGTATCTGCTTTGTTCTTGAGTCCTAAACGTGGATATTCAGAGTATGACGATGATTGGATATCCTATTTCGGTTGGAAATACGATGGGGAAACTGTATTGTTGTCATTGACTAAAACCAATGGCTCTTTTTTTCTCAATAACGTAAAGAAGAACAAGGAAGATTGCGCTTCTGCGATAGCGAAGATTATTCTCTATGGTACAACAAATCGCTCTGCTGATAGACTCAGAGACTACATCAGGAAGAATGTGAATTACTCGCAGAACATAATCTATGCCTTGGAAAATAGAACACCTTATTGGTTCTTCAAAGACGGCGCAAAGGTTGATTGTAGAATTAACATGCAATTAATTGATGAAGATGAGATAGCATTGGAAATATCTGATGGTATTTGGGGTAGCATGAAAGTTAAAGATGCTAACATCTTCATCAACTCTTACAGAAGTAATAGCACTCGTTCAAAGAAATGGTCTAATCTAAGTCCTAGAAAACTTTGGAAGGCGGTCATGAAGCGTGAGCCATCCGAATCTGAGTTGAATCTGATGATTGCATGGCTCATGCAGAACAGGACATCTAAGATGGTAGAAGATAGAGCAATGGTTCTATTGAAAGAGATGTCTGAAAAGTATGATGATGTTTACCTTCTTGACGCTAGTAAAAGCAAAGAATACCTCGGTATAGCCTGTGCAGATTCATATCCATATGCCATGTTAGTCAGGGGAAGTATAGGAGACTGGATTATTTATGCAAACACTAGTTCCTCAAGATATCAGAAAGTCAGTGCAGTCTTTGCTAAGGGACATAAGAAATACGATGGCCCATTTTGTATAGATAATATGCACGATAATTCAAGCATTGGAGACCAAATTGCTTCAAGGGCTATGATTTTGAAGAATGACAAACAGGCACAAAGTATGATTAACACGATTTCTAGAGTCGAGAAGACCGATTATCGTGTGAGAGATTACAATTTAACTGATGTAATGGTGGGTTCACAATGAGTCAGGTATGTGTAGAATGTAGTTGTACTTCTTCTACGTTTGATGAAAGACTAGGAGAGGTTGTATGTGATGACTGTGGTTTAGTTCAAGTCGTCAGACCATTTGAGGAAACTGTATCTTGGATAAGTGCCAAGGATAAGTACATACCAACTAAGGACAATGACAGTACGAAGGGTCTTGGTTCATACATCATGGAGACTAGAAACAACAGTGACTACCGCATGAAGATGCAACACATTAGGGCAAGACCTGTAACTGAAACAGAGAAAAGAACGATACTTCACACTAGAATGTATCTTTCTTACTATGATGCGTCTAAAGCAGTATTGGATAAAGTACCTAGAAACTATCGCTCTCTTCGTGAGGATAGAGTGACTAGGGGAATACCTGTTGAACACATAGCAGCAGGATTGTCCTACTTCATGTTGAAAGAGGCTGGATATGGTGTTACACTTAGAAAGCACTCTAATCAGATTAAAGTGGAGTTCGCTACGATTGCGAAGTATGCAAAGAGAATCGCAAGACACTTCAACAAGTCGTATGTATTCGCTGACCAAAACCCTGTGCAGACTTTGAGGAACACCTTAGAGAGAATGGATAAGGTTTCATCAGATTACAGGCAGAGTTGCATACTGGTTGCTGAGAAGATATTCAGAACACTTGAGGGTTCGACAATCAGATACACACCTAACATGCAGAACTCAACACTTTGGTTGGTTGCTAGAATGATGGGTGAACCTCACTCTCAAAAGGCAATAATCAAAGCGGCATTGAACGGTTCTGAGATGGGGATAAGAACCTCAGTGCCTGAGATGTTAGGTTATCTAGGTCTAACAAAAGAGAAGATGCTCTCATTGAGTGTCGATGAATTTCTAAGTGGGGCATACTAATGAGCAAGAATGATGACATAATTAAGAAACTAAAACAAATGCAGTATCATTTTTCTGCATTNATAGAAATATATGAGAGTCTACCAAGGATACAAGACATTGTTCGTAGAACGGTGTTAGAAGATGCGATATCCGTTGTCGGTGCAACAATGGATGGAATAACACATGAGATAATTGACATGCACCAAA
>FUFK010065174.1_pt1 | contig 14456 bp, 7 predicted proteins | sample 1021851 | NCBI WGS metagenome assembly FUFK01 (sample SAMEA51879418, study PRJEB19060) | metagenome | reverse complement strand
ACAAACACTATATCTTCTACCAACTCAAACGGTAANATAACACTTGACCCTNNTGGAACAGGTGTTATTGACATCCCTACCGACACTAAACTTCAGCTACGTGATAGTGCAATATTTATTAACTCAAGCACAGATGGTCAACTAGACATAGATGCTGATACAAAAATAGTAATTACTTCTCCTATTGTAGATATTGACGCCTCTACTGCCGTAGAAATTAGTCACGATTTAAAATTAGATAGTGATGGTGCTATATTATCTTTTGGTGCTGATGATGAAATAACTCTTACACATGAACACAACGTAGGCATACAAGCAAAGGCTGCAGACGGTTTTAACCTTAATCTACAAACAGGACACACTTCTATTGAAGCTGCAGATGTAATAGGTAAGATTACCTTTAATGCGCCAGATGAATCTAGCACTGGAGATTCTGTATTAGACGGTGCAGCTATTGAAGCACTAGCAGAGGCAACTTTTGCATCCGACAATAACGCAACAGCACTTGTATTCAAAACAAATAATTCAGCCGCCGCAACAGAACGTATGCGTATTAAGTCAGATGGTGTAATACAGCTAGGTGGTTCGGGTGCAAATGTTACAGTAACTACAAACGGCACAGGTGACTTAACTCTAAATACAAACAGTGGTACAAACTCTGGATCAATTACTATAGCTGACGGTGCTGCTGGCGCAATAACAATTGATCCTGATGGTGCAGGTAATATTGATTTGACTACAGCTAGTGGTGGTGAAACTAATATTACTAAAGTTGATATTGATGACGGTGCTATTGACAACACAATAATAGGTGCATCAACCGCCGCTGCTGGTACATTTACCACACTAAGTGCTTCTACACTTGGTGCGGCTTTGGATGCAAACAACCAAGCTATTACAAACATTGACGTAAATAGCGGTGCCATTGATGGTGTAACTATTGGTACAAACAGTGCCGTAACCGACTTACGTGTAGACAATGTTAAGATTGATGGCAATACTATTTCAGCTACTAACGCGAATGGTGCTATAACTATCTCACCTGCTGGAACAGGTAATGTAACTATAGGCAACCTCACATTAGATGCAGATGCAACAAAAACTGATAATCATGTCTTGACATACGATCAAAGTGCTGATACAATACAGCTTGAAGCTATTCCGGCACCAGCTATTGGTGGTAACTTATCTAGTGATTTAACAAGTAATAGCAATAACATTTCTATGGCTGACAACGATGAAATACGGGTAGGCACTGGAAATGACATCGTTATTAAATGGGATGCTACAGATGGGCATATCACTACTCTTGGCACATTAAACATTGACGGTGCTGACGGTCACGAAATGGCAAAGTTTGTCGATGGCGGTGCTGTAGAATTATACCACAACGACACTAAAACATTTGAAACAACCACAACAGGCGTTACAGTAACAGGTCGGGCATTAAGTTCAGATGGTTCAAATGCTATTACAACAGACTCACCTAGCAGCAACGTGATTACATTTGACTTAGAAGACAATAATAACTTCCAAGCAACAACGACTGGAGATGATGAGTTGACATTTAGCAATACTGTAGCAGGTCAATCGGGTAACATTTTCTTGACTACTGGTGGTGGTACAATCAGTGCTAACGCTATGGTGGCTATTAACGCAGACGCATTAACAGCACTATCTACTGCTGGTGTCTATCACCTAGCATACTTTGTAAAAGCTGCAACAGGCGACAATAGAGTTCTAGTTTCTGTATCAGGGGCATTAACATAATATGAGTTTATTACAAGCTAATTTAGCTGGTCTAGGCGGTAGCGGTGCGCCGGGTGGTGCGCTTGCTGGTGGTGTGTATAGTCACGAACTTAATCAGTCTTTGCGGTTTGAAGACGCAAAATTTACCAAAACTATAACCTCGTCAGGGAATGGAAAAACTTTTACCGTTTCAATGTGGGTAAAAAGAAGTGAACTAGGTGTTGATCACGATCTTATTGCTGCGGGTTACGGTTCTGATGGTGTTTTTGTATGGCGTTTTCGTAGTGATGATACGATGCAATTATCATCAAGATATGTAAATACGAATGGTGCAAATTTTCAAATAGCAAGACGAAGCACAAGAGTATTTAGAGATGTAGGGGCTTGGTATCATTGCGTTTTAGCTGTTGATACTACTGTTGCTAATGCAACCAGTAAGTTTGATTATTTTAGAATTTATGTAAATGGCGAAGATATAACACATGATTTTACTACAGTAACAAACACCGAAGAATCTGTTGCCGCAACTTACAATGATACTACACGTTGGAATCAGGCTAATAATAAAGACCAAAGTATAGGATACAATCAAGCCTTCACGACAAATTATTTTGCTGGATACCTAACTGAAATTCATTCTATTGATGGAACAAAATTAACTGCTGATAGTTTTGGTGAAACTGTTGATGGTGTTTGGGTTCCAAAAGCATATACTGGTAGCTACGGTACAGAGGGTTTTTACTTACCGTGTTCGCACGACACTGTATCTGAAGGTTTTACTCCTCTTACTTACACCGGGGATGGTGTCACTAATCGTCCAATAACTGGCGTTGGTTTTAAGCCTGATCTTGTATGGGTAAAATCTCGTAGTAATGCAGAGGATCATTGCATTTCAGATTCGGTTAGAGGTGCGAGTAAAAAACTAGAATCAAACAATACTGGTCAAGAAGATACAACTGCAACGGCTGTCATTAGCGCATTTGACAATGATGGATTCACTGGCCCTTCATCTACTCCGGGTAATATAAATGTTAATGGCAGAACATACGTTGCTTGGTGTTGGGAAGCTGGTGGCGCACCCACCGCAGATAATTCAGCAGGTGTAGGAGCCGTTCCAACAGCAGGGTCTGTAAAAATTAATGGTTCTAATTCAGGTTCTGCACTAGGGGGATCTATAGCTGCTACAAGGCTTTCTGCAAATACAGCCAAAGGTTTTAGCATTGTAGATTATACTGGAACGGGTTCAGCAGCAACTATCGCACACGGACTAAGTAGTGCGCCAGAAATGATTATTACCAAAGGTTACAGTACAACAGGTAGAAGTTGGGCGGTTTATCATTCAGGGATAGCTAGTGATGCAGAAACAGATTATTTATTGTTAAACAGCACCGCTGATGTTGATGATANNNNTATNTANTGGAANGANACNGCGCCNACANNTAGTGTATTTTCTGTTGGCACCGCTTCAAATACAAATCAATCTACTGTTGATTTTGTAGCTTACTGTTGGCACTCTGTTTCTGGTTATTCAAAATTTGGTTCATACACAGGGTCTGGGTCNAGTGGAAAGGCANTCACAGGGTTNGGNTTNCGGCCTGTGTTNGTNATGATAAAACGNACAGANTCTNNTGGTGGTTGGCATGTGTTTGACTCTNNAAGATTTCCTANNAATCCAATAGATNAACGNNTTGAGTGGGATAACNNNGANGNAGAAAATNNTGNTGCNACNGTAGACATAGANTTTGANAGNGATGGATTTACATTANAAACANNTTTTGACAACATGAACGCCTCAAGTGGTGAATATATTTACATGGCTTTCGCTGATACNAGAGAGTCTGTTTTTTATAAAGATGCGTCTGGTAATTTAAATAGTTATACACCTGATAATATAGATGTTCATGATGTCGTGCCAGATAGCCCAACTAATAACTGGTGTACGTTGAACTTTAACGACAGCCGCACATCACAAGGTTGGAAAGAGGGTGGTCTAAACTGGCTTGCGTCATCTCTTACTTACACTGCTCATTCAACTATGGTCATACCTGAAATATCAGATAGTGATATATATTATGCGGAGTGTCGGTGTAACTCCACTGGATACGCACGGGGCATATCTCCCGTTACACTGTCTGGAGCAAACAATAACACATCAGTATCTGGGATGCTTATGTTGTATGATAACGGCAGACGCTGGAATGGAAGTTCCTATGAAGGAAGTGGTAATAATGAATATGCAACAATCTCTGCTGGTGATATATTCGGCATCAAAGCCGGTAATGGTGAACTAAGATTTTTCCAAAATGGCACTGATCTTGGTGCGGCTTTTACTGGATTATCTGGGTCATATAAGTTTGCAAATTTTGCCGCTGGTGCGACTGGAACAGGCCAAACGTGGAATTTTGGTCAAGATAGCACATTTCACGGACAAGAAACTGCTGGCACGACAACTGATAAGAATGGTAAAGGGTTGTTTAAATATTCTGATGCCTCTAGCTGTATTGCGCTTTGTGCGGCTAATATAGCAGATCCAACAATCGGCCCCGGACAAAGCAAACAAGCTGACGATTTCTTTGAAACTATGCTTTACACAGGCACTGCTCAAGAACAGCATATTGGTGCGGGTGGCGCACAGCATCCTCAGGATACCACTACGATTGCTAATAGTCTTGTATTTAATAGAGCAGGTGAACACGAATTAGCTAAAACTTTTGGTTCGGGTGGCAATAGACGTAAGTGGACATTTAGCACTTGGATAAAACGAACTTCTCTTTTACCAAGTGGAAATGATCATTATATATTTGGTACACGTACAGGTGCTGCTGATAGCACTTTCATGTTTTTGAATTGGAGGGCTGGTGACGATTTAATTGTTACTGGTCAATCAACGCTTTGGTTACGTTCTGACAAAACATTTAAAGATCTTAGCGGTTGGTATCATATCGTGTGGTCGCTTGATACAGACAACGCAACTGATGCTAAAAAAATGCGTTTATATGTAGATGGATCGGAGTTAACATCTTTTTCATCAGATAGTCGATCATCTTTATCTGGAGATCAAGCAGTAAATGCGGCTGTTGAACACAATATTGGTGTGTACCCTGCTGGAACGGGATATGGATTAAATGCATATTTAGCAGATACTATTTTTGTAGATGGGCAAGCGTATGGACCAGAGCAATTTGGACAAGTAGGATCTAACGGATATTGGATACCTAAAGCGTACAGTGGAACATATGGCACCACTGGTTTTAAACTAACATACGAAAACTCTTCATATCCGGGTTATGATTATCAAACAAGTGGCAGAAGCGGAACAACAAATGATTTTACTCCGGTTGGAATAGCTTCACACGATGTAAAGATTGACAGTCCTACACAAAATTTTTGTACACTGGACCCAAACAGATACTCCGGTATTGGAACTTTCTCAGAGGGCAATCTTACAGTTGCAACCACTACAAACAACAGAGCAACGTACGGTACTATAGCTGTACCATCTAGCGGTAAATGGTACTATGAGGTTCGTGTTGATTCTTATGCTAGTGGCGGCGGTGCATATTTTGGGTGGGGTACAAATGTTGCTGAAGGCGATAATGAGTACGCTTCAGATCATGGAATTAGTTTTTCTTCATATAACGAACAAGTTTTATTAGATGGCACAGGGCAATCGGGTGGTTATGGAAGCACTGGCACAAATGTAGCATCAAATGGAGATGTATATTCAGTTCTATTAGATGTTGATAACGGTTTATTCTACTACGCTAAAAACGGTACATATTTTAATAGTGCAAATCCTTCTAATGGCACAGGTGGTCTAAACGTGGCTTATATTCTTGCAGGGGCTGCTACTGAAATTCGTCCAATTCTTACAAGGGGTGGTTCGTATAACGAAACCTATACATATAATTTTGGACAAGACGCATCTTTTAACGGGAATGAAACAGCACCCGGTACAGATAAAACAGATGCAAATGGTGTAGGTAAGTTTTTATATGATGTGCCTACAGGTTTTCTTGCATTAATGGATGATAACATTCCAGTAGAAGGTATAGCTAGTCCTGATTTTGTTTGGATTAAAAATAGAAGCGCAACGCAAGCCCATAATGCATTTGATACGGTTCGTGGTGCAGGAGAATTGCTGTATCCAAACTTAACAAATGCCGAATACACTTCGGATATACATTTAAATTCATTTGACCATCAAGGTTTTACTGTCGGCACTGCAACATCTGCAAACGGTAGCACAAATAATATGGCAGCGTGGACTTGGAAAGCAGGAGGTATATCCCCTACACAAACATATACAGTAACAGTTTCAGGTGATAGCGGTTCAAATAAATACAGGTTTGATGGTAATACCACAGATGCACCTACACTAAGTTTGCAGGAGGGCGGCACATACACATTTGATCAATCAGACAGTAGCAACGCACTTGGTGGCGCAGCACATCCTTTAAGATTTAGCACAACATCAGATGGAACACACGGCGGCGGTTCAGAGTATACCGTAGGCGTAACTACTTCAGGAACACCGGGTTCGGCTGGTGCAAAAACAGTTATAACTGTTGCACATGGTGCGCCAACTTTATACTACTATTGTTCATCACATAGTGGTATGGGCGGACAAGCTAACACTACAGAAACGCACGGTTCTACTAACTTAAAAGGTTCTATACCGTCTGTTGTAACAGCTAATCAAGATGCAGGATTTAGCATAGTTAGTTATACTGGTAACGCTACTGATGGCGCAACTGTAGGTCATGGATTATCTCAAACCGCTGAAGCAGTTATTGTAAAACGCAGAGATGATACAGCGCATTGGCAGTACCTCGACAAAAATCTAGCGTCTGGAAAGGTTCTTTTACTTAGTTCTACTAACGGAGAGGCTTCGTATTCAAGTTTTACGGGTGGTGGAATTGATAACTTAGGCAGCACAACTTTTTCATTAGAAGATGGCTCATCAAACGGTAATAACATAAACGCAAGTGGCGGCACATATGTAGCTTACTGTTTCTATAGTGTTGAGGGTTATAGTAAGATAGGACAATATACAGGTAACTCGTCTACAAACGGTACATTTGTGTATTTAGGTTTTAGGCCAGCATGGGTTTTGATAAAGTCAAAAAGTTCAGGTACGGATTGGTGCATTTTTGATTCAAAGCGAGAGGGGTATAATGTTGATAATGATCTTATGCGAGTTGCCTCAGCTACTGAACAAACAGATGACGATGTAGACTTTCTTAGTAATGGACTAAAGTTCCGTAGGTCATCTACTAATTTTAATAATAGTTCACACACCTACATCTACCTCGCTTTTGCCGAAGCCCCATTTAAATTTGCTAATGCACGATAGGAGAATATAAAATGCCGTGGAAACATGGAATACAAATATTAAGGCCGGGAAAGGCTTGGACAGATAGTGAAAATAGAATGCATCCAAAAACATGGATGAAATATTCTGACGCATCTAAAAAACGATATGGCATCATATGGGAAGATGATCCTGCAACTCAACCGTTTGATAGCAGGTTTTATCATGGTAGACAACTTGATGGCACTCTAATTCCAAAAAGCCTTACAGATGTAAATGAAGTAGATGATGATGGTAATCCTGTAAATGATATTGACGGTAATCAGATTGTAACACCCGGACTAAAAACAGTATGGNTTGCGCAAACAAAACGCACAGCAAATGACAAACTTTCAGTGCATGACTGGATGGTTACACGCAAAACAGAAAAAGCAACTGCAATACCTAGTTCAGTGACTACATATAGAGATGCAGTTCGTACTAAATGTGCAGCGATAGAAACAGCTTTAAATGGTGCAGCAAACTTAGCAGCTTTTATGGCGTTGTTTGAAGATACAGTAGATAGTGATGGCAACGTAACTGCCGTAGCAAAAATTAATGATTGGCCTGACGAGATTTAATCATGGAAATATCTAGCATCATGTTTTGGAATATNATTCTTACGCTAGTCATAGCACCTGCGTTTTGGATGTTTAGGTCAATGATGGCNGAANTNAAACGNATAGATATATTANTNAATAGNACACGNGAAGACTACGCNACCAAAAACGAACTANGTGANGANATGNCANGNGTTATGGAAGCNNTNCACCGNGTTGAAGATAAATTAGANAGAGCATTACAAAAGGACTAAACAATGGCAATGTTTAAAGCGTTTAAGCCTAGTGGCATGGAAAAGATAGCACGGTCTATGGGCTATCAAGGTAATATGCAGGGGTTCCAAAACTTCCTTGCACAAGACCCTATGCGCCAGCAACAGATGACAAACTATACAAACAAAGCTATGCAGATGGCTAAAGGTGGTGTAGTTAAGATGCAGACAGGCGGTACTACCCAGCCACAGAACATACAAGAGTATAGCGTTCAACAAGCTATGGACCCCGCTGTACCTGCAGGTGGGGTAACGCAAGCGGTATTAACTCCCACTGATTCTAGTCAAGAAATTGCACAAGGTACAGGAACAGTTACAGGCAGTGTGCAGGTGCCTACATATACAGCAGGCACTACTACGGCAACAATGCCTACGCAGACAGGTGCTAATACATTCCAAGCAGATACTGCTGCTGCTAATGTAGATGCTGTTGTTTCAGCTACACAAGCCGCACAGTCCGACCCAAACGATCCAAATTTACAAATAACAGCAGCGCAACAAACACAAAGTTCAGTAGGTAATGTACAAGCAGCGCAAGGTAATGCTATTTTAATTAACAATCCTGTGCAAAGACAAATCCAGCAGGGTGAACTTATTAGTGGCACAGGTGTAGATGCTGCAAAAGCTGCTGCAGTTACAGCACAAACAGATGCTGCTGCTGCACAAGCTAATCCATCAGCACAGGCTATGGTAGCTACGCAGCTTGATGGATTAATGCAAGACTTTGCTGGCGGTGCTACACCAGCATGGGCTGCAGGGGCCATGAGAGCCGCTACATCGGCTATGGCTGCACGTGGGCTAGGTGCATCATCCCTTGCTGGTCAGGCCGTTGTACAGGCTGCTATGGAGTCTGCAATGCCTATTGCAATGGCAGACGCAAAGACTATTGCCCAGTTTGAAGCACAGAACTTGTCTAACAGACAACAAGCCGCTATGCTGGCTGCAGAGCAACGTGCCAAATTTGTGGGTATGGAGTTTGACCAAGCCTTCCAAATGAAGGTAATGAANGCCGCAAAGATTAGTGATATAGCTAATCAGAACTTTACGGCAGAACAACAGGTTCAGCTAGAAAACTCTCGTATAGCTAATACGATGAATTTACAAAACCTGTCTAACGCACAGGCTCTTGTAATGGCTGAAGCTGCTGCACTAGCACAGCTAGATACTGCCAATCTTAATAATCGTCAACAAGCTGCCGTACAAAACGCACAAAACTTTTTACAAGTTGACATGGCTAATTTATCCAATCAACAACAAACTGAGTTGTTTAAATCACAACAGCGTGTTCAATCGTTGTTTACAGATCAGGCTGCAGAAAATGCGGCAAGGCAGTTTAACGCAGCTTCACAAAATCAAGTTGATCAATTCTTTGCTAATTTGGCTTCGCAAGTATCCCAATTCAATGCCACTCAAGCCAACGCACAAGAACAATTTAACGCAGGTCAAGTTAACACAGTCAATAGATTTAATGCAGAATTAAATAACCAACGTGACCAATTTAACGCACAGAATCAAATGGTCATTGCTCAGTTTAATGCGCAATGGCGTAGACAAATTGCTACAGCAGATACGGCAGCTATTAATCGTGCCAATGAACTTAATGCAGCGGCTGTGCTTGATATAAGTAAAACAGCGTACGACAATCTATGGAGTTATTATGCTGACACTATGGAGTGGGCATGGAAATCTGCAGAGAGTGAGTTAGATAGGGCAACACAATTAGCCATTGCAGAAATTGATTCTGAGGCAACTATGGCAGGGGCTAGTCAATCAAACAAAGCTGCTGCTACGTCAGCAATTGGTAGTATAATTGGTCAGCTAGGTGCTGCAGCTATAGGAAAATGGGGTTAATAAATGAACACAAATGTAGTAAGAAATATATTAGCAGCTTATAATAGAATACCTGATTTGCCAGATGAAACAGAAATGGTGAAGTCTAAAGGTCTTTTATCAAAAACAAAAATGCCTGCTAAAAAACCAAACGGCAATAGTCCATATGCACCCCTAGTAGACGCAGTGAAGCAAGCACAGCGCATAAAAAAAGTAAGAATGGAATTTTTAGAAGGTAAAAAAGATGGATGATTTTTCTTTTAATAGACCTATACCCGGAGAAAGTTTGACTGCAGAATTAGGCTCAAGACCGTGGCAATCACCTCCACAGTTTTCTACTGTAGACGATGCTCTTGCATATTACCTACCTAGAATGGGGCAGAAAAATTTTGCCAAAGGTCTTGTAGATGTCATGGAAACGGGATTTCCGCTAACTAATTTAGCAAATGTTATTATGCTATCTGGTGTAATGGAAGGAAAACACAGTGTTGATGTAGGAATACTTACAATCCCTGCTATTATTGAAACAATGCAACTTATAGGGGATTCTGCTGGTGTAAAATATACAACAGGATTAGAAGAACCTGAAGAAGAGGTTAGCAGTAGTAAAATAAAGCGAGTTCTTTCAAAACAAATAGAAGAAGAAAATGGAAATGTTGTACAGGAAGAAACTGTACCTATGATAAATGAAGAAGAGTCAGAGCCAGAAAAAAAACCAATGGGCTTGATGTCTAGGAGAGATACCAATGTTTAATAATCTAGCTAACTTATTTTCAGATCCTATTTTTTGGGGCGGCGTAGCTGAAGGGGCAAGCGAAGAATTTACTCGTCAAGAAGATGAGAAAAGGAAAGATGTCAGAGAACTTAGAAACTTTGTGATTAGTGAATCAAGTAAAATTGATGATGAAAATAGAACAGAAATAGACAAAGCTAAAGAAGCAGCAGAACAAATAGGCTCACTCATAAAGGGTGCTAGAAATGTAAAAAATCCCGCTGTTAAAGAAGCTACAATGTTTCTGATAGACGAATATGGTAGTGCAACAAACGCATTAGAAGCTGCAAAAAATTTGCATACACAATATGAAACATATGGGGAACCTTTTGATCCTATAAAAACTTTAGGATTCACAGACAGTCAAATAGGCGACAGAATTGCCCCAACGTATGCACAGATAGGTCGTAAGTATACTTCAATAAGACCTTTGCCTACACTGTCATCTATGCAGTTAGATGAAATAAACGATAAAACTGCTTTGGATAAAATATTTGGAGGTAAGGGAGTAGCTGAATTAGCTATAGAAACAGCAAAGCCATTAATTGGTGATACGATAACCGATCAAACACAAGCAGCTTTTGAAACACTAACACCAGAAAAACCTTTCTACAGCGAGTATGTGTTAGGCAACAACTTTGATCAAGAACTTGAACGCATGAATGCGGCACAGATAGCTTTGCAATCAATACCACAAGCACAGCGTGGACCTGACTTTAAGTCAAAAGAACGTCTTATAATGGACAGAATTAGTATTTTGAAAAAAACAAAGTTAGCAACAGATGATGGTAAAGAATTAACATCCACCGTCAGAAGAACGATGAGTCAGTATTATGCTGGTGTTCTTTTAAAAGCAGCGGGATATGACATGGAATATAGTCCTGACGGTTACTGGATACCAAAAAATGTAAAAAAGGGTGTTACTGACAAGTCCGTTCTGTACGGATCAAGTTCAAGTGATCTATTAAACACAGCAATAGTAAGAGGTTTAAAGGGTCTTAATCCTGAAACGAATGAGATAGAGGTTGATCCGTTTACTTTCCTAGAGCAAGGTGCTGCACAGCTTAAACAAGTAATTCTTGTTGAAGAGAAAAGGGATGATGATGGTGTTCTCATAACACCAGCACATTTAACTTATGGTGGCATTGCAATTAGTAAAGCAGATGATACTGTAGTGCCAGATCCAGTAGCAGATCCCTCTATTTTAGCGTCAGTGTTAGATGCAAAAGTGCAAGATTTTAAATCTGCACAAACTGGCCCAGCTAAAAAATCACAAGCAAATGCTTTATATAACGTGATTAAAAAACAAAATCCGGGTAAGAATACTGACTTCTATGATAATCTGTTTAAACAAAAAACAGGCGAAGATTTTAGTCCATATAGACCGTAGATAAATAAGGAATACCATGTCATACCGATCTTTTAAAGATGAAGATTTAACGAAAGAAAATCTTTTACAAGACGATCAGTTTATTGCTGACGCTACTACTTTTCTTGGTCAAAGAGAAGATTTTTATACAGACAACAATGAAGAATTGTATGACAGATTCATGGAACATTTTCGTTATCAGAATGTAAATGAGGTAACAGCCACCCGTGATTTGTTTTTTGCCAAAGATGCTGACGATGCAACTAAATCAGCAATGGCTGGTCTACAAGAAACATTTGATCGCATGGACTCTGACTTAGGTGCAGAGGCTATACAAGATTATCTTGGTGGTGTATTTACTGCACCGTCTACATACGCTGGTGTTTTTTCAATGGGAGCAGGTAAAGGTGCATCTCTTGCAGCCCAGAAAGGCATACAGCTAGGCATTAGAGAATATCTTAAAGGTGCAGGTAGAACTGCTGCAGGTTCCATGCTAGTGGACGCACCTTTCGCGGCTCTTACTGTGGCAGCACAGGAAGGCACTCGTGTTGAAACAGGTCTTCAAGATGACATTAACTATGCTAATGTGGGTCTTGGCACTGCCGCCAGTTTAGTGGGTAGCGGTGCTTTAGGTGCTGCTACTGGCGCACGAAGAGTCAAGGTAAAATATGACGCAGAGAAAATTAGACAAACCGCTTTAGCTAAAGAAAAAGTAGATATTGAACAGGCACACGACACCTTTACTAAACCTGTCATGAAGGCAAAAGGAAAAATAGGAAAAGAAGCTAGGAAGTTAAAAAATACACTGAAACTATCTTTGCAAGAAACTGTGCCTGAAAAACTAAAAGAAGGCAAAAAGTTAAAAAAGAAAATGAAGTTAGAAGATCGGTTTGATCCATCTACAGAAACAAAAGTTATAGAAAACATAGCTGCTGCTGGGGCAAAAATTCTTGGCGAAATTAAGCCAAAAGCAAAAGTGGTGGGTGATAAACTTAAAACAGAACGTATAACCTCACGATTAGCACGAGGTATTGCTGATGGTGACGTTTCAAGTGCATCCATAACTAGAGTTTTAAATCAACACAATATAACTATGCAAGAACTTTCTTCTTTGTTTGCCGAAGAATTAAGTGCTGCTGGTAGAAAACTGGGTAGATTTGGTGGGCTTTCTGCGGCAGAAAAGAAAAAAGCACTTGAAGAATTAACAGAGATCGACTTAGCACTTCAAGGTCTAGGTGACATGACATCTGGAATGCGCACAAAAATAGATCCAAAATACTCTATGACTAAACCGCTTAGATCCATTGGTGCAGGTGTCATGGAAATAAATAAAGCACGTATTGGTATGATGACTGTACAGTTTGCTACCACTTTACGTAATACCACCAACGGTTACATGCGTAACTATGTATATGCGTTAGATAATTTTGGTGCTGCTGCGGCTAATGTAGCTATTGGAACTGGTCAAAGTATAGCAGGTTTAGCCAGTAAAGATATGGCTGTAGCTGCTAGAAAATCTATACAATTAGGTCAAGCACAATTTGTTACAGGTTTTCAGTCTGCACTAATGAAAGACTTATGGTTTGGCACAACTTCTGTTGAAACTGCTGCTCTTGAGTTATTATTTAGAGATAAGAGATTTGCTAAAAGCAGTTTAGCAAAAGAACTGTTTAGAGAAATGGGTGACATTGCAGAAGAAACAGATTCTAAAACAGGATTGCTCTGGGTAGCACGAAAAGCAAACGTCTTAAACACGATGTCTGATAACATGTTTAAACGTGCTATATTTGCTCGTGAGGTTGACAAGGCATTACGTGCGCAAGGTCAGGGTGGTCTAAATGATTTGTTTAAAAAATTCTATCAAGCACCCGATTCAGGCATGTCATCACAGGGTAAGTTTAGTCAAATAAGTGATGATATTTTAAAAGATGCTGTCGAAGAAGCACTGACATTTACTTTTCAAACAGGTAAATTTGCAGGTAAAAAAGGCGCATTTAATAAAGGGGCTGATTTTTTCATTGACTTAACAAGTAGTGGACCTACAGGATTTTTATTATCTCAGGGCATACCATTTCCTCGTTACTTAGTTAATCAACTTATATTCCAGTACGAGCATATGCCAATTTTAGGTATGTTCAATCTTGGGGGAATATTATCAAAATCACAAAGAAAGGCAGCACGAACCACTGGAACTGCAGAATTTGCAGATCGTTTTGGAAAACAGATTGGCGGTCTTGGAATGCTGGCTGCGTTCTTTGGTATACGTAATCACTTTGGAGATGAAGGCACAGGACCATATCAATATAAAGTTGGTGGCACTGTCGTGAATGCTGAAGCAAATCTTGGCCCATTCATGGGCTATGCTATGCTGGCTGATGTAATATATAGACTTTCTGGTCCAAATAGAAAACCTCTTCCATACGGCATAGGTGAAATGATAGGTTTAAAAGATGGTAAGTTACCTCAGTTGCACGACAATGATAAAGTAGCTGTTGATATACCCTATACAAGAAGAGAAATTATTCAGGCGTTTACAGGCGGTACAGCACGT
>FUFK010042532.1_pt1 | contig 14456 bp, 16 predicted proteins | sample 1021851 | NCBI WGS metagenome assembly FUFK01 (sample SAMEA51879418, study PRJEB19060) | metagenome | reverse complement strand
CAAGAGTAAATAGAATAACCTATGAGGAGGTTATTAATGGAGGCGATAGTGCAACACTTGAACGACCTTTACACACAGAAAAGGGGTCTGGATCTTCAGTGGGAGCAGGAGCATCTTAAAGAGGGTAGATATACTCTCAACATGGTTAAGATAGACAGAAAAGTCAGAGAAGTTCTTAATCACATTAAACTTGCAGAGGCTAAAAAAGCTACTTTGCAAAATAAAATAGATGATGCAGCTCCTAAAGTTTCTGTAGCTACTTAATAAAAAGCTACATCGTTGGAAAAAACCAATCCACATTACAGGCCCTCTTGCGCTCTACTAAAATCTACTGTATAAATCATACCACTGTATAATTAATTAGAACATAGACGCATACAGTCGACGGCCTAGAGACTATGTTCTTTAAACTAGGAGGATACTATGGCACAAACTACATTTTCAGGACCAGTAAAATCTTTAAGAGGATTTGTTACTGCAGGACCTGATTCGATTGTAAACATCACGGCAGAAACTACTTTAACTTTCGCTGCACACGCAGGAAAAGTTATAAAAGTAAATGATGCAGATGGTGCAATCACACTTCCAACAATCAAAGCAGATAGCAAAGGCGGTACAGCTGGCGACAATGACCCAAATGCAAATAATCATTTAGGTGCTGTTTACAAATTTTTTGTAGGCACAGATTCAACTGATTGCGATATCAAAACAGACGGAACTGACAAATTTGTTGGTCACGCAACTGTTGTTAACGTTGCAGACGGCACGAATAGTACATTTGCACCAGCAGCATCTAACGATGTTATCAGTATGAACGGTGGAACTACAGGTGGAGATAAAGGTAGCACAATTACTATTACTGCACTTGAAGATAATGTATATTTAGTAGAAGCTGTGTTGATCGGTACAGGCACTGAAGCAACACCTTTTGCAGATAGTTAATAATTAAACTCGGAGCGCCTGGTGATGCAGGCGCTCTTTAAAAGGAGGACAAAAAATGGCAGACACAGTATTAAATACAAAAGTATTTGATGGAGCAAAAAAACTTATCACTCACTACAATGTAGTTTCTGATAGTTCTGGAAGCACAACTAAAATAGTAGATGTTTCTACATTAGCGTCTAACAACGGAAAGACTTGTAAGACTGTGAGGTTAAATAAAGTTAGTTTTAATGTTTCAGTAACAGCACCAGTTGATGCAATTAGAATGCAGTGGGATGCTGACACAGATGTAGTATTTCAAACCTTAGCAGGTGAAATGGAATATGATTATTCATCTTTTGGTGGATTAAAAAATACTGAAGCAACAGGTTTTACTGGAGATGTAAATGTTGTTTTACCAGCTTGTGCAAACGGGGATACAGGTACAATTGTTTGTGAATGGATTAAAGTTTACGAATCGTAGGAGTTTAGATGGCTAATACTACTTCGGGAACAACAACGTTCGACAAAACTTTTGCTATTGATGAAATAGTAGAAGACGCTTTTGAACGTATTGGATTACAAAATGTTGCAGGTTATCAACTTAAATCTGCAAGAAGATCCCTTAATATTTTATTTCAAGAGTGGGGAAATAGAGGTATTCACTATTGGGAAATAGATGAACTTGACTTAGATTTAATTGAAGGACAAGCAGAATATGATTTCTTTAGATCTAGTGGAGATGGAACAAGTGCAACCTCTAATCCAAATGGGGTTTATGGTATATCCGATGTCCTTGAAGCACAATTAAGAAGTAATAGAACACAAACTACACAATCAGATAGTCCAATGACTAAAGTAGATAGATCTACTTACGCAGGTTTTTCAAACAAATTATCAAAAGGCACACCTAACCAATATTGGGTAGAAAGATTTATTGATAAGGTAAGAGTACATGTTTATCCAACACCTGATTCTTCTAATGCATCTAAAGATATGCATTTTTATTATATAAAAAGAATACAAGATGTTGGTGATTATACAAATGCAACAGATGTACCATTTAGATTTGTGCCTTGTATGACAGCGGGTTTAGCATTTTATCTTGCACAAAAATATCAACCACAGTTAACACAACAAATGAAATTGTACTATGAAGATGAATTTGCAAGAGCGTTAGCAGAAGATGGTTCTGCTTCTAGTACATATATAACACCAAAAGCTTATTACCCAGGAGCATAATGGCAAAATACGCAACAGGAAAATATGCAAAAGCAATATCTGATAGATCAGGTATGGAATTTCCATACAGAGAAATGGTTAGAGAATGGAATGGTGCCTTTGTTCATGTATCTGAGTTTGAACCTAAACAACCACAATTAGAACCAAAACCTATGAATGGCGATTCTATATCTTTACGTAATGTTAGACCAGATAGGATAGAACCATCAGTTGCAGCAATGTTAGGAAATAATCCTTTCTCAACTACAGCTTCATCTCAAACAATTACTGTTACTGAAAATAATCATGGAAGATCAAGTGGTAGTACAGTTAGATTTAGAAATGTTCAAGGAAGTCCAGGAGGAGTGCCTTTTTCTACCTATGAAAACTCATCTGGATTTAGTATAACAGTTACAACAACAAATAAATATACTTTTAGTTTAGGAACAACAGCGAGTATAACAGAAGAAGNAGGAGGACCTACTGTGTCNGCAGGACCAGTAACTTTAGAAGCATGATTAATAAAATAAAAATTTTTTGGTATAGACTTTTAAGAAAACAAATGTGTTGGCAACACACTAGTTATACTATTAGTTGTTTAATTTGTAGGGAGATAAGAAGATAATGGCTGGATTAAGTGCATCAGGATTAAAAACACAAATTAGAAGTTATACTGAAACAGATTCAAATGTTTTATCAGATTCTGTTTTGGAAAATATTATTTTAAATGCACAATATAGAATTTTTAGAGATGTGCCTATAGATGCAGATAGAAAGCAACAAACGGGTAATTTAGTTGCAGGTCAAGAAACAATTAATTCTCCAGCAGGAGCTGTTTTTATTAGAGGCATACAAGTATATGATTCAACCTCAGCAACAACTGGTGCTAATGTTTGGTTAGAAAAAAAAGATATTACATATTTACAAGAATATATTTCATCAACAGAATCAGCTAAAAGAGGACAACCTAAATATTATGCTATGTTTGGTGGTGCCACAGGAGAATCTGATACTACGTCTGGAAGAATGATGTTTGCTCCAGTTCCTGATACTACCTATAAATTTAGAGTTCATTATAATGCTGCCCCTGCTTTATTAGAAAATGATGATACTAATTATATTAGTCTTAACTTTCCAAATGGTCTTTTATATTGTTGTTTATCAGAGGCTTATGGTTTTTTAAAAGGTCCGATAGATATGTTGACTTTGTATGAAAATAAATATAAACAAGAGGTACAGAAGTTTGCTAACGAGCAAGTTGGTAGAAGACGAAGAGATGACTATACTGATGGCACTGTTCGTATTCCGATAAACTCAGCAAACCCATAGGAGATAAATTATGGCTATATCATCAGCGATTTGTACAAGTTTTAAACAAGAAATTTTAGTTGGAACTCATAATTTTACTGCATCCAGCGGTGATACTTTTAAAATAGCTTTGTTTACAAGTGATGCATCTTTAGGCGCAGCAACAACTGCATTTTCAACATCAAATGAAATTTCAAATACATCTGGATCTGCATATAGTTCAGGTGGTGCAACTTTAACTAGTGTTACGCCAACTACTTCGGGAACTACAGCACTATGTGATTTTGCTGATGTTAGTTTTACTTCGGCATCTTTTACAGCAAATGGTGCATTAATTTATAATTCTTCTCAGTCTAATAAAGCCGTTGCTGTTATCGCTTTTGGTGGTGACAAAACAGTATCTAGCGGAACATTTACAATCCAATTTCCAACTGCAGACGCAAGTAACGCAATAATCAGAATAGCATAGGAGGCCACCTATGTCGGTGACTTCAGGATGGAGCCGGTTAACCTGGGATCAATCTCAGTGGGGTGGTTCAACAGTTTTACTAGAAGGATGGGGCGCTCGATCTTGGGGTGAAAACGAATGGAATGAGTTAGGTGATGTAATAGTTACACCTACTGGTTTGTCCGCTACTACATCTTTAGGTGATTCAGAAGAGTTTAATGAATCGGGATGGGGCAGACAAAAATGGAATAATTCAGGTTGGGGTGTAGAATATTCTGTTGAACCAACAGGAATTTCTTCAACGACTTCTTTAGGAACGGTAGTTCAAGGCATTGGAGTTCCTTTAGAAATGATTCCAAATCCTCCATCAGGTGATGAGCTTTTAAAGATAGCAAGAACTAGTATAGGTAGTGTTTCTGTTGTTACAGTAGAAGTAGCTGCTGTTACAGGAGTAGAATCAACTTTTGCAACTCCAACTTTATCTTATGCAGGCACATTAGTTGGTTGGGGTAGAGATGGTTGGAATGATAATTCTTGGGGTGAATCTCCTGATCAAGTTATTCCTTTAGTAGGTAGAGAAGCAACTTCAAGTGTGGGTTCAATAGCTCCACCAGATGTAGTTGGATTATCGGGACAAGAGGCAACAACAAATGTTGGAAGTACAACTTTTACTATTGACTCAACACCAAGCATTACAGGTCAAGAAGCTACAGGAAATATAGGAACGCTAGGTTTAGAATTTGGTCCAGCTTCTATATCAGGAGTATCTGCTTCTTTCAATGTGGGAACATTAGGTTTAGAATTTGGTCCAGCAACAATCGCTGGTGTTTCAGCAACATTTAATATAGGTAGTTTAACAATCGATGATGCACAAATAATTAACATAACAGGTGTTCAATCTACGTCTGCTGTAGGATCTATAATTCCTGAAATAGGTGTTCCTTTAACAGGTATAGCCGCAACATCTTCAACTGGATCTATAACTCCATCAGATATAATAATAGGTTTAACTGGAATACAGGCTACTTTCGTAGATCCTACAATTGGAGTACAAGCTTATCAAAATATTAATACGGGATCAAATGGCTCTTTCAGTAATATTGACAGTGGTTCAAATACATCATATAGTGACGAGTCAACAGGATCAAATAGTTCGCTTTCTAATGTTGCAACTGGATCGAATACAAGTTATAGTGACGCTGCATAGGAGATAAAATTTATGGCATCAACATTTACACCTTTAGGTGTTGAACTTCAAGCAACTGGTGAGAACGCCGGTACATGGGGATCAAAAACTAATGTTAATTTACAACTCATTGAACAAATAGCTGGTGGATTTACACAACAATCAATTGCAGGTGGTGCACAAACCACAGCTTTAACTATTTCTGATTCTGGAACTGGTGATGTTGCAGGTCATAGAATGATTGAATTTACTGGTACAATTTCTGGTAATCAAATTGTTACAATACCTTTAGATGTTCAAAATTTTTATATTTTAAGAAATTCAACTTCAGGTTCTCACACTGTGCAATTTAAATATGCAAGTGGTTCAGGATCTACATTTACTTTTTCTGCAACAGATAAGGGAGACAAGATTGTTTTTGCTGCAGCTAATGATGGCACAAACCCAGATATTAAAACTCTTGCAATTGGAACAGGTATATCAGAAGTTTCTGCGGACACATCTCCGCAATTAGGTGGTGATTTAGATACTAACAGTTTCAATATAGCTTTTGATGATGCGCACGGAATTAACGATGAAAATGGAAATGAACAAATAGTATTTCAAACAACTTCATCTGCAGTGAATCAGTTTGATGTTACAAACGCAGCAACTGGTAATGCACCTAGTATATCTGCAACTGGTGGAGATTCTAATATTGATATCGCTTTAATTCCAAAAGGAACTGGTGAAACTAAGGTAGGAACTGGAGCAGCAGATGCTACGATAACATCTAGTGGAGCTCACAATCTTATTTTAGATACAAACTCAGGAACTAATTCTGGAACGATTACGATTACAGATGGTGCTAATGGAAATATTGATCTTACACCAAACGGAACAGGAGATGTTACTTTACAAGCTGATACAGTTCAAATCGGTGACAACAACGCTGATGCAACATTAACAACTCAAGGAACTGGTGATTTAATTTTAAATACAAACAATGGCACAAACGCTGGAAACATAACTTTAGCTGACGGAGCTAATGGAGATATAAATGTTTCAACAAACGGAACAGGTGCAATTAAGTTTAACGACATAGCGTATATTCCTCAACAAGCATTAACGTCATCATCTAATGCGGTTGCTTGGGATGCACAAGCTAAACCAAACGCTTTTCATCTAACAACAGAGAACACTACTTTTTCTGCACCAACTAATAATATTGAGGGTTCATTTATTTGTTTAGAGATTAATTACAACGGCTCTCATACAATAGCTTTTAACACAGTTTTTGAGTTTGCAGCTTCGACTGCACCAACATTTACATCAACAGATGGTAAAACAGATATTCTTGTGTTTAGATACAATGGAACAGTATGGCAAGAAGTAGGTAGAACATTAAATTTAAGTGAAAGTTAAGATATGCATGCAATAGTACAAGATAATAATATTACAAAAATTATAACAAGTCCTAAATCAATCGTGATAGGAGATGTAAGATACCCCGCTAAAATATTTCAGCTATGGTCAAAAGCTGAACTTAATGCAATAGGTATTTATGAAGTAGTTACAGATTCATCAAATTTTAAAGATCAAGAATATTATATTAATACAGATCCTAATTTTACATTTGCCGATAATCAAGTTACAAAATCTTGGGGTACTGCAATTCCAAAACAATTAGAGGATAGTTTTTACACACAAGAAGATTCAGACAATGGTATTATGCCAAGTGATAAATCTGTCGGAGATTTAAGAGTAAAAGGTTTAAAAAATATTAAAATTGAAGACGTAAAAAAACAAGCATCTAATTTATTATCCCCAACAGATTGGTACGTAATTAAAGCAACAGAAGTAGCTGACTATAGTGTACCGAGTAATGTTACAACATTTAGAACTAATGTTAGAGCAAAATCAAATGAGATGGAAAATTCAATTAATGGTGCAAGTGACGTAGATGCGTTACAAGCTTTATTTACATATACACAACAAGATGACAATACTATTGCAAGACCATTAGGTGAATTTCCAAGATTGGAGAACTAATGACTGCTCCGTTAATTTTAGCGACTAATTCTGTCAAAGATACAGGATATGATGTTGATAACTCCGTAAGATTTGAAAGAGATAATACATCTAAATTAGTAAGAACAAATAGTGGAACTGCAACAAATAATAAAAAAGGCACCTTTTCTGGGTGGTGGAAATTACAAACAGCTACTAGCCAAAGCGGATTATATAATTCTAAAAGAGATAGTGATGGTGTATTAAGATTTTTATTTAGTCTAAATACTAATGGAACAATTAGTGGTGGTTTTAGAGGTGATGGTGGATCTCCTGATATAGATTTTACCACTGGAACAAGTAACGCTTTATTTCGTGACGCCAGTGCCTGGTATCATATCGTTGTTAATTATGACACTACTGATAGCACAGCAGCTAATAGATTAAAACTTTTTGTTAACAATGTACAACATGCATTAACATTTACCTCTGATATCCCACAAGATACAATTTTTCCAACAAGCACGAACGGTGAAAAAATAGAAATAGGACATACTGAAGATAATGGTGATGGTTATCAAAGTGGTGCAAGAGGTTACTTATGTGAAATGGCATTCGTAGACGGTCAACAACTAGCTCCAACAGAATTTGGAGAATATGATTCAGATAGTCCAAACATTTGGAAACCAAAAAGTTTATCTGCAATAAATTTTGGAACTTTAGGATTTTATTATGAGTTTAAAAATTCAGGAGCGTTAGGAACAGACTCATCTGGTAATAGTAATACAGCAACTGTTTCAAATTTAGATCAAACTACTGATACCTGTACAAACAATTTCGCTATAATAAATGTAAATGATAATTTTTTCGCTAACGCAGATATTCACGAAGGGGGAACAAAAGTTGTTACAAATTCTAGTGCTGAAGCTATGAACACAAGTACATTTGCTATGACTAAAGGTAAATGGTATTTTGAAGTAGATAATATATCTGGTGCTGGTGCGCAAATCTGTGGTATAACACCAACTGTATCATTTCAAACGTCCTCACATGGTAAATCAGGAGATGTTACACCTCATACCATTAGTTATATTCAAAGTGGTAAAGTACAAGAGGGTAATGGCTCAGGTGGGCAAACTGACTTAGCTTCTTATGCTAGTTATGGTAATGGAGATATAATTGGAGTTTATATGGATCTTGATAATATGAAAGCTTATCTTAGTAAAAATGGAACACTACAAAGTTCTACTGGGATAGATTTAGAACCTTTAGCAAGTAATGGAACAGGTCATTATATGTTTTTTGTTGGCGATAATAATGCTGGTTCAAGAACTTGTGAAGCTAACTTTGGAAATGGTTTTCAATCTCTTTCATCTGCTGTGTCTGATGATAATGGCCATGGTGCATTTGAGTTCTCACCAAATATAACAGGGGACGGTGAAGCAAAGAAATTTTTTGCTTGTTGTTCTAAAAATTTAGCGGAGTTTGGATAATGGCTTATACTACTGTTGACGATCCAACAATTTATTTTAATACTGTTCTTTATACTGGTAATGGTTCTAATGGTCATGGAATAACAGGAGTAGGATTTCAACCTGATTGGATTTGGATTAAAGGGAGATCAGTTGCTGAAAATCATAATGTTTATGATTCAGTAAGAGGTGCTGGAATAAGATTAATCCCCAATACTGGTAGTAATGATACAACTAAAACAGATACCCAGAAATCATTTGATTCAGATGGTTTCACTTTAGACTCAGGTGCAGAAGTGAACGATAATTCACAAACATTTGTTTCTTGGAATTGGAAAGCTGGAACATCATTTTCAAATAGTGGTGGATCTAATGGAGCAGATTTAGCATCTAGCGGTACTTTTAATAGAACAGCAGGATTTAGTATTGTTACATTTACTGGTAATGCAACAGCCAATCAACAAATTTATCATGGACTAAATTCAGTTCCTAAATGGATGGTTCTTAAAAATAGAACAAATACTAACAATGAGAGTTGGTGTGTATATCATCAAGAACTAGGTAATACAAAAAAACTAACTTTAGATACTACAGCAACAGCAACTACTAATGTTGAGTTTTGGCAAGACACGACTCCAACATCTACAGTTTTAACTGTCGGCAGACAAGATGCAGTTAATGGAAGTGGTAACACCCATGTAGTTTATTGTTTTAGTGAGATACAGGGCTATTCAAAATTTGGACAATACATAGGAAATGGAAATGCAGATGGTACATTTATCTATACAGGATTTAAACCAGCTTGGTTTATGATTAAATCATCTTCAAATGCTGAAGCATGGGAAATAGGTGATAACAAAAGAGATACTGAAAATGTTGTTAATAATATATTAATTGCAAATTCAAGTGGTACTGAAACTGCTGGTACTTCTACAAACAGATTACATTGTGATTTTGTATCAAATGGAGTAAAATTAAGGGGAACAGCATCACAAGCAAACCAAAGTGGTTCAACATACATCTACATGGCATTTGCAGAATCACCATTTGTTAATAGCAACGGCATTCCAAACAATGCAGGGTAGATATGTTACAGAAAATAGGTTTTGCTCCTGGAATAAACAAACAAGTTACACCAACTGCTGCTGAGGGTCAGTGGATAGATTGTGACAATGTTCGTTTTAGATATGGCACACCTGAAAAAATAGGTGGTTGGAAACAATTAGGTGAAAATAATTTAACAGGTGCAGGTAGAGGTCTTCATCATTATATAAATAGTCTTGGTCGAAAGTATGCAATTATAGGTACAAACAGAATATTATATGCTTTTTCTGGTGGTGTTTTTTATGACATACATCCTATTAAAACTACAACTACGCTTACAAGTGCGTTTACCACGACTAATGGATCAGCAGTTGTAACAATAACTTTTAGTAGTGCTCACGGCATAGCAGAAAATGATATTATATTATTAGATAATTTTTCTTCTATAACTAATTCTAATTTTTCGGAATCTGATTTTAAAGATAAAAAATTTATGGTGACAACAGTTCCTACAGGAACAACTATAACTATTACAATGCCATCAAACGAGTCTGGATCTGGTGCAACAACATCAGGTGGTATTAGAGTTCAACATTATTATCCAGTAGGACCAGCAGTTCAAGCAAAAGGTTTTGGTTGGTCTCTTGGAACGTGGGGAGGGAAAGAAATAGGAGCTGTTACTACAACATTAAACGGATCTCTATCCGACGATACAGCTGGAACAGGTGGAACAGGGACATCTATTACATTAACAGATGCCTCACTGTTTCCAAGTTCTGGTACTAATTTTATTCAAGTTGGTAATGAAGAAATATCTTATACAGGTGTGTCTGGAAATAGTTTAACAGGCATCACAAGAGCTGTTAGAAACTCAACAAGGTCTGCTCATTCGGATGGTGCAACCGTTACAAATTCAACAGATTTTGTTGCATGGGGCGAAGCAGCTTCTGGTGACTTAGTTCTTGAACCAGGTATGTGGTCTCTAGATAATTTTGGTGACAAAGCTATCTGTTTGATTCACGACAGCGCTGTATTTGAATGGAACTCTGCAGCAACAAATGCAACAGATACAAGAGCAACAATTATATCTGGTGCACCGACTGCATCAAGACACATGATAGTATCTACACCTGATAGACACTTAGTATTTTTTGGAACAGAAACAACGATAGGTGATACATCTACTCAAGATGATATGTTTATTAGATTCTCGGACCAAGAAGATATAAATACATACACACCTACAGCGACCAATACTGCTGGCACACAAAGACTAGCCGATGGATCACAGATCAGAGGAGCTATTAGAGGTAGAGATGCAATTCTTGTTTGGACTGACACAGCTTTGTTTACACAACGTTTTGTTGGTCAACCATTTACCTTCGCATTTGCACAAGTCGGAACACATTGTGGACTTGTTGGACAGAACGCATGCGTGGAAGTAGACGGTTCTGCATACTGGATGTCAGAGAATGGTTTTTTTAGATACGCTGGTAAATTAGAATCACTACCGTGTTTAGTAGAAGATCATGTTTATAACGATATAAATTTAGATTCAGGTAATCAAATGGTATCTGCAGGATTAAACAATTTATTTGGTGAGGTCATTTGGTTTTATCCAACATCATCATCTTCTGTTGTAAATAGAATGGTGGCTTATAATTATTTTGACTCCTCACCACAAAGACCTGTTTGGACAAACGGAACTTTAGCTAGAACTATGTGGAGAGATTCTGCAGTATTTGGTAGTCCACATGCATTAGAGTATGATGCATCTAATGATAGTTCCTTTGATGTAGTAGGAAATACTGAGGGTAGAACAACATACTATCAACACGAAACAGGGACTGATCAAGTTAAAGGTGGAACTACAACTGCAATTACTGCAAACATTGCATCTGGAGACTTTGATATAAGTCAAAGAAGAAGTGCGTTAGGTCAAACAACTAGTGCAGCCGATCTTAGAGGAGATGGTGAATTTATAATGAAGATAAGAAGATTTATACCAGATTTTATATCTCAAACTGGTAATACACAAGTCACATTACAATTAAGAGATTTTCCAAACGATAGTCAAGCTAGTTCTGCACTTGGACCATTTACAGTATCATCATCTACAAAAAAAGTAGATACACGTGCAAGAGCAAGAGCTATTGCACTAAAAGTAGAAAATACATCTTCAGCTCAAAGTTGGAAATTAGGAACTTTTAGATTAGACATACAACCAGATGGACGTAGATAATGGCAAAGATAGTACAAGTATTAACAAGACCTGCACCTGATTATGATTTAGGAACAGCAGAAGCACAAGTAAGAGATCTTGATGCTATTGTAGAAAAATTAAATACTACATTTCAACAAGAATTAAAAGATGAGGTAGAAGCATTTAACTTCTTTTTAAATTAATGGCAAATAGTTTTATAAATAAAAAAGCAGATTTAACTACAACAGATCTAACGACACTATACACAGTTCCTAGTTTTAAAACAGCTGTTATAAAATCATTGTTAGTGTCTGAGGACGCTGGATCAGGAACCACGATAACTATAACTTTAGTAAATTCTAGTAGTGCTATATTTAATTTGTTTAAAGATAAGGCAATAGCATCTAAGGCAACAACAGAACTTTTAACTCAACCTCTTGTAATGGAGGAGGGTGAAGCTTTGAAAGTACAAGCTGCTGACGCAAACGAGCTGCACGTCATAGCCTCAATATTAGAGATACAGCCAAGAGAGGTAACAACATAATGATAGAAATAAAACCAACAAAAGTAGAAACAACGTATAGACACAAAAAAACTGGAGAGCTTTTTAAAGAAAGAAAAGATTGGGAAGCCAAAGGTTATAAGGCAGAAGACATAGCACAAGATGTAAATGTTTTAATGCCAAGCCTTGATTTATTAGGAAAAACAAAATAAGATAGAACGATGGCCATAACTAGAGCACAACAAGCAAGACAGATGTTAAAAAACGCAGGAGCTGTAGAGCAAGATGGCGTTATGAATTATATAACAAACTCTGAATCTGTAACTGTACCTAAAGAATTTAAAGCTAGAAAAAATGCACCACCAACTAAACTAGCATACATTACAGCTGATGAAGCTAAAATGTTAAAGAAAGAAAAACCAGGTACACCGCACAAAGGACCTAAAGGCATACCTAGTTATGATTCATTTGATGCTGAAGGAGGTTTTACATCTGGTGCTGCAATGAGTGCAGCTGAAACAGGTAGTAAAGATGCTAGAGATAGAGCAGAAGTTAGAGCAGCTTTTGGACCTAAAGGTTTACCACCAGGAGTAACACCAAATGAAGCAAGAGATTTAAGATCTGCGGCTATTCTTGCAGGTGCAGGTAGAAGAGTTAATCCAGGTTTTTTTGATAGTAGAAACGTTATATCTGCAGCTGAGTTAGCAGCAGCTAAAGCTTTTGCAAGGGATCGTAACAATAGATTTGCAAGAGCTGCATTAAGAAATAGACAAGGAGGATTATTAGGTTTAATCACAAGTGGTGGTTTGTTAGGAAACGTTATAAAAGGAATTGGACAAAAATTTGGTTTGGGTAAAAGATTTAATGAGCCAACATATGATATGTCTAAATTTAATGAGTTAGGTTTATTTGGACAAGTGCCAGAAGATTTTGAAGATGAAAAAATATCTTTAACATCTTTTATAAAACCAGAGGATACAATAGGCAAAGTAAACTTAAATGATTTAGAAGGCATTCTAGAGGATAAAGGATTAACAGAAGTTCCGGGTATAATTACAGACCAAGGATTAACAGAAGTTCCAGGTATAATTACAGATGAGGGATTAATAGAAGTTCCTGCAGATTCTATTGATCAAGGAATTACAACGGCATCTTCGGTAAATGATTTTCCAGTAAAATTTGCAAGTGCACTGACAACTCCAACAGCAGGAAAGTTTGGTTTGAATTTAATGGAATACTCTAAACTTAAAAATAATAGATATAATGATTCACAAATTCAAGAAGCCATCAAAGGTGGATATGTAAATGATTTACTTAAAACTTTAACTTTAGCCACTGGTGGTAGAGTTAATGCTATGGGTGGAGGGATCATGGATCTTGAAACAGGAAGACAAATGTATGGTCTTGGTAAACTAGTAAAGAAAGCAACTAGAGCAGTTAAAAAAATTGCAAAGTCTCCAATAGGTAAAGCAGCATTATTATATACTGCAACTGGAGGTTTAGGAAATCTTGCTGCAGGGAAAGGTTTTGGTAGTTTTTTTAGTGGTTTTACAAGTCCAAGTACATTTTTAGGAAGAGCCCCAAGTATATTTACAAAAGGTGGTTTAAAAAACATAGCTTCTAGAATTGGATTAGGCAAATTTAAAAATATAGGTGGACAGAGAATATTTGAAGCAAATAAATTAGGTTCTTTTTTAAGTAGCCCTTTTGGCGCAATTACTAGTGCATCAGCTTTAGCTGGATTATTAACACCTAAAGAAGAACAAGAAGGAGAGTTTGACTTAGATGAATATTATAAACAAATAGCATTTGATCCAAATGCTGAATTAAGTAAAAGAATATTAGGAACTCAGTTTGCAGCACAAGGTGGACGTATTGGTTATGCAGAGGGTTCTAAAGAACCAGTAGCTAAAAAGGTTATGCCACTATTAGATATGAATGGTATGGAAAAAGATTATAGAGCAGAGGGTGGATTTGTACCAATAGGACGTATGGAAAAAGCAGATGATGTCCCAGCTAGATTATCCAAGAATGAGTTCGTATTTACAGCTGATGCTGTTAGAAATGCAGGTGGAGGAGATGTAGACAAAGGCGCAGAAGTTATGTATAACATGATGAAAAACCTCGAAGCCGGAGGTGAAGTATCAGAAGAATCGCAAGGC
>FUFK010717746.1_pt1 | contig 14458 bp, 11 predicted proteins | sample 1021851 | NCBI WGS metagenome assembly FUFK01 (sample SAMEA51879418, study PRJEB19060) | metagenome | reverse complement strand
TATGAGCGATTGGCATCCGGAGAGCGTTTGCCAATGGGGATCGTCGAGCGATATTGAGCTTGCCGCGTGGCGGAGCCGAGGGTGGGGGCCGTCAGGCGGGCAAGTCGTCATTCTGGACGACGTCCCCGCCATCACGACGAATAAAGCTGATCTTGCCCTCTGGTTCCAGAATTGCCCAAGCGACGTCGTCGAGGCGTGCAATTCCCGCAATGCGCATTTCCGACTCCAGTTCGCGGCGCGTAAGACGGTCACGTTTCATGTTGGTCTCGATAACTTTGCCATCACGAACCAAGACACGAGGCGCGCCTTCGATCCAGCGTTCCGCGCGCGGCCATCGGTAACTGACCCAGCCCAGCACGGTTCCCCAGAATGCGAAGGTGGATACGGCCAGCACCGCCCCGGTTAGGCTGAAATCATTGTGCGTGATCGCCTGCTGAATGAGGTCGCCAAGCACGACTAATGTGACGAGCTCAAACGACGTCATCTGTCCGAGTTCCCGCTTCCCCATCAGCCGCAACAACCCGAACAGGAAAGCGAACATTACCGTGGCGCGCAGGACGATATCCATCAGGGCAGCACCGTGATTTCGAGCGGGATGACTGCCAGTTCGCGCGCATCATCGAGCACAACCACCCGCCCTGAAGTTCCGAGAAACAGGGGCGGGTTGATCTGCCCATCGATCTTGATGTCGAGCGTCTCGCCCGGCTTGAGGGCGCCATACTCGAACCGGAAAGCATTGCCTTCGAACTTTTCCTCACTCGCGGCGGGGATGATCGTGTTGATCGTCATGTCGCGCCACAGGCTTGTCGGCACCGCAAGGACCGCTTTTTCGACAGGGCGCCGCGCGATGATCCGCACGCGCATTTCGAAGAACTCGCCGTTGCGAATGACTCGAGGTGTCGAGAGTTCGAGGCGGACATCAGGCCCCTCTGCCACCATCCGCCGGATCTTTCCGCCGCCAAACAAGCCGAGCAATGCCGCCAGCATCAGCAACGAAAGCAAAGCGAGCGCAATCCAGCGACGCTGGCCCCGCCCGCCAAAGCCGCGCACTTCGGCATGGCCGGGGTCGATCCCATCGGGATAGTGGATCGGGCGTTCGGAATGGCTCATCGCGCGACTGAAACGATTACCATTGCCGACGGTTGCGCGGAACCCGTCCAGCCTCATCCGGTTCTATCGTAAGGGGATCAATGGAGAGAAGCCATGGTCGACACCGCCGAAATGATCCATGAGGACGCATTGCCCGGCGAGGAGCGCAAGCTCGATCCCAAACCCGAATGGCAACCGCGTTATCCCGGCTCGGGCCGGCTTGATGGCAAGGTCGCGCTGATCACCGGTGCCGATAGTGGCATCGGTCGCGCGGTTGCGGCGTTGTTCGCGCGCGAAGGTGCCGATATCGCGATCCTTTATCTACTTGAAGACGCCGATGCGGAGGAAACGAAACGCATTGTCGAGGGGGAGGGACGCCGCGCGATTCTGATCAAGGCTGATGTCGGGTCGAAAAAGATGTGCGATCGCGCGGTCGCGCAGGTGATCGAGGCATTCGGGCGGCTGGACGTCCTGATCAATAATGCCGGCGAGCAGCATCCTGACAAGGATATCCGCGACATCACCGAGGAACAGCTGACGCGGACGTTCCAGACCAACATCTTCGGCATGTTCTACTTGGTTCAGGCGGCGCTTCCCCACCTTAAAGTGGGCGCGGCGATCGTGAATTGCACCTCGGTCACCATGTATCAGGGATCGGCTGAACTGCTCGACTATTCGAGCACCAAGGGGGCAATCACCGCTTTCACGCGGTCGCTCTCTGAAAACCTGATCGAGCAGGGCATCCGCGTCAATGCGGTGGCACCCGGCCCTATCTGGACACCGCTTAACCCTTGCGGTGGCGCGTCGCCCGAGAAGCTTGAGCATTTTGGCGAGAGCACGCCGATGGGACGTTCGGGCCAACCCAACGAAGTGGCACCGGCATTCCTGTTTCTCGCCTGCGACGATGCCAGCTACATGTCTGGTCAGGTACTTCATCCCAATGGCGGGACCATCGTCAACGGCTGACGGCGCGCAGTTCACCTTAGAACTTGGAGCGGCGCAGGTCCGCGAGATCGGCGAAATGAAAGCCCTTATTGCCGATCTGGAGAATGACCACTCAGGAGGTAGCGGGCGCACATCGCATTTTCCGCCCGCCAGTACCTCGCGTTGAAGTCAGCGCACGCGCGCACGACGAACGGTCAGAAAATTCAAATACTGTCCACGCTCATCGCCTTCTCGTCACAGGCCTCGATGGCGCTGCCCTGATCGACAAGTGACCGCAGTAGGGCTGGAAACCGGAAGGGCTTCTGCAGCAGTCATTCCTGAGAGATCGTGCGCACGCTAGAAGTTGCCCTTCGGCCGCTGTCTTGGCGGTCTGGGACATAGCTGCGGACATGGCAATGTTAGGGCGAGACGGTATGCGCGCTATCTTGCCTACACCTCGGGACCAATGGGCGCCCGGCCTTTTAAATCCGTCCGGTGAAGAGCCCTGGCGGTCGAAATCGATCGGCGACACGCTGACAGTCCCCTATTGGGCCGCGCCGAACCATGTTTAGAAGGACTGCCAGAAGGGAGAGGGCATCGTCGGGCAATCTAGCCGGCCGGCGCAGGATTGCATAATGGAGCACCCTATGCGGATCGCGATCATCGACACCAGTTCTACGCGCGCCGCGATCATCTCCGACGGCTTACGCGAGTCTGGGCTTGAGGATCTCGTGGTGATCGATCCGGCGGGACCACTCGCCGCTCAGATCGAAGCAGCGCGGCCCGAAGTGGTGCTGATCAACCTCGAAAATCCCAGTCGCGACGTGCTCGAGGATTTCTTCGTCATGTCGCGGGCGCTCGCCCGCCCGATCGCGATGTTCGTCGACCAGAGCGACGCCGAGGCGACCGGCGCGGCGATCGACGCCGGAGTCTCCGCCTATGTCGTCGATGGCTTGTCGAAGCAGCGGATCAAACCCGTGCTCGACCTCGCCGTGCGCCGTTTTCAGGCCTTTTCCCGCCTCCAGCGCGAGCTGGACGATGCGAAGAACGCGCTGGCCGAGCGCGCGACGGTGGATCGCGCCAAGGTGATCCTGATGAAACGGCGCGGCGTCGACGAGCCTGCCGCCTATGCGCTGCTGCGGGGCCAGGCGATGCGTACCAACCGCCGGATCGTCGAGATCGCGGAAGCGATCGTGACGAGCGAAGCGCTGATGGGAGATTTGCCGTGACGCCCAACACCAATGGCATGACCCTGCGGATCGGCTTCCTCCCCTTGGTCGACTCGGCGCTTCCGATCCTCGCGCATGAGCTCGGTTTCGCCGAGGCCGAAGGCCTGTCGCTGGAGCTGGTACGCGACATGACTTGGGCGACGGTGCGCGACCGGCTGCTCTACGGCCATACCGACGCCGCGCACATGCTCGCCCCGCTGGCCATCGCCACCGCGCTTGGGCGCGACAGGCCGGCGGTGCCGATGGCGGTGCCGTTTGTGCTTGGACTCAACGGCAATGCGATCACCTTCTCGACCGCACTCGCCGAAGCGGTCGGGCTTGGTGACACGCTGGGTGATCCGGTCTCGACCGGCGCCGCGCTCAGGCAGGTCGCGCAGGTGCATGCGGCAGAGGGGCGGCGGCTACGTTTCGGCGTGGTCCACCGCTATTCCAGCCACAACTATATGCTGCGCTACTGGCTCGCCGGGGTCGGCATCCGCCCCGACAGCGACGTCGAGATAAAGGTCACCAGTCCCCCCTTCGCCGCCGATGCGCTGGCGGCGGGCGAGGTGGACGGTATCTGTGTCGGCGAGCCCTGGAATTCGATCGCGGTTGATCGCGGCGTCGGCCGTATTGCGCTTGCAACCGCGCAAATCTGGCGGCGCGGGGTCGAGAAGGTGCTGGCATTGCGCGGCGACGTCGCAGACGAACGGCGCGACGCCGTGCTGAAATTGATCCGCGCGCTCCACGCCGCGGCGGCGCATTTCGTGCGCCCCGAGACCGCTGAGCAGAGCGCCGACATTCTCGCCCGTGCCGCCTATCTCGACGCGTCGCGCGACGCGATCCTGCGTGCGATTACTGACCGTATCCGGCTCGTGCCTGGCGGGCCGCCAGTCCACTATCCGGATTTCATGTTCCAGTATCGCGAAGCCGCCAACTTCCCCTGGCGCAGCCAGGCCGCTTGGCTCTATTCGCAGATGGCGCGCTGGGACAGGCTGCCCTATTCGGACGCCGACGCGGCAATCGCTGCAGGTGTGTTCCGCCCCGATTTGTATCGCGAGGCGCTGGCCGGATCCGGCGCCCCACTACCGGGCGCCAGCTCGAAACTGGAGGGGGGGCTCGACCAGCCGATCGGCGTCGGATCGGTGCAGGGTCGCCTCGTCCTCGGCGCCGATCGTTTCTTCGACAGTCGCGCCTTCGACCCTGAGGATATCCCCGGATATCTCGCCGCTTTGCCGTAAAGCGGCGAATCTAATAATATTGCACTTGCGAAGAAAGCGCTTGCCCGGTTTCATTAAATCGGGCAGCTTCCCATTACTCGGCAAGGACGCCGGGACAGAATCACGCGGTTGAGCTTCCAACGGGGGGAGCCTGAGCGCGACGGGCCGGGGCGCAAGCCCTATCAACCGAAACAGGCAATGAAGCCGCCAGAATGCGCCGTCATGGCCGCCGTTCTGGCGGCTTTTTTCTTGTCCATCGAACGGGGACAGAAGATGGCAACCACATTCCTGGATGCGAACGCACCCGCCAAGTCGAATTTCTGGGCTAGCGGGCACAAGCCCACGCTGACGGCGGCATTCCTCTATTTCGATCTCGCTTTCATGGTCTGGGTGATCCTCGGGCCGTTAGCGCCTGAAATCGCCAAGACGCTGGCCCTTTCCCCAGCCCAGAAGGGGCTGATAGTCGCGGTGCCGACGCTCGCCGGGGCAGTGTTGCGCGTCGTCAACGGCTTGCTGGTCGACCGCATCGGACCCAAGCGCTCGGGCACGATCAGCCAGATCATCGTCATAGTTGGCCTGTTCGTCGCATGGACATTCGGGGTCACCAGCTTTGCGGGTACGCTCGCCCTTGGCGTGATCCTGGGCTTTGCCGGCGCCAGCTTCGCGATCGCTCTGCCACTTGCCAGCCGCTGGTATCCGCCCGAGCATCAGGGCAAGGCGATGGGTCTGGCCGGCATGGGCAATTCGGGCACGGTGCTCGCGGCCCTGTTCGCGCCGGTACTCGCCGAGCTGTTCGGCTGGAACGCGGTGCTGGGCCTTGCCTGCATCCCACTGACGCTGGTGCTGATCGCCTATATCATCATGGCGAAGGATGCACCCGGACGGCCGCCGGCGAGGTCGCTCAACGACTATTTCCTGCCGCTCAAGAGTGCCGACAGCTGGTGGCTGATGGGCTTTTATGCCGTCACCTTTGGCGGGTTCGTCGGCCTTGCCGCCAGCCTGCCCATCTACTTCACCGAGCGTTTCAGCCTGACGCCCATCTACGCCGGCTATGCCACGGCGGGCTGCGTTTTTGCGGGATCACTGGTCCGTCCGCTCGGCGGTGCGCTCGCGGATGCGATCGGCGGGGTGAGGGCGTTGACCGCCGTGTTCATCCTTGCCGCTTTGGCGCTGGTCGGGGTCAGCCTGGCCGAGACTTTCGAAACCGCGTTGTCTCTCTTCATTCTCGCGATGCTTGCGCTTGGCACCGGCAACGGCGCGGTGTTCCAACTCGTGCCACAGCGCTTCTCGGCGGAGATCGGTGTGATGACCGGTCTTGTCGGCATGGCGGGCGGCGTCGGCGGCTTCTACCTCGCCTCCTCGCTCGGCCTCGCCAAGCAGTGGACGGGCAGCTTCGCCGGTGGTTTCCTGATCTTCGCTGTCCTCGCGGTCGCCGCGCTGATCGGGCTGATGCTGGTCAAGGGCAAGTGGCGCGCGACCTGGGGCGCCGCCGAAGGCGTGCGGATCTGATGCGGGCCGCGTTCTTGCTTGCCGGGCTGGCGGCGGCAACACCCGCCGCCGCACAAGCCCAGGCCTTGGCCGTCAAACCCCTCGCCGAAGCCCGGCTGCGCTACGAACTGGCCGATCAGGATGGGCTGGCGCATGACTCCGACGCACTTACCCTTCGCGTCCGCGCCGGAGTTCAGGCGAGCCACGGCCCGTTCCTCGCGCTGGCGGAGGCGCAGGCCAACCTCGCCATCGCGGGCGACTATTATGACGGCCTGCAAGGCGCCGCGACGCGTCCGCTGATCGCCGATCCGCAGAATGTCGCGCTCTACCGCGCCCAGCTTGGTCTGAAACTGCCCTTCGGGATGCTGACCGCGGGTCGCCAGCGCATCCTGCTGGATGAGGAGCGCTTCGTCGGGGGCGTCGGCTTCCGCCAGAACGGCCAGAGCTTCGATGCGGTGCGTGCCGAGGTAGCGCCGCTCAAGGGGCTCAAGGCCGACATCATCTATGCCTGGTCGGTCCGCACCATCTGGGGCGTGGACGGTACCGGTGCCCGCCAGCGTGCGGTCGGCGGCGACAACATCTTCGCCAACCTGTCCTACGTCACCCCGGTCGGGACGTTCACTGGCTTCGGCTATTGGGTCGATCAGGACAAGGTCGAGGTCCAGGGCTTCCGTCTGTCCAGCAAGACGTTCGGCGCGCGCCTCGCGGGAACCCGCCCGGTCGGCAAAGCGAAGCTCGGCTATCAGCTGAGCTTCGCCCGTCAGTCGGACATGGGCCGGAATCCCAACGACTATGTTGCGGATTACTGGCTCGCCGAGATCGCGCTCGACCTCAATGGCCCGAAGCTGGGCGCGGGCTACGAAGTCCTGGGCGCCAGCAGCGGCGCCGCGCTCACCAGCTTTCAGACCCCGCTCGGCACCAACTTCAAGTTCCAGGGCTGGGCCGACAAATATCTCACTACACCGCCCAACGGGGTGCGCGACCTCTATGTCAGCGCAGGCTGGGATTGGAAGGCGATCGGTCCGGCCAAGGGTGTAACGCTGCAGGCCGTATGGCACCGCTACGAAAGCGACCGCCTGACCGGCCATTACGGCGACGAGCTCAACCTCATGGCCTCGGCGAAATTCGGCAAGACCACCGCCTCGGTTCGCTTCGCCGACTACCAGGCGGACCTGTTCGCCACCGACACACGCAAATTCTGGCTGCAACTGGACTGGACGATCTGATGGAACTGCAACGCATCGCGCGCGCGAAAGACGATACCCGCGAGCACCTTGTCGTGATCGGTAACGGCATGGCCGGTTGCCGCGCGGTCGAGGAGATTCTTGCCCGCGATCCCGCCCGCTACCGCGTTACCATCTTCGGCGCCGAGCCGCGGGTAAACTACAACCGCATCATGCTCTCGCCCGTGCTCGCGGGGGAGAAGGCGTTCGATGACATCGTCATCAACTCGCCCGAATGGTATGTCGAGAACGGTATCGACCTGGTCGCAGGCGATCCGGTCATCGGCATCGACCGCGCGGCGAGGACCGTCACCTCGCGCGGCGGCGAAGTCACCTCCTATGACAAGCTGCTGATCGCCACCGGGTCCGATCCGTTCATCATCCCGGTTCCGGGCAAGGATTTGCCCGGCGTGATCAGCTTTCGCGACATGGACGACGTCAACACCATGCTCGCCGCCGCCGAGCGGGGCGGCAGCGCGGTGGTGATCGGCGGCGGCCTGCTCGGGCTGGAGGCGGCGCACGGCCTGTCACTACGCGGGATGAAGGTCACTGTCCTCCACCTCATGCCCACGCTGATGGAGCGCCAGCTCGATGAGGCCGCGGGCTGGCTGCTCAAGCAGGCGCTCGAGGCGCGCGGCCAGACCATCCTCACCGGCGCCGACACCGCTGCGATCCTCGGCGAGCGCCATGTCGAAGGGGTGAAGCTCAAGGACGGCACCGAAATCCCCGCTGACCTCGTCGTCATGGCGGTGGGCATCCGCCCTTCCACCACGCTCGCGCGTGCCGCGGGATTGGAGATCGGCCGCGGCATCAAGGTCGACGACCATATGGTGACCAGCGACCCCGACGTGCTCGCGGTCGGCGAATGCGTCGAGCATGACGGCAATGTTTATGGCCTGGTCGCGCCGCTGTGGGACATGTGTCGTGCGCTTGCCGATCATATGACCGAAAGCCCGACCGGTTACCGCGGATCGGTCACCTCGACCAAGCTCAAGGTCGCCGGGCTCGACGTCTTCTCGGCGGGGGACTTCTCGGGTGGGGAAGGCTGCGAGGACATCGTCCTGCGCGACGCCGCACGCGGTGTGTACAAGCGTGTCGTCATCAAGGACGACCGCATCGTCGGTGCGGTTCTCTATGGCGATACCATCGACGGCAGCTGGTATTTCGACCTGCTCAAGAAGCAGGAGGAAGTCTCCGACCTCCGCGACTATCTGATCTTCGGCCAGGCCTTCGCCTCGGGAGGGGGGCAGGCGGACCCTAGGGCGGCCGTTGCGGCGCTTTCTGCAGATGCGGAGATCTGCGGCTGCAACGGCGTTTCCAAGGGCCAGGTCGTCGCGTGCATCGGCAAGGGCGCGCACAGCCTCGACGCGGTGCGCGGCGCCTGCAAGGCCTCGGCAAGCTGCGGCCAATGCACCGGCCTCGTCGAGACCCTGCTGGCTCTCACGCTCGGTGACGAGGTTCAGTCCGGACCGAAGACGATGTGCAAATGCACCAGCTTCACGCACGACGACGTCCGCCGCGAGATCGTTGCGCAGGCGCTGAAGGTCATCCCGCAGGTGATGCAGGCGCTCAACTGGTCGACGCCCGACGGCTGCTCCTCCTGCCGCCCGGCGCTCAACTACTATCTGCTCTGCGCTTGGCCGGCTGAGCATGTCGATGACCAGCAAAGCCGCTTCGTCAACGAGCGGATGCACGCCAACATCCAGAAGGACGGCACCTATTCGGTCGTCCCGCGCATGTGGGGCGGCGTCACCACCCCGAACGAGCTACGCGCCATCGCCGACGCCGCCGACAAATATGGCGCACGAATGGTCAAGGTGACGGGCGGCCAGCGGCTCGACCTGTTCGGAATCAAGAAAGAAGACCTGCCCGCGATCTGGGGCGATCTCAACGCCGCGGGGATGGTGTCGGGCCATGCCTATGGCAAGTCGCTGCGCACGGTGAAGACCTGTGTCGGTTCGGAGTGGTGCCGTTTCGGCACGCAGGATTCGACCGGGCTTGGCATCAAGACCGAACGGATGACCTGGGGTTCGTGGATGCCCCACAAGTTCAAGATCGCGGTCAGCGGCTGCCCGCGCAACTGCGCCGAAGCGACGATCAAGGACTTCGGCGTGATCTGCGTAGACTCAGGCTATGAGCTGCACATCGGCGGGAATGGTGGCATCCATCTGCGCGGGACCGACCTGCTCTGCAAGGTTGCAACCGAACAGGAGGCGCTCGACTATTGCGCCGCCTTCATCCAGCTCTACCGCGAGGAAGCGCGCTATCTCGACCGCACCGCACCCTGGGTCGAGCGCGTCGGGCTCGATTACATCAAGTCCCGCATCGTCGATGACGCCGAGGGCCGCAAGGCGCTCAAGGAACGCTTCCTCGAATCCCAGCACCATTTCCAGAAAGACCCCTGGGCCGAGCGCGCCGCAGGTGCCGAGCGCGAACTCCACCAGCATATCGCGGAAGTCCGGCCCTTCGCGCTCGTGGGAGCAGAATGATGCCCGGAACCCTGGACGCTGAGTGGCTCGATATCGGTCCGGTGGACCAGTTGCCCGCAATGGGTGCTCGCACCTTGCCCGTGCATGGCGGCGAGGAGATCGCGATCTTCCGCACCGCCACCGGATCGGTCCATGCGCTGGTCAACAAATGCCCGCACAAACAGGGCCCGCTCAGCCAGGGCATCGTCCATGACACCTCGGTCGCCTGCCCGTTGCACAATTGGCGCATCTCGCTGGTCACCGGCAAGGCGCTGGGCGGGGACGAGGGCTGTGTGCCAGTCATTCCCGTGAAGATCGACGGCGGGCGGATCCTGATCGCCCGTGCCGAGGCACTCGCGGGGGTAGCGTGAGCGAAACGATCCGCACCACCTGCGCCTATTGCGGCGTCGGCTGCGGCATCCGTGCGACCGTTACCGGTCCGCGCGCGGTGCGGATCGAGGGCGATCCCGATCATCCCGCCAATCGCGGCCGGCTCTGCTCCAAGGGCACGCATCTTGGCGAGACGGTCGGACTCGAAGGCCGATTGCTTCACCCGATGATCGGGATGAAGCGCGCGAGCTGGGACCGGGCGCTCGGCCTCGTCGCCAAGCGCTTCCGCGACGCGATCGCCCAATACGGCCCCAACAGCGTCGCCTTTTACGTCTCGGGCCAGCTGCTCACCGAAGACTATTATGTCGCCAACAAACTGATGAAGGGCTTCATCGGCTCGGCCAATATCGACACCAACTCGCGTCTGTGCATGTCGAGCGCAGTCGCCGCCCACACCCGTGCGTTCGGCGAGGATGTGGTGCCCGCCAGCTATGACGATCTCGACGCCGCCGACCTGTTCGTGCTGGTCGGATCGAATACCGCCTGGTGCCATCCGATCGTCTATCAGCGCATCCGCGCGCGGTGCCAGGCGGGCGCGAAGCTGGTCGTGATCGATCCCCGCCGCACCGAGACCGCCGAGGAAGCCGACCTTCACTTGGCCATCCGGCCGGGCAGCGACGTCGCGCTGATGAACGGCCTGCTGCACCATTGCCGCGAAGCGGGCGCGGTCGACGACGCGTATCTTGCCGCGCATGTCGCAGTGCCCGAGGATTTCTGGGACAGACTTGGAGAGGGGAGCGACCTGTGGTCGGTGGCGCGCGTCTGCGACGTGCCGCTTGTCGACCTCAAGCGTTTCTTCGAGCTGTTCGCGGCCAGCGCGCGCGCGATCACCGTGTTCAGCCAGGGGGTGAACCAGTCGATCAGCGGCACCGATCAGGGCAATGCGATCATCAACGTCCATCTGGCGACGGGCCGGATCGGCAAGCCGGGGGCGGCGCCTTTCTCGATCACCGGCCAGCCCAATGCGATGGGTGGGCGCGAGGTCGGAGGACTCGCTTCGACGCTCGCCGCGCACATGGATTTCGCGCCCGAAAACCGCGACCGCGTCCAGCGCTTCTGGGCCTCGCCATCGATTGCCAAGAAGCCGGGCCTCAAGGCCGTCGATCTGTTTCGCGCGATCGACGAGGGGCGGATCAAGGCGTTGTGGGTGATGGCGACAAACCCCGCCGTGTCGATGCCCGACGCCGGCCGGGTGCGCGACGCGCTTTCCGCCTGTCCCTTTGTCGTGGTCAGCGATGTGATCGAGCGTACCGACACCGGCGAACACGCGCATGTCCGCCTGCCTGCAGCAGCCTGGGGGGAGAAGGACGGCACCGTCACCAACAGCGACCGCACGATCAGCCGCCAGCGCGCGCTGTTCCCGCTGCCGGGCGAGGCGAGGCCCGACTGGTGGATCGTCAAGGAAGTCGCCCGGCGCATGGGGTGGAAGACCTCCTTCGCCTATGATCGCCCCGCCGAGATCTGGCGCGAGCATTGCCGCCTCTCGACCTATCAAAATGACGGCGCGCGCCTCTTTTCGCTGCCCAGCGGTGGTGCGGGCGGCAATGCGGCATACGAGACGATGGCACCGCAGCGCTGGGGCGGTACGCCCTTCGCCGATGGCCGCTATTCGACCCCTGATCGCCGCGCGCACCTCGTCCCCGTTGTACAGCGGCCGCTGCAGGACCCGCTCGCCAACTGGCCGATGACGCTCAACACCGGCCGCTACCGTGACCAGTGGCACACGATGACGCGCACCGGCCTCAGCCCCAAGCTCGCGCGTCACCGCGAGGAGCCCTTGGTCGAGCTCCATCCGGACGACGCGGCCGCGCTCGGCGTCGAGGATGGCGGCCTGGCCCGCGTCGCGACGCCGCAGGGGGAGAGCATCTTCCGCGCCTCGGTCACCGACGCCCAGCGCCCCGGCGAATTGTTCACCCCGATCCACTGGACCGATCGCACCTCGACCGGCGGCCGCACCGGCCTGCTCCCCCGTCCGCTCACCGACCCCTTTTCGGGCCAACCGGGCTTCAAGCTGACTCCTGCCCGGATCGAACCGATCGCGGCCGAATGGCGCGCTTTCCTCATCATCATCGGCGAGCCGGCTACACCGCCCAAATGCCTATGGGCCACCCGCGTCGCGATTCCCGCAGGAACCCTTTGGGAAATGGCCGGGAACGGGGATTCGCTCCGGCTCGACAAGCTGCTTCCCGCAGGTGAGCGGGTCGAGGCGGTCGATCCCGCTCGCGGCACCCGACGGATTGCGATCCTGCGTGACGGGCGGCTGGCCGCCGCCCTGTTCGTCACCCGCAGCGGCGAGTTGCCGCCGCGCGACTGGCTGATCGCTCAGCTCTCCGCGCCTGAGGTCGCACCTACGCTTCTTGCAGGCCGCGCACCCGGCGCCCAGCCGGATCGCGGCGCGGTGATCTGCGTCTGTTTCGATGTCGGCTTGAACACAATCGTCGCGGCGATCCGCGATCAGCAATTGACCGATGTGCTCGCGATCGGCGCGGCGCTGCAGGCGGGCACCAATTGCGGCTCCTGCCGCCCCGCGCTTTCCCGCATTCTCGCAGAGGTAAAGTCCAATGCCGCATGACGAATTCCCCGCAGGCAGCGTCTGGCTGGTCGGCGCGGGGCCGGGCGATCCCGATCTGCTGACGCACAAGGCGCAGCGGCTGATCAAGGCAGCGGACATCGTCTTCCATGACGCGCTGATCGGCCCGGACGTGCTTGGCCTCATCCCGGCCGCGACCGAATGCGTCAACGTCGGCAAGCGCTCCGGTCGGCATTCGAGGGACCAGCGGACCATCGACCTGCTGCTCGTCGCGGCCGCGCGCGCGGGGCGGCGTGTGGTGCGGCTCAAGGGCGGCGATCCGTCGATGTTCGGCCGCTCGGCGGAGGAAATCAAGGCCCTGCGCGATGCCGGTATCCGTGTCCGAGTGTGTCCCGGGATCACTGCGGCAAGCGCAGCCGCGGCGTCTGCAGGTCTTTCACTTTCCCTGCGCGGTATCGCGCGCGAGGTGCGCTTCGTGACCGCGCACAGCTGCAACGGCGAGGCGCTTGACTTCGACTGGCAGGGACTGGCTGCAGGAAAGCCGACGCTCGCTTTCTATATGGGCCGCGCTGCCGCGGGCGAGATCGCGCGCGGGCTGATCGCGGCGGGCCTTGATCGCGCGACACCCGTGCTGATCGCGTGCGACGTCAGTTTGCCCCACGAGCGGCGCCTGGCCACGCGCCTCGACCTGCTGGGTGTCGCGGTGCGCGCCTTCGCCGAGGATGCGCCGACACTGATCCTGATCGGCGACGCGCTGCGTGCGGAAGGAGAGGGCGCGCGCGTGCGTCCGGAGATACCCGAGGTGGTGCATGAGCGGTCCTGAACGTATCAACGCGCCGGGCTGTGCCGCGACGATCGAGTTCGATATCGCGCAGGCCATCCTCGCGGCCCATGCGCTGCCGCTCGGCACGGAGCATATCCCGCTCGACGCGGCGGCTGGCCGCCTGCTTGCCGCGCCGGTGGTCGCCCGTATCGATTCCCCCCGCCGCGATTGCGCGGCGATGGACGGCTATGCTCTGCGCAGCGCCGATCTCGAGAATCAGATGCTTCTTCGCATAGCCGGTGCTCGCTACGCGGGTGCGTGGGAGGGAGGCTCGATCGGTCCGGGTGAGGCGATGCGCGTGATGACTGGTGCGCCGCTGCCCGAAGGTGCGGACCGCGTCGTAATGATCGAGCGTTGCGAGGTGACTGGCGACCGCGTGCGCGCTAGGCCCGATCCTGGCGAACGGGCCCATGTCCGGCCGCGTGCGGGCGACTTTGCACGCGGCGCTCCGCTTCTTCAAAGCAACACGCGACTGGATCCCTTCGCTCTGGTCAGCGCTGCTGCGGCGGACGTCGGGGTGGTGACCGTGTGGCGTCAGCCGCGCGTCCGGATCGTCGCGACCGGGGACGAGATCGCCGTTCCAGGCAAGGCGAAGGCCTCGCCGTATCTCATTCCCGACAGCCTGTCGCTGGCGCTCACAGCCTTCTGCACGCAATGGGGCGCAGCGGAGGTGGAGCACGTGCGCGTTCCCGATGAGTCCGAAGCGGTCATATCCACGGCCCGTGCAGCCCTAGGCAAGAGCGACCTGCTGATCCTCGTCGGTGGCGCAGCACGCGGAGACCGCGACCACTGCCGAGCTGCGCTTAAGACGCTTGGCCTCCACCTTGTCTTTGCTGATCTGGCGATCAAGCCCGGCAAGCCCGTCTGGTTCGGGCGGCTGGGGAACCTCCTTGTTCTTGGCCTTCCGGGCAATCCAACGGCTGCCTTGACCATTGCGCGCTTATTCCTCGCGCCTCTACTGGCCGGCCTTGGCGGCGCTGGACCAGCTTCCGCGCTGCAATGGGTACAGCTTCCTGTTTCCGCGCCAGTCGCCTCGAACGGTCCTCGCGAAGCGTTTCTCTGCGGAACGACTGAAAGGGGCGGGGCATTTATCTT
>FUFK010067141.1_pt1 | contig 14466 bp, 11 predicted proteins | sample 1021851 | NCBI WGS metagenome assembly FUFK01 (sample SAMEA51879418, study PRJEB19060) | metagenome | reverse complement strand
TAATTTCCAATGGTCCTGGTGAATTAACTACATGGGTAAATCCTGTAGTGGATGAGCTAAACAAAATAAATAAATCACTTCGTGATGAAGATAAAAAAGATTTCACTCTTAGGTTAGTCCTTGTTCCTTGTCCAAATGCCACTGGTAAAGAATTTTTAGTTGCAAATTCATGGAATCAATTCGATTTAATTACAAAATCTAAAAGTTTTTGGAAATTTTTAATAAATCCACATTCTTTTGCTAATTGGCCACAAAAAGGAATAGTTATTTTCCTTGGTGGGGATCAATTTTGGAGCGTTTTATTAGCTAAAAGATTAGGTTATTTAAATATCACATATGCTGAATGGGTTTCGCGATGGCCTAAATGGACCGACGAAATTGCTGCCATGAATGTAAAAGTAAAACAGTTAATACCTAAAAGATATAAATATAAATGTAAAGTAATTGGCGATTTGATGGCAGATATCAAACTTAATNGCGAAATATCACTAAGAAATAAAGAAAAACACTACATTGCATTNTTGCCTGGTTCTAAGAAAGCAAAGCTTTCTGTTGGAATTCCTTTCTTCTTAGAAGTTGCAGATCATATCGCTAAAGAAAATCAAAATATAAATTTTATAATCCCCATTGCACCAACTACTGATAAAAGTGAATATTTATTTTTTCAAAGCAACAAAAATCCAATTGCTAAATATTACTCATCAAAAATCAAAACAATTAAAAACTTCAAAGACTCTAGTTTTGATTATGTAATTGAAACATCAAAAAAAACAAAGATTTATCTAATCAAGAAACATCCTTGCTATGAAATATTAAAAGAATGTGATCTTGCAATTACAACTGTAGGAGCAAATACTGCAGAATTAGCAGCAATTAGTCTTCCAATGTTAGTTGTTCTNCCAACTCAACATTTAAATATGATGAANGCTTGGGATGGTATTTTTGGAGTANTTGGAAAAATTTCATTCATAAATAGATTCCTAACTTTTATAATTAAAAATTTCTATTTTAAAAAAAAGAAGTTTTTTGCTTGGCCAAATATTAAAGCTAAAAGAATGATTGTCCCTGAAAGGATAGGTAATATTTCGACAATAAAAATTGCGAGAGAAGTATTATTTCTTATTAAAAATAGAGATCAATTAAAAAGTATTAGGGATAATCTAAACGAAGAAAGAGGCGAAAAAGGTGCTGCAAAAAAACTTGCTTCTATAATTATTAATTCAATAAAAACACTTTAAGAATTACCAGGGATCATCAATTTCAAACTTTTCTGATTTTTTATTATCTTGCTCTAAATTTTGTTCATCTAATGGCTCAATATCTAAAGTTTCAGTTGCATTTTGAATTGGCCTTTTCGAAGCTAAATTAGTATTTGATTTTTGCTTTTGTTTAAGATCAATATTTTTTTCTTCATCTATTTGATTAACATTATTTAAATTCTCATAATTATTAGAAAAATCATTCTCCATATATAGCTTTTTTCTATTATTAATTTCTTCAGAAGAATTCTCTATTTCAACATATTCAAGTTCTTCATCATCTTCATAATCATCTTCATAATCATCTTGTTCAACAACTTCTTCATATTCCTCGACCAAATTATTTTGCTGTTCTGATTCAGAACCTGAAAGTAACTGATTCTCAACTGGTACAAGATTTGATGAGTATCCATTTAATTCCCTTTCTTCCCATGAAGAACCTCCTACTCCAAGTTTCTCAAGTAGTCCACTACTTAATTGGTTCAATTTCTCTTCAGCACCTTCATAAACAATAATCCTATCCGTACCACTACTCACTATTTCCTCAACAGGAATTTCCCAAGTACTTAGAACTCCCTCACCTAAAAGGGGGACACCAACTGCACCCATTACAAGAGAAATCAAATCCCCAGTCTCAATATCAAAAGAAAAACCTAGAACCCTACCCAAAAGTTGTCCAGATTCTGTAATCACCTGACAATTAATTACCTTCCCATATCTTTCTGGAGAAAAACCTTCACTCAATGAATCCAGAGAGTCCACTAATATGACATCTCCAACTTGCTTTATACTTTCTAAGGGCATCCATTTTGGTAAGCCCGGCAAAAATCTTGTAAGTGGATTATCTCTAAGACCCAAAGCAACTACTTCTCTTCTATCAATATCAACAACTACTTCGCCAACTACACCTAAACGCCTCCCAGTATCAGTAGTTATAACTTGTGTTCCCATCAATTCTGACCTTAGCCATAAACGTTCGCTAGGAACAGAATTAGGACTATTCTTATTCGCAGATGTGTTAGACAAACTCATAAATACCTTTTTTTCATTCTGACGTATAAATTTAAAAAAGTGTGTTTATGCAGCATTTGGTAACCCAACAACTTGAGTATTAGCACCTCTCGCTTGCGCAACACCAATTGTTCGTTCAGACGCACTTATCATAGGCCTTCTATGACTTACGACTATAAATTGAGCATTTGATGACTGATTAGATATTAATTTGGACAACCTTTCAACATTAATACCATCTAAAAAGCTATCAACCTCATCCAATGCATAAAAAGGTGAAGGTTTATACTTTTGCAAAGCAAATAAAAAACTTAAAGCCGTTAATGATTTTTCACCACCTGACATAGAGGCCAATCTTCTGACATTTTTCCCCTTAGGATGCGCTACTAAAGTTAAGCCTCCTTCCAAAGGAGAATTAGGATTTTCAAGCTGTAGGAAACCATCTCCATCTGATAAATTGGCAAAAATTTCTCTAAAGTGTTTATCAACTTCTACAAATGCTTGCATAAAAGCCTCTTGGCGCATAGTAGATACAGTTTCTATTCTCAGCAATAATTCAGATCTTTCATTAGATAGAATTTCTAATTTTTCACGTAAACCATTTAATCTCTCAATTAATTCTTCTAATTCATCCAGAGCCAACATATTTACCGGTTCTAAGCTTTGCAGTTTTGCATTTATGATCGAGATTTCTGATTGCAAAGATTCAAGACTCTTCCCTTCATATTCTCCAAACTCCGGGGAAGGATTAGGTAGATCTTTTTTATAATTTTCTAATTTTATTTTCTCACTCCTCATCTCTTCTTTAAGTGAATTGATATCCCTTTCAAGATATTCAAGCTTCAATAAAAAGTTATTATATTCTTGCCTTTTATTTGAAATTGAAGAGTTTAATTCATCTCTTTTCCTTCTTAATAAACCTAAATCCTTCTCTAGGGAATTTTTTTGATTATCAAGAACTAAAAGCTCTTTTTTAAATTTATCTCTTTTTTCTATCCATTCACTATGGGAAGTTGCAAGTTCTTTGATAGATTCCTGCAAGTTTTTTTCTTCTAATAAAGTTATTTTTAATGAATTATTAATACGCTCTTTATTTAAAGCAAATTGATTTTTTTTATCTATTAATGTATCCCTCTCCTTAACAAGTAATTCGAGTTTTTTATCAAGATTATTAAAATCGTTATTGAAAGCTATTAATGATGATTTTTGATTTTTTTCATACTTCTCCTTAAGAATGATTTGCAATTGATCAAACTTATCATTATAAGGCTTCAATTCATTTTCTAAACCATCTAAATCCTCTACTAATAAATTATTAGCACTATCAAGTTTATTTAATCTCAATTTAAGATCTTCAATTCTTTTCATGACAACTTCAAGAGAATTTTTATTTACTTCAATTTCTTTTTTGAATGAAGCACAATCTTCTATTATTTGATTGCGGTTTAAACTTAATTTATTGAGTTGATTATTTTTTATGATCAAATCATTATTTGACTTTTTTAAAGCTTCTTTAATAACCAATAATCTTTCTTTTATAGGATTAGATTCATCAAGATCATTATTAATTCCAAATCTATAAGCTAAGTCTTTATTTAACTTGCTACCTCCTGTAATCGCACCACTTGCTTCTAATAATTCACCACTTAAAGTAACCAACCTATTTTTTTGTTTAGACAACCTAGCTGAGGATAAGTCTGAAAAAACCAACGTATCTCCAAAAACATATCTAAAAACATCTGAATAAACTTGATCAAAAGTAATAAGATTAATGGCTTTATCAATAAATCCAGGCTCTTTATAATTTTCAAATCTTGAAATTGCATAATTATTCTTTTGACTTTTAATTCTATTTAAAGGCAAAAAAGTTAATCGTCCCGCTTTCTTCTTTTTAAGAATTTCAATTGCTTTGGCTGCAATATGATCATTGTCAACAACTATTTGCCCGAGTCTATTTCCAGCAGCAATTTCTAATGCATATCTGTTTTTCTCACTGACCTCACCAAGTTGAGCTACATAACCATGTATACCCTCTAACCCAGCTTCTAAAAGAATTCTGAGAGCATATGAACCTCTGGATTCATTTAAAGCTTCCTTTCTACTTTCAAATCTAGATAAATCCTTTTCAAGCCTTAATTGCTCGTCGTTTAGCCTTATTTTAGTTTTAGTTAATAAATCAATTTCATTTTTTAAAGAATTAATTTCAGAGCTATTACTTGCCAAGTTATTGTTATTTATTTCAGATGTCTCTTTTTTTATTTGATTTCCCTCTAAAAGTTTCTGCTTTTCTAAAGCTAAAGCTTCAATCTGAGAAGATATTGCTTCTTTTTGAATATTATTTTGAATCATTTCTTCTTCAACTTTCCTTTTATTTATTTCTAAAGGATTAATTTTATTTTTTATACTTTCAAGATCAGCATTTAATTTAATACTTTGTTTTGAGAATTCTCCAGATTCTCCAGCAGCATCAGACAGTTTTTTTCTGGATAATTTATGTTTTGATGTAAGATCATCAATCTCCAAGTTTAATTTATTTAAAAAATTATCATCAAAATTTTCTTGTCTAATCTTTTCTGACTCGATCTTCCTCTTAGATATTGCAATTTCATCTCTCTGCTTTTGTAATTTAATACCCTCTTCTTTATTCAAACTTGATATCCTATCAAGTTCTCTCAAGCTAGAATTAATACTTCCAATATCAGAATTTACTTTTATTAATTTTTCCTCTCCTTTCTCCTTAAGCTCAGCAACAAGAATTTTTAAAGCACCTTCTAAAACTGATATTTCTTTACTAACAGTTTCTTTTTGCTCTATAAATAATTTTATATTTTTTTCAATTTCAGTTTCTTTTTTCTCTATAGATTCAACATGCTTAACTTGTTTATCAAAAATAAGAACTTTTTCTAATTCCATTATTTGAAGAAGTTTTGCCTTTAACTCTTTATATCGTTTAGCTTTTTCACATTCTTTTTCAAGTTTATTTTTACTGGATTGCAATTCATTTTCTAAAATTTCACACCTTTCTTGTCTTTCGAAAACATCATTTAATTTTGCATTAGTTTGTTCTATTCTTGTATCAAAAAGTGCAACTCCTGCTAATTCATCAATAAGATTTCTCCTCTCTTTATTATTCATTGAAACTATTCTTGTTACATCACCCTGCATAACAACATTGCTGCCCTCAGGATCAACACTAATATCTCTTAATATTCTTTGTATTTGTTGCAAGGTACATTGTTTTCCATCAGAAGTATAAGTCGAAGCATAAGAACCACCAGGCATAAGCCTTAATTTTCTAGAAACTACCCATTCTTTTTGACCCTTATTAAGAGCAATTTCTTCTTCTTCTAGTTCCAAGGGCTGAAGTTCCTCTCTGGGAGACCAATCTTTGATATTAAATCTTACTGATACAAATGTTTCGGATGACTTACCCTCTTTAACTTTAGAGTTATTTATTAGATCTGGTAATCTTTCTGCCCTCATTCCTCTGCTATTAGCTAAACCTAAACAGAACAAAATTCCATCTAAAATATTACTTTTCCCAGAACCATTAGGACCAGTAACCACTGTAAAACCTTCTTCAAGAGGAATTTTTACACTTCCCCCAAAAGATTTAAAATTTTCAAACTCGACCTGATTGATATGTACCAATCTCAAGTCTCAATAGCTAAATAAGAATAACTAATTTGCAAAAATTCTCAATAGGATTATTACGATTATTTATAAATGAATATTAATTATTTTTTTTCAATCTACAAGAATTACCCGAAATTTCAAACAAACCATAAAGAAGTTTACCGTCCAAGATAAATCGAAAACATCCAGATTCCAAATTTTCGGAAACATTTTTAGATATTCCGTGATCAACTCTTTTTACTAAGCCTCGATTGTGAGAAAGTTCATGTTCTATCCTTGATAGCCACACAAGTCTATGATTTGGCTGTTTAAAAATTTCAATAGAAGCTTGATTCAATAAAGGAATTTTCAAAAATTTCCAAGTTAAGCAATCAATACCATTTTCAATAAGAAAATCATAATGAATATCTAAAGAGTTATCAGAATAAACTTTATGTTCAAGCAAAACCCATTTATTCATTATCTAGTTGATAAATAAATCAAATCTATATTCAAAAAAATTGAGATAAAGTATCTTTAATTAAATTGGTTCCTTTTATTTAATTACTTGTATCAGGGACAAATCTTAAAGCAATGAATAGCAAACTTCCGGCTCCAGCAATAGCTGCTGCGACTAATCCAATATCTGTGGGGATTGTGCGAGATGCAAAAATTAATGATGCAAACGTGATATCCATGATGAAATTTAAACTAATTTAATAAATTCAGTAATAGCTTAACAAAACCTTTTATCAGAACAGAGAAGATAAATAAAATGTAAATAAACTTTTATATGTTTTTCTTCTATCTAAATCGCACAAATCTTTAGATAAGGGTTCCAAATTAGGAAATAGGGACTAATCTTAAAATAAATAAGTTTAAATAATGGAGACCTACCATACTCCCAAAGAAGTAGAAGAAAAAGAATATAACACTGAACTTCCTGATCAAGAAGTTATCTCGGAGAAATGGTTGCTTGAAAAAATTGACAGTTTAATCCCTTTAATAAAGGAAAAATGGCCTACAATTGCTCAGCAAACCCTTGAAGCCACAAAAGGAAGTATTGATGATTTGGTTGCAGTAATATCGAGCCATAGTGGAACCTCAGCAGTTGGAATAAAACGCCAACTATTTGAAATCATTGATTCAATCAAAGAAAACAATTGGGAAATATCGGACAAAATTGAACCTATCGAAAGTCAATTAGAAGAGTTATTAGAGGAGCTTAACAATACACTAAGACCAAAAATAGAAAGTCCAATTAGAAAAAAACCAATATTATCTATTGCTATTGCTGCTGGAATAGGTTTACTAATAGGAACTCTCATAAACAGTGGCAGAAAATAATATGGAAAAACAAAAAAATAGAAACTTTGCAAATACTGCATCAAGAATTTCAGCTATAGCTAGTTCAGTGATGGATTTACATGTAAGAATAGCTCTTCAAGAAGTAGATAGAGAAAAAAGAAGATTAATTAGTGGTGGAATATTTTTGGCAATCGGAAGCACATTACTATTATTAGTCCTAATTTGCATCCATATTATTTTTTACCTTTTTCTAAAAAACTATAATAATTGGAATACTGAATATAATTTATTACTCATAATATTTATCGATTTAATTCTTGCAGGTTTAAGTTTGAAGCTCGGAGGAAAATTAGCCAAAGGACCGTATCTTCCTCAAACATTAGAGGGTCTAGGCAAGACAACAAAAGCCGTTTTAGGCAAAAAATAAATTATCTTATAAAATATTTTATCCATCTGCAATCAATCCCTCCATTACTAACAGGAATTTTCAATGAAGATTTCATTTTCAAATATTTTGTTAGTTTTGGATTTCCACTTAGCAGCCAAAATTCCCAACCTGAAAAGTTATTCTTTAGGAAGATTCCCATTTGTTCATATAGATGAATTAATTCATTTTCATCGCCTAATTTTTTGCCATAAGGAGGATTACATATAATTATCCCAGGTGTAAATTTTAATTGGAGTTCCAAAAAATCATTATTTATAAGTTCAATATAATTTTCGAGCCCTGCCAATGATATGTTTGATTTAGCCTGCTCAAAAACCTTTCTATTAATTTCGCAACCTATAATTTTTGGTAATTTTTCATAATTTATAATTTTATTTATCGCTTTATTTTTTTCATTAAGATAAATATCTTTCTTAAAGTCCAACCAATTTTCAAAAAGATATACTTGATCAGTATTTATAGGAACTTCAAGCAATTGGTGAACTGCCTCAATTAAAAAAGTTCCCGAGCCGCACATAATATCAATTAAAGGGACTTTGCCATTCCATTGAGTCATATTTATCAATCCAGAAGCTAAATTTTCTTTTAATGGTGCATTTCCAACTGCTGGCCTATAGCCTCGTTTATGTAAACTTTCCACACTACTTTGGAGACTTATAATTGCTTTATTATTATTTAAATGAAGATGAATTATGAAATCAGGATTATCTAAAGAAATATTTGATCTTTTATTCCAAGCTGCCTTTTGCAAATCGATTATAGAATTTTTAACTTCAAGAGCGGTAAAATGCGTATGACTTAAAGAAGATGTTTTACCAGTTACTTGAACATTAAATGTTTTTTCATAGTGTAACCAACCTATCCAATCAAATGAGTCTCTAACCCCCTCATATAAAGATTGTTTGTCATAGCAATTAAAACTTGCAATTTCTCTATAAAAACGAAAAGCCAGTCTAGAGTAAAAATGAACTCTATAAAAAGTTTCATAATCACATTCAAAATTAATAAATCTTTTATAAGTATTAATATTAAACCCACCTAAATTTGCAATTTCTTCGGCTAAATATTTCTCAAGTCCCTCTGGAGATGATGCAACTACATTCATATACGATAAAAACTTAATAAAAAAACTATTCAATACTCATTTTGCCTGTCAGAATATAAATGTCCAATTGGACTAGGTGATCTCAACCGATGTTTCGGACAGCGGTTCGACTCCGCTCAACTCCACTTATTGGGGTTGCAATGGTTTCGACGGGGCATAAGGAAGGTGACTGAAGCCGGCTCGGTTAGAGCAAAAACACAAANGCTAACAAAATCGTTAGTTTCTCCCGTCAAACAGCACCAGTTGCTGCTTGATCCTTAAAGGAGATGGGGTTATATCAGCCTTATCAACCAAATGATACGAGGAGTCTGGAAGGACTCCACTTTTTTAAATAACTAAGAAGTTGTATTAGATAATTTATTANTNTGTAAATATTGCTGCAATTGCACGTATTAAAAAGAATTTTTTTAATTTTATAAGTATAAATACTGAGAAGATAAGTTTTAAATTAATTTATCTTATTAAAAAATCNAATCTTGCAAAATGGAATCTAATAAAAANCTNAATGACTTNNTAATAAANNTCAAACCNAAAGTTATTAGATTCACNGGNGAAAAATTTCCNANTGAACTATGGAATAGTNGTTGTNAAATAAAAAAAAATAAGAANATATCTANCTAAAAATTTNATTAANTNCTNGAAAAAGGATTTTTNGGCATTTTTTTTAAACANNTTTTNGANANTTCCTGAAGTANTTTAAATTCACTCTTTATTTAAATTCCACTTGAATACATTCGATACATCNATAACTTGAGATTTNTTNCGCATTCCAACNAGNGGAANNGNNCCTTGATAACAACACCAATTAATTGCNACTTGCGCTTGGGAAACTGATCTTTGATNNGCAATTCTTTTTANACACNTCCGCAATTCATNTGTTGGTTTTTTATAGTTTTCAAANAANGCATTNCGAATAAAACTTTTTTCTTTATTNTNTTCTTTATCTGGATCAATACAAAGTATTCCAAANGACAAAGGACTATANGCAAAGAANTCNATATTATTTNCNTCGCAAATTTTTTTTACCTGATATTGTTTNCCTAAATCNGGAGCAAGCAAAGAAAACTGTATCTGAACACTTTTTATGCTCTGATTTCTTTTGGCCAAGTAATTAATTAATTTCGTCAATCTTTTTGGGCCAATATTTGATAACCCAATTTGAAAATCAAAGCCTTGGTCTTTTAAATCGCAAAGATTGTTCAAAAGGCCTAATTCCTGCCAAGGATTGTAATTTGCAGTTGACCAATGTAATTGCACTATATCTAATTTGTTATTAAGCCGTTCTAAACTTTTCAAAAAAGGTTTATTAAAACCTCTGTCACCAACTCTCCAAGGATAAGGTGCAAGTTTGGTTGCTACTTGAATTCTATTTTTCTTTGCTGAAGGAGTATTTAGTAAAAATTTGCCTATCAATAATTCACTTCTACCCTGCAAATTCCCAGTACCGTAAGAGTCTGCAGTATCAATTAGATCGAAACCTCTTCGTAAAGCTTCATTATATGTCTCACGTAAATCATCGTCATTTAAGGATTTATAATTCCAAAAAAGCTTATTACCCCAGGACCAAGTACCTAATCCAATTCTTTTTTTCACTGGCCTATTTAAATAAAGCACTTAATAAAGGTTATCTAAAAATATTGACCTATTTAAAATATTTCAAAAAATAAGTTTTAAAGCATTAATAATCAAAATCTCTTGACATTAAGAAATTATTCTCCAAAGTAAGATAAATAAAAATAAAAAATTGTTCATTACCGTTTGCGGACAAAANGGNGGNGTNGCCAAGACCTGCACAAGTATTCACCTTGCTAGTGTTTGGCATTCTGAAGGTAAAAAAGTTTGCATAGTCGATGCNGACAAGAATAGATCTGCNTTAGCATANGCATCAAGAGGNAATCTTCCATTTCCAGTTTTCCCCGTCAGTTCAGCTGCTAAAGCATCAAGATCATCAGAAATNGTNATAACTGATGGNCANGCTAGCAGTGATCAAGAAGAACTTAAACACTTAGCGTATGGTTCAGATTTAGTTATCTTACCTACNACTGCAAAAGCAAGATCAGTAGAANTAACNGTTGAACTAGCTAATTTATTAAGNAACTTAAAAGTNAACCATGCNGTAGTAATAGTAAAAGTTGATTTTAGACAGCAAAAAGCAGCGCAACAAGCCAAAGCAGCTCTAGAAAATTTTGGTTTACATGTTTTTGATAAATTTATACCCTTACTTTCAGCATTTGATAAAGCAGAAGCCTCTGGAAATGCTGTATTTGAAGCTGTAGACGATTTAGGTAGATCAGATCCTCGTCGAATGACGGGCTGGTCTGCTTATTGTTCAATTGCCTCACAAATTCCATGCCTGATTTCGAAGCACTCATCCGACATCAACAACTTAAACAACCAACAACCAATCAGCGCTTAAAAGTAGTTGATTCTCCTAATTTTGAAGAAGAAAAAAACGAAAAACCAATAATTAAACAATCTGGATTATTAGTTAATTTTTTCGGAGGTTTTATAGGTTCTGTAATTGGAACTTTAACAATACTATTTCTTTATATAAATGAATATCTACCAATAGATTTACTAAAACTTAAGTAGTATATTCGCTATTTATTTCAACATACCTTTTAGAAAGATCGCATCCCCAAGCTGTGCCTTTCGATTCGCCAGAATTTAGATTAATCATAATTTTTACAATATCATCAACTAAATATCTACCTTTCATTCTGGACTTAATATAGTCTGTGACTTCTTGTGAATCATATTTATTTAACTTACCTTTTTCCAAAATCTGAGCATTACCTATAAACAAATCAACGTTATTTAAATTGAATTTAACTCCAGAATTACCTGCAGCAGAAATAATTCGTCCCCAATTCGGATCACAACCATGTATCGCAGTTTTTACCAAGGCAGAATTGCAAATCGATTTCGCGATTATAATTGCATCATCAGTATTTTTTGCTCCATAAACCAAAACTTCTAATAAACAATTGGCTCCCTCTCCATCCCTTGCAATACTTTTTGCCAACTTTTGACATACAATATCAATCCCTTTTTGGATAATTGGGAAAAACCTTTTTTCAATTTTCTCTCCTGCATTTATTCCAACAAAAGAATCATTTGTGCTTGTCTCTCCATCAACTGATATTGCATTAAAAGATTTTTTAACCGCAATAGCAATCATTTTGTCCCACTCTTCTTTTTGAACACCCGCATCACAGGTAAGAAACGCAAGCATTGTAGCCATATTGGGGTAAATCATTCCTGAACCTTTTGCAAATCCTGCTATTTTTATTTTTCTACCTTGAATAATCGTCTCTATTAAAACTTTTTTCAAAGTCAAATCAGTAGTTAAAATTGCTTCTGCTGCATTTTGAAAATTATTACCCTTTAAATCATTAACTAAATTCGATAAATTTTTTACTAAATCATTGATTTTTATTGGGACACCAATTACACCAGTTGAGCACATTAAAACTTCCTCTTCTTTTATTCCTAAAAGTTCCGCAATCTTTCCTGTAGCAATTTGAAAATGTTGAATCCCAAGATTTCCTGTACATGCATTTGCTTGACCAGAATTAATTAGTATTGCTCTNACAAAACCTGAAGTTGTTTTAATCCTTTCCTCACAAATATCNACACAAGAAGCGCGAACTATTGATTGGGTAAACATCCCACTAAAAATACTTCCTTNTGGAGCGAGTATTAGTGCTAAATCTTTTTTATTAGANGCTTTTAATCCAGCAGNTATNCCAGCNAAAAGGAACCCCTNNGGTGTTAACTTACTGTCATCAACAAACGACCAATTGGAATCTAACTGGCTCAAACTTTTTAGTATTTTAATTCATANTAACTACTCTTTAATACTAAAGAAACAGGTAATTAGATTATTATTAATTANATGGATATTCTTCAAAAATTAAAAAACAAACAAAGAAGAATTGGTTTAACAGGAGGTATTGCNAGTGGGAAGACAACCATAACTAATTACATTAGAAAACATAAAAACATTCCAATATTAGATGCAGATAATTTATCAAGAGAATTAATCAAACCAAATACATATGGATANAAGAAAATTTTAGATTATTTTGGAAATAAAATTATTGATNATAANANCAATTCAGAAAGGGNAATAAACAGAAAACTTTTAAGGAACATTATTTTTAAACATTCTGAAAGTAAAGAATGGATTGAAAAACTACTGCACCCATTAATTAAAGAAAAAATGATAGAAGAATGTAGTAAATACAAAAATAATCAAACTATAGTATTGGTTATTCCATTATTATTTGAAGCAAAATTTGAAGATATTTGCACTGAAATATGGTTAGTTAAATGTCCTAAAGAACTACAAAAAAAAAGACTTATCACAAGAGATAAAATTAGNGAAAAAGAAGCATATGACTCCATAAATCTTCAATTAAGTTTTGAAGAAAAAAGAAAATTTTCAGACATTATTTTAGATAATTCAGATGATCAAAATAAATGGATCAAGACAATAAGAGAGCTTCTTTGAAGCTTTAGCTNTTCAATTTTTCTGCAAGAAGTTTATTTGCAAGTTTAGGNTCAGCTTTACCTTTTGTTCTTTTCATNAGTTGACCAACAAAAAAACCAAGTAATTTAGTTTTACCATTTCTAAATGCTTGAACCTCATTTGGATGTTCAGTTATAAGTTCATCAATTATTGGTAAAATACTTGAAGAATCAGATATCATAGCTAACCCTTTTTCTTCAACTAATTTTTTCGGAGAAATATTTTTTTGNATTAGTTCAGGTAAAATTTCNTTTGCAATTTTTCCACTNATAGNNTTNTTNGAAATCANGCTAATCATTTCAGNAAGATTTTCAGGACTAAGTTTTAAGTCACTNAAACTNAGTTTATTTGCTTTTAANTAACCCACAATATCACTTGTTACCCAATTTGAAGCTAGTTTGGCNTCAGCACCATTNGCTACTGTTTCTTCAAAAAAGTTTGCCATNTTAATTTCNTCAGAAATTACCCTTGCATCATATGCAGATAACCCAAATTCACTTACGTATTTATTTCTTTTCTTTGAAGGNAATTCTGGNAGTTCTTTTAACCATATTTCTTTTTGGGCTTTNGTNATTTCAATTGGTCCNAAGTCAGGATCNGGAAAATATCTATAGTCACTGCTGCCTTCTTTCATTCTCATACTTTTTGTTAATTGCTTAGCTTCATCCCATAACCTTGTTTCTTGGAAAATTTTTCCTCCATTTTCATAAACTTCTATTTGTCTGGCTATTTCATAATCACAAGCCTTTTGAATTGCAGANAATGAATTCATATTTTTTATTTCCACTTTGGTGCCAAAAGGAGCATTAGGTCCTTTTCTAACAGAAATATTGACATCACATCGCAATGAACCCTCTTGCATATTTCCGTCTGATACTCCTAGATATCTAACTGTTCTTCTAATCTCTGAAGCATATTCAGATGCCTCTTTACCTGTTCTAATATCTGGTTTACTTACAATCTCACAAAGAGCTATTCCAGCACGATTGTAATCAACTAAAGAATACTTAGAACCAGCTAATCTGTCACTACCTGAATGGACTAATTTTCCGGCGTCTTCTTCCATATGTAACCTTTCTATACCAATTTTTTTGATATAAGGTTCTTTGTCCTTTTCAATTATTTCAACCTCTAACCAACCATTTTCAGCTAGTGGCTCATCAAATTGTGAAATTTGATAATTNGA
>FUFK010048817.1_pt1 | contig 14466 bp, 13 predicted proteins | sample 1021851 | NCBI WGS metagenome assembly FUFK01 (sample SAMEA51879418, study PRJEB19060) | metagenome | reverse complement strand
TGTTTCTCTAGGAGCTTCTGGAGGTCTTTTACTTTTGTCCTAGGACTATATTGATAATTATGAAGATATATACAAAAAAAGGAGATAAAGGTNAAACCCGCATGCTTTTTGGTGATGCAGTTTCAAANGATGATTTAGCTCCNGATGCATANGGATCTGTCGATGAACTTGTNGCTGCACTTGGCTTAATACGAGCAGATAAANACTTACCAATTGAAGTCCAAGAAAATGTNNTAAGGATTCANAGAGAATTGTTTATNGTTGGAGCTGAATTAGCGACAACNAAAGAAAATAGAAAAAAACTTGAACCTGANAAAACTTTAGTTGAAGAAAAAATGATTTTACAACTNGAAAAAGANATNGATTTTCTNGAAGANAAAAATGGAATNCCTGAATTTTTTGTAGTTCCTGGTGAAAATGATATTTCTGCAAAATTTGATTGGGCTAGGGTAGTTTCAAGAAGAGCTGAAAGAAAATGTGTAAGATGGCAAAAACATTTAGAGATANANGATTCNGAAGTAGTGGTATATTTAAATCGACTATCTGATCTTTTATGGATGCTAGCAAGAGAGTTTGANAATGATTGGACACCAAGTAAATGAAAATTGATATATTNTTTCTGAATNATGAAATGAACGGTCATGATGAATACTTCGATAATGATTTGTTTCAAGAATATTGTGAAACACATTCTTTTGAAGGNAAAAAGAATCAGATACTTTCAGTTCCACCATCATATTCAAANANTGAGAATTTAACATTTATCGTTGGCCTTGGTNAAAATAAAGAAGATATTAANTTTTATGATCTGGGGACCTTAATNGGATCAAAAATTAATTCCGATGCAGANATTAAATTTTTGAACGTTNTGGAAGATNCAAATTTAATTATTGATGGAATNTTATATGTTCAGTATAAATTCAATAACTANAAATCTNAAGATGATTCTTCTGTAAACAATATTACATTNCAAGATCTAGATTCCTCAGAAAATGAAATAAAAAAGAACTCNGTATTTTGGGTTAGAGATTTAATAAATACACCTGCTTTGGATAAGTCACCAGAGCAATTTATTAACAAGGTAAAAGATCTAGTTGACTCATCAGGAATAGAAGTTGAAGTTTATGATCAAAAGTGGCTTGAAGAAAATAATTTTGGTGGTGTTTTGGGTGTTGGGAAAGGCTCTGATAGGCCCCCATATTTTTTGGTTGGCAAATACAATTCAAATGCAAAATATCAAGTATCTTTGATTGGAAAAGGAGTGCTTTTTGATACAGGTGGATACTCCTTGAAGAGTCCTGCTGGTATGGAAACAATGAAAACTGATATGTCAGGAGCAGCTAGTGCCTGGGGTGTAATCAATATCATTGCAAGAACAAATCAGGACATAGGTTTAACCGTTTACACACCGATTGTAGAAAATATGATTAGTGGGTCCGCGATAAGACCCGGTGATGTACTTAAAACTAGAAATGGTAAAACAATTGAAGTTATGAATACTGATGCAGAAGGAAGATTAATAATGTCTGATGCTTTGGCATTTGCTGCTGAGACTAATCCAGACCTAATCTGTGATATCGCTACTTTAACGGGAGCTTCTTATGTAGCTTTAGGCCTTGATATTGGTGCTATATTTTCAAACAATAGTGATTTAGAAAAAACATTCATTGAATCTGCCAAAAATACAAATGAAAATTTTCACCCTCTTCCACTATTCGATGGTTATAGAAATCTAATTGATTCAGATTTAGCTGATATGAAAAATACTGGTGGAAGATTTGGTGGAGCAATAACTGCCGCACTTCTTTTAAAAGAGTTTATTGGTGAAAATGACTGGATACATTTGGACATAGCAGGTCCAGCACGCTCAGATAATAGAAAGGGTGCAACTGGATTTGGAGTTTTATCACTTTATGAATTTTTTAAAAATTTAGATTAGTCTTCGTTTTTACTTCCAATAATAAATGAAAGTGTGTCGCCAGTAGATACGGTACCTCCTTGAGCAACATTAGTTCCAATGACTTTTCCTTCACAATTTATTAAGTCGGTTTCTTCAAATGTATTTTTAAGGAAAAGTATTACATTTGTCTCCCTCATAAATTCCTTAACTAAACTTTCTGCCTCATCGATTGTGTATTCACAAGGTGGTAGATTCGGAAGATTTCCAGTAAATTTTTTACCCGACACTTCAAGAATAACTTCTGTACCTTCAGGCATTTCAACTCCAATACAGTCGTCTTCCTCTTCAGAGTTATTATTACTTTCATCTGAATCATTTGATTCTTCCTCACGATTACAATTTTTAACATTTTGTTTTAGAACTAATCCAGGTGCTTCTTCTGAGTCAACGAGATTTATTGTTGGAAGTATATACCCAGAGAAAGCAATTTCTTCTGCATCAAGAACGTTTAATCCAACTAATTCTGGAATTTCTATTTTAGGAATTTCATAATATCTATCTATATCAATAGGATCTTCAGGCCATTCTTGAATAGGTAAATCTTTAACGACTTCTTCCATAAATTCTTTCCAAATTGGTGCGGGAACTCTACCTCCTGAAACATTTTTAATGAGCTCACCATTAATCTCTACATCAGTAAGTGGTAATTGTTCCTCAGCAAAACCAATCCAAACTGAGGAAGTATATTGAGGAATGAATCCTATGAACCATGCTTCTCTGAATCCTTGGTGGGTACCTGTTTTACCAGCAATTGGTCTATCGTCTAAAACTGCCCTTGTACCTGTTCCAATTTGAGCTGCAACCTCAAGTGTTTTTCTGACTGCAGCAGCTGCTGCTGGATCTGGAATACTTGTTCTAGTAGAGACAATATGTTTATAAAGTAGTTGTCCATTTGAGTCTTCAATTTTCTCTATTAAATAGGGAGGTGCTAGTTTTCCATTTGTAGCAAAGGAAGAATATGCAGAAGCTAATTCAATGGGTGTAACAGCTCCAGCACCGAGAGTTAAAGAAATTACTGGTTCAAGTTCTGAATCAATACCAATTCTTTTTGCTGTACTAGCGAGTTTTTCCCCTCCAATTTCTGATGCCAACTGAGCAAAAACTGTATTAATTGATCTTCTAGTAGCTTCCTCAAGTGATACCATTCCAGATGTATCGAGTAGTTTTATAGATCTGTTGTACTCCGATTTGTCCTGACATGGTTTGAAAATATATTGCTTATCAGCTTCAAGATCGACTTGTATTAAGTTACTTTGCTCATCAATAAGTAATTCATCTGAAACTATGGTTTGATTCTCTTCTTTTTCAATATTTTCATTTTCACTATAAATTATTGGAAGACCTTCCTCATCAAATTGGTTTAGTGTCTTTCCTATCTCTAATAATTTATCACTCTCATCTTCAATATCATCTAGCCCTTCAGCTAAAGGAAATTGTTCAATAAAGTCTTTATTTTTAATTTCATCTATATGGGTTCCAATGCATTGAAGTTCAATCGCACGGTCTTGAGCAGCAATTTTATTTATGTATCTGTCAGCTGTTATTGATGTTCCATAGTTTCTTACAACCCAATTAGTTCCAACTCCATCAGGAGCACATGGATATCCACAATCAATTTCAGTGGGAGATCTGGAGTCTCGATGACTGTATAATTGCGAACCTGTTTCTAATGCTGCAAGGAGTGTAATTGGTTTAAATGCAGAGCCTGGATTTCTTTTTCCTTGAGTAGCTAAATTATATTGTTCTTCATCAAAAGGAATTCCTGATGCCATTACTTCAATTGCACCCGTAAAGTTATTTAGTAGTGTTATTACCCCTGTCGGTTTTGGTTCATTTTCCTCTTCTGAATCCTCATCAATTGAAGATGGAACCCATTTGTTAAGAATTAAGTTTGCATGCTCTTGCAATGCGAGGTTCACAGTTATATATATTTTTAAACCACCTCCACCAGTACAACTTGTATCGTCAGATGGACAACCAAAAAGTTTTTTCTTCCTATCTTCTTTAGTACCTCCTAAAAAGGCAAATTGAGGATCATTAAGTAATTGCCTTTTGACTTCCGCTGATACGTGCTCAGCATTGTTTTCAATATTATTTGGTTCTGATATGACCAAAGGGGCTAACTTTGCTGATCTGTGCTGAACATCAACAATAAAGCCTTCTTTAAGCATAATATCTAATACATCATTTCTTCTCTCAAGAACTCTGTCAGGATATTTTCTTGGATTGTAATATGCAGGACTTCGGATAATCACAACCAAGGTTGCAGCTTGATCTAACGTAAGTTCAGATACCTCTTTATTGAAATATTCCAATGCTGCTGATTGAAGACCATATGCACCCGATCCCCAATAAATAGAATTAATGTAATACTCTAATATTTGATCTTTTGTATACCTTCTCTCAAGCTCGGCTGCGACTACTGCTTCTGCTACTTTTCTTCTTATTGATATTTCATCTCCAACAAATGATTGTTTAGCTACTTGTGAAGTTATTGTTGAACCACCTCTGGTTACACCTCTTAAGTTGTCAAGAACAGCACTTAAAATTGCAATAAAATCGACACCTTCATGTTGATAATAGTTACTATCTTCTGCTGCTAGCAAAGTGTTTATAACAAATGGAGGAACATCGGTTAATTTGATGGGATCCCGATTTAAACCATCATGTAACTCATCAAGAATTACATCGTCACTTGTAATAATTATTGATGGCTCTGATAAAGATACAAAATCTAAAACCATTCCCTCTGCTCTTGGAAGAAATCTATCCTCAAGTTCATATATCGTACTCATTCCAGATTTGATTGGAAGAAATACAAAAAATCCAATCCAACCAGCAACTAGAAGAGTTGAAATTGCTAAAATTATTCCAACTATATATCTGGTACCAAATCTTGATTTTGATTCAAGTTCATGAATTTGTGCCATGAGAAGATTTTAGTATTCATAAAATTCAACTTTGCACTAGTCGAATTTATTAATTTATATGTAGAATTAATTAACTATGGAATATTCACCAGGCTTAAGAGGAGTAATTGCTGGAGAAACTAAAATTTCTACTGTCGGAATGGAAGGCACCTCTTTAAGATATCGTGGCTACGATGCAATAAAGCTTACAGAAACTCATACGTATGAAGATGTTGCATCCCTAATAATAAGTGATGATTTAAACGGCTCTGAATTTACAACTTTTTTCAAGCAATACTATACAGAATTAAATGGGGACAATGATGTAAATAATCTTTTCAAACAAATTAAATCAAGACTCCACCCAATGGATGTTATTAGAACAATTGTTTCTTATATTGGAGAATCAGACAAAAAATCTGATTTAGAATTAACAACTCAAATTTCTGCCGCTGTAGCCTATGTCATAGCGAGTTACAACGAGAATGATACGAGCGAACTAGATGACAAGTATACAGTTGCAAGTTCTATGTTAAGTAATAATGCATCAAGTGATCAGTTACAAGCGCTAGATGATATCTTGATTCTTTATGCAGAGCATGGATTTAATGCGTCAACTTTTGCTACAAGAGTTACAGGTTCTACAAGGTCCGATTTAACAAGTTCAATTGTCTCTGGTATAGGAACGCTGAAAGGTGAATTGCACGGTGGAGCAAACGAGCGAGCAGTTGAATTAATAAATTCATTTAAAGATGTAGATGATGCACAATCAGGTGTTATGAAAATGCTTGAAGAAAAGAAAAAAATTATGGGATTTGGTCATGGTGTTTACAAAATTCAAGATCCTAGAAGTCCGGTTGTTAAAAGCTGGGTTGAAAAACTAATTTCTGATGATGATGCAAAACTGAGATATGAAATCGCTAAGAAAATTGATGAAATCATGGATAAAGAAAAAAAATTATTTCCAAATGTTGATTTTTATGGTGGTCTTTTGCTNTCAGAGTTAGATTTTGATGTAAATTTATTCACTCCTATTTTTGTTGCAGGTAGATCAGTTGGCTGGGCAGCTCATTATTTTGAACAAAGAGCAGACGACACATTAATTAGACCTGCTGCAAAATATATTGGAGTTGAAGAAAGAGACTAATTTTTGGTTCAACAAAATATTGATAAAATAATCTCNAATTATCTTACAAAGAANATTGTATTTTCTGAGGAAAATTTACTTGCCACGAAATTNTCACTTTTAGACACTCTGGGTTGTATTTATAATGCTTCAACTTATGAAGATCCAATGAGATTTGCAACAAGAGGTAAGTATGGTTCTAATACAAATCCTTTTTTGGTTATAAATGATATGCAATCTTCTAAAGANATTACAAGGTACCTTTCAATATTGACCAGATGGTTTGATTATAACGATACCTTTTTGGCAAAAGAGTGGGCACATCCATCTGATAATATTGGNACAGCATTTGGTTACTTTTTCAATCACAAAGACAAAAATCTCTCAGAATTTCTTCAATCGATAATCCAAATGTATGAGATACAAGGGTGCTTAGCATTGGGTACCTCNTTAAACGAAAAAGGTTATGACCATGTNTTTTATGTCAAACTTGCATCGGGNGTAGTATTTTCGTCCNTANTATCAAANCAAAATGAAGAATCAATATCAAGAACAGTAAATAATATTTTACAAGATGGCGTCAATTTAAGATCTTATAGACAGGCGCCAAATGTTGGAAAAAGAAAAAGCTGGGCTGCAGGGGATGCTGCATCCAGAGGTATTGAGATTGCTGAAATAAGTGAGTTTNCNGATANTATTTACGAAAATATACAAGATGATCAGATTTGGGGATTCAATAAAGTTTTTTTAGNTGACGATATTTTATCCTTTGGTAAAGAACTTGATGATTGGGTAATTCAAAACATTTTNTTTAAGGTCTTGTATCCAGCAGAGTTTCATGGACAATCTGCAGTTGAGGCTTCTTTTCAATTATCTGATTTATTTCATGAAAAAGAGAAAGATATTAAGGAAATAATTATTGAAACGCATGAGCCAGCATTGAGAATCATTAGTAATAAAAAGGAACTTAATAATTCCTCAGATAGAGATCACTCTCTTGAATATATGGTATCTGCCGCTCTAATTTTTAAAGATTTAACCTCAGAAACTTATAGTGATAATTTTCATGGTTTAAACAAAGTAAATTCTTTAAGAAAAAAGATAAAAGTTCATGAAAATAAAGACTTTACAAAAAATTATTATGACATTGCTAAACGACATATTTCAAATGAGATTTACTTTAAATATAACGATGGCTCATTTTCTGATAAAGTGAAAATTGAAACTCCTATTGGTCATCCAGATAGAAGGGTTGAGGCAATACCCTTATTGAAAGATAAATTTGTAAATAATGTTAAAAATTACTTTTCAGATAAAAAAGCTGAAAATTTATGGGAAAACATATTACAAATCGATATAGAATCTGGCTTTAAAGAACTTTTAAATTTATTGGACAATGATTAAAGACATATACCTTTTAGTAGGAGGAGAAGCTACTAGACTTAGGCCTCTATCAGAAGGTATCCCTAAAGCATTACTTACGATAAAGGGAAGACTGTTAATTGATTTAATTCTTGAGAATTTGGAAGAATCAAATTTAGATAACATAAATTTAATTTGTTCAATAAAGCATGAAAGCTATTGGACAGACTACAAAAAGAATTCCAAATATAAGGTGAACTTACATTTTGAACATGAAAAATTAGATACTGGTGGATATGTAGTTAAAAATATAGAACATTTTGATGATAAATTTTTGTGTATGAATGGAGACTTGCTCATTGATATGAATTTTGAATCGTTTCTAGAAGTTGCAAATAGTTCAAAAAATTCTACTATCTGTTCAATACCCGTTGAAGATCCATCAAGATATGGCGTGCTTGAGTTGGAAGGTACAAAAATAATAAACTTTATTGAGAAGCCAAAAGACATGAAATATGGAAACAATATAAGCCTAGGTGTATATTGTTTTCACAAAAAAGATATCAAAGAAATCAAAAACAATTTAGAAGTACCCTGTTCTTTTGAGAAAAATGTATTTCCTGAATTAGCGAAAAACAATTTATTGGATTGTTTTAGTGTAAATGGAAATATGTTAGATGTAGGAACAAGAGAGTCATATATATATGCTCATACAGAAAATAAAACTAATTGGATTTCTGAATCAGCGACTATCGGAAAAGACACGGTGATAGAGAATAGCGTTATATTAGGTTCAAGTTCCATTGGAAACAATGTTCAAGTTAATAATTCAATAATCTGCAGTGAAGCGATAATTGAAGATAAGGCAGTCATAAATGACGAAATTTTTAAATCATGAAATATAAAAAAGCATTAGTAACAGGTGGAGCTGGATTTATTGGGTCACATTTAGTAGAGGAATTACTGAAAAACAATGTAAGAGTTTTAGTTATTGATAATTTATTGACAGGAAAAAAAACAAATTTACACAGATTAGAAAACATAGAAGTAATCTATGATGACCTTGGTTCTCATGAATCAATAAAAGAAATTGAAAAATTTAATCCTGAAATTTGTTTTCATTTAGCAGCACAATCTTCAGTTGTAATTTCTGTAGAAGATCCATTACTAGATTTTGAACATAATCTTTTACAGCCTATTAAATTAATACAAACACTGATAAGTACAGATTGTAAGAAGTTTGTTTTTAGCTCTTCTGGAGGAACAATATTTGGCGAACCTAATATAATTCCAACTTCTGAAGAAGACTTTGCAGGTGAACCAGTTTCTCCTTATGGTGTAGCAAAAAAAAAGCTTAATGACTTTATAAAATTGATGTTAGAAAATGAAAAAATGTCATACTCAATTTTGAATTTATCAAATGTTTATGGTCCACGTCAAGATCCCCACGGAGAAGCAGGAGTAATGTCAATATTTACTGGAAAAATGCTAAATAATGAAAAACCAATAATTTATGGTGATGGAAACCAAACAAGAGATTATATATATGTTGCGGATGTTGTGAGTGCATTAATTAAATCATCTGAAAATGATAATGATTTATTTTTAAATATAGGAACAGGTGTTGAAACATCTGTAAATGAGTTGGTGTCACTAATCNCAACAAAAACTTCATGGGAAGGAGAACCTGATTACAAACCACAGAGAGACGGAGAATTGCTGAGGAGTGTTTTAAATAACAACAAAGCGAAGAAAAGTTTGGATTGGGAACCAGAGTATGATTTAAATAAAGGTATTGAAGAATTAGTAGATTGGTTTAAGAATTCATAAAAATTTTTTAAAGAAAGAAATCTTCGTCTTCTTTTCTTATTAATTCTCCAACTCCCAAATCAGAGGATTTATAATCTACACCTCTTATGATTGCTACAGGTATATTGTCACTTTTTTTCATAACTAATTCTGCAGCACCAGCTAGTTCGTCAATAATTGCAATTTCAGTGGCAAAAAGTTCATTATCGAAAGCATCTTTTTCACCGATATAGCTTTCCAAAGGTTCAATTCCAGATGAACCTATAGCAACATTAGTTTGACCTTTTCTCCATGCTCTTCCAAAAGTATCAGATATGATCACGCTGACTTTTTTATTCGTGTTGTATTCAATTTTCTTTTGTATNTCTCTAGATGTNTTATCTGGATCTTCAGGCAATAGTAAAACAGAACCTTTTTTTATNTTTGATTTATCTATNCCTGCATTTGCACAAATAAAACCATGTTTTGTTCTTGCAATTATCGTATCGCCTCTTTTTCTTAAAATTTCTAAAGATTCTTTTTCAATTAATTCTTCAATATTTTCAGAATTGTTTTCTATCAATCTATTCTCAACTTTAGATACGATCTTTTGGGTGACAACTATTACATCATTGTCTTCAAGAGCAATATTGTTGTTTTCAAATCCTTTTATTAATTCATCAGCTAAATCATGCTTTGGTGAAAATTCAGGCAAATTTTTAATAGGAATGATAGTTATATTATTCATGGTCAATAATGAATTTAGCTAAGTTGGTGGTGTCTTCTATAGATTTAAATAATATATTTGTTTCGATTGTATTTTCAGCTCCATCGGAATCACCATCATGCACTATATAGAAATTTCCTACATAATCATAAAACTTTTTAATTCCACTTATGTCACTCGTATAACCAAGATCTTCAAAATTTTTTTTGGAAGGACCCTTAATTGCTTTATCTTGTATGAATGGTGAAACAATGTAAGTTGTATCATGGTTAATTAATTTTTCCTTTAAATTTTTTATCGAGAGAATTGGACCAATAGAAAGGATTGGATTTGAAGGTCCAATCACTATTTTGTCAGCTTTTTCAATTGCTCTAGAAACTTCATTAGTCATATCTGCATCCTCAGAATTTAAATAGATAACATCACTCAAATCAGGCTCCGATTTTAATTCAACAAAATATTCTTGAAAGTCTAATAATTTATTTTCAGTGGTTTTCAATTTTGTACTAACTAAATTATCTGTCATTGGAAATATTTTGCAATTTAATCCAAATTTATCAGATATTATCTTTGTTATTTGAGTAAGTGATTTGCCCTCTGAAAATAATTGATTTCTAAAAAGGTTTAAAGCAAGATCTTTATCACCAATACTGAATTCTTGAGGAAAATATTTTTTAAATTCTTCACTTACAACAAAACTATCATTTTTTTGGCCCCATCCAAGATCACCCTCAATTCCAGCTAATGCATAAATTACAGAATCTATATCTGGAGATAACCTAACTCCCTGTATAGTTTCATCATCACCGGTATTTATGATGATTGTTAGATCGATTTCTTTGAGATTGTAAAAACCTTTTGCAAGTTTTGCTCCACCAATTCCACCTGATAAATAAACAATTTTTTTCATACTTTATTACTCTTACCAATATTCCATTAACATTTTAATAATGGTAGATAGAGAAATTCTAGAAGCAATATCTGAATTAGANGAATCGGATTTAAAAAGATTACGTATCCTAATTGATAATAAACTTGGATCCACAAGTACTGAACAAAAGATATCTTACCGACAAAAGTCAATAAAATGCGGAAGAGAATCTTGTAACAGTTGTCCTCATGGTCCATATTGGTATGCTGAGTGGTCGGAAAATGGAAAAAGAAATACTAAATATCTCGGAAAAATTTTAAATGAAATCAGTTAGTAAAAATCTAAATTCAAATATTTCACAAAAATTATTTTATTTAATTGTTTTAATTTTATTTTTAAGGGTTGATTTAGTTTTTGAAAACAATACACCTACTGGTGGCGACATGGGAGCTCATATTGTTGCGATTGATACCTTTATTAAAGACTTCATGCCAAATTTTCAAATAAATGGATGGTCTAATGATTGGTTTGGCGGATATCCTCTGTACTATTTTTATTTTCCTCTTCCAGCAATAATCACATTCATCTTTAATCTTATATTCCCTTTTGGAATTGCTTTCAAAATTATGGTTGTAATGTCNACCATTTTAGTTGTTTACTCTATCGAAAAATTAATGAGAAAAACATCGAATCAAATTTCAATCTATGGTGCTACGGCTGGATTATTTTACGTTTTTACTGAGTCGTTTACTATTTATGGTGGCAATTTAGCATCAACATTGGCAGGGCANTTTTCTTTTGCGTATTCATTAGCATTTGCAAATCTATCAATTTTTTATTTGATAAAATCAAAAAATAATTTTAGATTCACAATCAGTTCAATCTTCCTTGCTCTCTGTTTGTTGTCTCATTTAATTCCATTTATTATCTATTCTCCAATTTATGCATTTTATTGGTTATCAAAATCACAAAATTTAAATCAAAGAATACTCTCAATCTTTATTTTCTTAGCACTTGCATCAAGATGGTCCGTCTCATTGTTTATGAATTTAGAATATACAACAAATATGACTTACACTCCATTTTCTAGATTAGATGATTTGATCAAGAAAGATATTTTACCCATCATCTTTATCTTGATTGGTTTATTGATATCAAAGCATAAAAATTTGATTAAAAATAAGACAATAAACTTATTTGATCTTTATATTATCTCCTCATCTGTTCTTCTTTATTTTTATGTCCCAGAAGGTGCTCTTTGGAATGGTAGATTGGTGCCATTTTTCAATCTTGGAATTATTTTTTTATTTTTCAAAGCAGTAGAAATTTTTATTGATGATATAAATCTTTATCAACAGGGAGTCAATGTATTAACGGGTCTATTTTTAGGTGGAACAATTTACTGTTTGTATATATTTTATGAAAAATGGTCTACTAACCAATCATATTTAAATCTTTACATACCAATCATTTTTCTGATAATGATTTTTGCAATCCTAAATCTAAAAAATGTTGTTGTACAACTTAATTTGCTAATTGTTTCAATTATTTTTTCTACTATATCTTTCTTGCCACATTGGCTTAATTGGAATTTTACAGGTTACGAAGGAAAGAACGACTGGAATCAAATTCAAAACTTATACACACAATTAGACAATTTAAAACCTGGAAGGATTATGTGGGAACCGAATTCAGATATGAATAAATATGGAACACCAATGACTCTAATGACAATTCCTTATTTTACAAAACATACAAGCATGGAAGGTTTATATTTTGATTCAAGTATTACAACCCCATTTCATTTTATATCTGTATCTGGTTTGGCAAAAAGACCATCAAATCCAGTAGGTGGACTGTCATATATAAATAATCAATTTGATAAAGGTGTAGATTATCTTTATGACCTAGGTGTAGATTATTTCATTACATATACAGAAGAAATTGAGAGTAAAGCAATGAATTCTGATGGACTGACATTTCTTTTTTCATCAGAGCCGTTTTCAGTATTTGAAGTCAACTCCTCAAAAGTAGAATTAATTTATCAAGATATTGAAGTGTTTTCAAAAGTAAACAAACAAGAAGGCATTCTTAGTTCAGTTTTTAGGGACACTAATATAACTAATTTTTTTCAAAAAGCATATGAAAATTTTGATGAACTTGATGAAAAGAGAGTTGTTGAAGTAAGTAATAAAATATTGATACAGCCATCCAATAAGAATGATTTAGAAGTCACAGACATAAAAATTACAAATAAGAAAATTTCATTTTTTACAAACAATCCTGGTGAACTACATTTAATTAAAGTTTCTTACTTTCCAAATTGGTCTATCTCAAACGGGCTTGGGCCATTTAGGACCTCTCCATCATTTATGTCAGTTATACCCAATCAAGAATATGTAGAGATCAACTTTGAAAACACTACACTAGAAAAAAACAGCTTCTATTTTTCAATATTTTCATTAGTCTTATCATTGATTATTTTTATTAGATCTTTAAANAATGTTAAAAAAACTTAAAAATTCAAAATTATTAAGANGTGATTCCACCTATGCACAACTATTNAGAACNTATATTGTTGGTGGATTCAATTTANTATTTGGTCTTGGNATNAGCTATTTATTTCAATTTTTTGTTTTTTATTCAATTGAGANTCCTTTAAGAACTTATTTAACAAATATTTTTGCNTTTTCAATTGGAGTTATAGTTTCATATTTTTTGTCTAGACGAATTATTTTCAAATTATCTATATNCGANGGGGGNTTNAAAGAATTTNTTAAATTTTTGATTACTAATTTAATCAACTTAGTTGTTCCNTTGTTTATATGGTTTTTAATTGACTTGATNAGACCATCAATTCAAGATAACGAAATACAATTTCTNATAGCAANNNTNTTGATANATGGATTTATTCTTCCNATNAANTATTTAATTTATAAATTGTTTGTATTTAANGACTCTTTAAATAATTGAANNCNNAATNNAAATAAACTTTTTAGTGTNCTNGGNATTCTTGTAAAAATAACNGACACACTNGGTCTNATNTCATTTACTTTTGCAGGNACTTCANNAATNNTGNATCCTGATNTNTCTATTCTAATTAAAAGTTCAGTATCAAAAATATCCTGNGTTGANATCACATTATTGATTTCTTTTTNAATATTANNTNTTCTNATAGCTTTCATTCCNTGNGTATCNCTAAGTGAGGTTCGAAATAAAAGTTTTAANATNAATACAAANANTGATGTTGCCATTTTTCTNATAANNGTTCTTTCATCTTCNGATNCNNTTANNCTTTTNGATGCAACNAGNGCTACNNAATTNTCATCNAGTTNCAATGNTTGNNNAAGAAATTTTTTTGAAAAATAATCNATATCAAATGANATTACAATATCATTTTTTNCANTNTCNAATCCATTTTTTAANGCAAGNCCATANTTTGCANAATTGTTATTTATCNTAAAACAATTNTCTTTATCNNNTATAAANGNNTNAATNAGNTTTNNTGTGTTGTCTNNNGANCCGTTTTCNGAAAAAATAATTTCAAANGGCNTATTCATCTCTTGNCAAATTTNNNAAATNNTATTNGCNGANTNTAAAANGANTTCTTCNTCNTTNAATACTGGTATTACAACTGAAAAATTATTAATCATGNTGTTCATTTTCATAAACATTACAATACATATGGAGTGGATGAAAATAAACTAGATTTAATTTTTAAGG
>FUFK010073529.1_pt1 | contig 14469 bp, 10 predicted proteins | sample 1021851 | NCBI WGS metagenome assembly FUFK01 (sample SAMEA51879418, study PRJEB19060) | metagenome | reverse complement strand
TTCTGCCCTTCCGGGAACGCCGTGAACCCGTCCCTGGGGGCTCCCTGTCGAACGTCCTGTTCTCCAGGGTCCCGGAAGGGCAGAACACAGACCCGCTCCAGGATAGTCTTCGACGTTCCGGGCTATCGCTGGCGCCGGAACATTCTACGAAGCGGGAGTTTTGTGGGAGCTTGCCTTGCAAGCGAAAGGCCGGCTTTGCCGGCCGGCAGGATCCCAGAGAGGCTGTTGGTGCTGAAGTTAGAAAGGTCTCTGGTGCCCTGCCGGGAGCTACACTCCCTTTTATGCTTCAGCTGACGCGGCTGAGCAGCTCCTTGGCTTCGCCCTGCTGCTCGTCACTGCCTTCGCTGAGCACCTCGTTGAGGATGTCCCGGGCGCCTTCCGCGTCGCCCATGTCGATGTAGGCGCGGGCCAGATCCAGCTTGGTGGCGTTTTCGTCGGTTTCACCCAGGAAGTCGAAGTCATCGTCGTCGCCGAGCATATCGTCGCTCACCTCACTGGTGTCCGCGGGCGGCGTGGCGGCCGTTTGCGGCTGGGGCTCGTACTCCGCCGCCGGCGAGTGGTCTTCACCGGCGTCGTCCAGGTCCAGATTCAGGTCGTCAAGGTCGTCGGCGCCGGCATCCGGTTCGGTGCGCGGCGACGACGGCGCATCGTCTTCCAGGCTGAGATCATCCAGGGACAGCTCCGTGTCGTCGTCTTCCAGGGACAGATCGGCCAGTTCGTCGTCGGCGTCGTCCCGGGGCGACGGGTCCGCCGCCGGTGCCGGCGCGGGCTCGTCGACGCCGGTGCGGTCGTCGGTCAGCGACACGTCCAGATCATCGAGCTGGAGGTCGTCGAAATCGCCCAGATCATCGTCGGCGCCACGCTCGGTGGTGGCATCGTCGCCGGCGACGGCGAAGGTGTCGTCCTGGTCCTTCCCGGTGGACGTTTCGGCGCTGTCCAGCGCCGCCAGTTCGTCGTCGGTGAAGGCGACATCGCCGTCGCTTTCGAAATCATCCTCGAGGGAAAACTCCAGGCCGTCGTCTTCATCGTCGCCGGCGCGGTCACCGCCGCCGTCGAGCACCAGGTCGTCCAACTCCAGCGGCGTCTCGTCACGAAGGGGCCGGTTTTCCGGCTCTTCGTCCTCGAGGGTGAAATCGAAGTCGTCCAGCTCCAGGCTGTCGTCCTGGTCGGTCTGTTCGGTTTCGGTCTGTTCCGTATCGGCCTGCTCGGATTGCTCGCGGCCGGCGGCGAAGCCGGCCACGGCGCCGGCGCCCGCCGCGGTGGCGGCATGGGAGTAGCCGTCGCCGTGGTCCGGCTGATCCGACAGGTCGGACGCCAGATCCAGCTCCAGATCGTCCAGGGACAGTTCGTCATCGCCGCCGTCCGCGCTGGAGGCGACGTAGGCGTTATCACCGTAATCGTGCTCCCCCGGATCGCCGCCAAGCCGTTTGATGGCGGCGTCCACCGCCGGGCTGGTGCCGGCGAACGCGGTGGCCTGCTGTTGGAAGCCGCGCTCGTCGTTGCTTTCGTGCAGCAGCTCCAGCAGACGGATTTTCAGATCGCCGCGCTCCGGCGCCTGGTTGATTTCATTACGCAGGAAGTCCACCGCCTGGGGGTACTGGCCATAGGCCACATAGACGTCGGCCCGCTCCATGGGGTCCATCTCGTCGTCGGCGAGATCCTCTTCCAGATCGGCGTCATCGTGGGCGGCGGCTCCGGCGACCGCCGGGGCTTCAAAGTCCGCCTCAAAGCCACCGTCGTCGGCGTCCTCATCATGCTCGTCGCCGGCCGCGTTTTGCCGGCGGCGCAGTGCCAGCAGCAACAGAAGCAGCAAAACCGCCAGAGCGGCGCCCACGTACAGCAGGTTATCGCGAATCAGGCCGAGGATACCGCCGTCATCCGCCTGGGCGCTGTTCGACGGGCCGGAACCCGCCTGATCCGCGGAGGCCGGCTCCGGCTTCTCGGGCGGGGTCACGGTGGCGGTGCGGTCATCACCACCGCCGCCCTGGTCCGGCGACGGTCCGTTGCCGCCGCCGTTCTGGCCCGGGGCACCCAGCGCCGGTGACGCGTCGTCGTCATCGCCAACCGCGGCCGGCTGGTCATCACCGGCCTCGCCGGTACTATCGGTCATGTCCGTGTTATCGGCGCTGTCCGTGTCCGCGCCATCGGTGTCGGCATCGGCGGTCATGTCCGGGGCGTTGTCCGCCGCCGGCTCGGGCTCTTCCAGCAGCGACGGATCCACGTCCAGATTCTGCTCTTCACGCAGCCGGCGCAGTTCCGCCTGCAGCGCGGCGATCTTCTCGCTGCGCATCTCCAGCAGCTGCTGGCTGGTACTGACCTGCTCATCCAGCGCGTCCAGACGGCTGCGCAGTTCGCTGTTTTCACGTTTCAGGCGGTCCAGGTTTTCGTCACGGATCGCCAGCTCGTTCTGCAGGGCGGCGGTGTCGGCGTCACCACTGCGACCGCCGGTGGCGTCGCCGTCGCGCACGCCGCCTTCGCTGTCCGGGCTCACCAGGGTGACCTGGCCCTGGCCGTCTTCACCGCCGGCGACCTGATCGCCCCGGTCGCGACCGGTGGCGTCGATCGGCGCCCGCTGCGGCTGGCCGGCGGCCGGCTCCGGGAGCATGCCCCGCCACTCGCGGTTCTGCGCGGCCACCCGGGAGAGGGCTTCACGGCTGGACACGCGGCGTACCTGCTGCTCGGACGGAATGCGCAGCACCGCGCCTTCGCGTACCAGGTTCACGTTATCGTTAATAAAAGCGTCGGGATTGCGCTCCTGGATCGCCAGCATCATCTGCTGTACCGACACGTCCGGGCCCGGGCGCTGCTGCCGGGCGATGCGCCACATGGTGTCGGAGGCGCCGACCCGATAAGTGGTGGCGCCACGGGTGTCGTCGCCGCTGTCGCGCTCGGCCACTTCGCTGTCGCCGGCGGCCTGCGAGGGCGCCGGGCGGGTTTGCGGGCGCGCCGCCGGTTCAGCGGGCCGCTGGCGGGCCGGCTCGGATGCGGGCTCGGGCCGGGTGGCCGGTCGCGGCGAGGGTTCGGAAACCGCGGGCCGCAGGCTGTCGCCGTCGTCCGCGTAGCTGGGCGGATCCAGCAGAACGGTGTATTCCCGCATCAGGCGGCCGGTGGGCCAGAGAAATTCCACCAGGAAATTAAGATAGGGTTCGCGTACCGGCTGGCGGGAGCGGATGTGCAATACGCCGGTATCGCCGCTCACGTCCACTTCGAACTTCAGATCGTTGAGGAAGTAGCCGCGGTCCACGCCGGCGGCGTCGAACGCCTCCTGCGTGGCCAGGTTGGCGAGAATTTCATCCTCGGACAGGCCGCCCAGATCGTGCAGTTCCACGGTCATGTCCAGCGGCTCGTTCAAATACGAGTTCAGCTCGTACTCACCCACCCCCAGTGCAGCCGCCAGCCCGGGCGCCATGGTCGCCAGAGCGATAAAGCCTATCCCAAGTTTTCGGAGCATTGATCGAACCCTTTACTTATTATCTTTCCCCGCCCTCTCAGCCGGCAGGCCGCCAAATCTATCCCGATGCGGTCTTTGAATGCCAAGAATCGCTATCGTGATTGTGCAGGAAATTACACTGGACACCTAGAAACTGCGTCACATAATCTCGGTAAGTATCCATTACAGATAGGCTTTTAGCAACTTCTCGACCAGCAGCACCGCGTTGTAGGCGGCGCCGGTTTTAATATTATCGGCCACTGTCCAAAAGCTTAAATCACCCTGCCCGTCGATGTCCTCGCGAACCCGTGCGATTCGCACGCCGAGGTCGGCGCGGATCTGCCGTACCGGGGAGGCGCCGTCGGCTTCGTCGTCGGCGTCCATCTGCAGCCCGGGGGCGTCGTGCCAGCAGGCTTCGGCCTGCGCCAGGGTGATCGGCATGGTGCCCTGCACCACCACGGTCTGCGACAGGCCGTGGAACACCGGTACCTGCACGCAGCTTACGTCCACCGCCAGCTGCGGCTGACCCAGCACCCGGCGCGCCTCCAGCATCAGCTTCAGCTCTTCACTGGTGTAGCCGTTATCCTGACGGCGGCCGGCCATCGGCAGCATATTAAAGGCGTACTGGGATTCCGGCCCTTCGCTGGCCTCAAGACCGTTCAACAGCCGCGCGCTCTGGCGCGCCAGACGCTCCACGCCCACCCGCCCGGAGGAGGACGCGCTCTGCATTTGCGTCACCGTGACCCGGGTCAGATCGCCCAGCGCCATCAGCGGTTTCAGCGCCAGCAGCAACTGCACCGTGGCGGCGTCGGCGGCGGCCACGATGTTGCGTTCGCGGGCGGCGCCGAGCTGTTCGTCGTTGACCCCGGCGACCAGCAACGGCACGTCGGGCTCATAGCGGAACGCCGGCGACAGATCCAGCACCAGCGCGCCGGCGTCGGCGGCGCGCGGCGCCAGTTCCTGGGACACCGCCGCGCCGGCGGCGAACACCGCCAGCTGCACCCGCGAGAAGTCGAAATCCTCGGCTTTCCGTACCTGCAGGGATTTCTTTCCCACGCGCAGGCTTTTGCCTTCGCTGTTTTCCGAGGCCAGAACGAACAACTCGCCCACCGGCAGATCCCGATGGGCGAGTTGTTCGAGAATGGCCTCGCCCACCAGACCGGTGGCGCCCACCAAGGCGAGGTCAATACTCATCAGTGCTCCAACAAAATGCGCAGCATGCGGCGCAGCGGTTCCGCGGCGCCCCACAACAGCTGGTCACCCACGGTGAAGGCGTTCAGGTATTCGCCGCCCATGTTCAGTTTGCGCAGGCGCCCGACGGGGACCGTCAGGGTGCCGGTCACCGCCGTGGGGGTGAGATCGCGCAGGGTGGCTTCCTTCTCGTTGGGGACCACTTTCACCCAATCGTTGGCCTGGCCGATCAGATCATGGATCTCATCCAGCGGCACGTCCTTCTTAAGTTTCACGGTGAGCGCCTGGGCGTGGCAGCGCATGGCGCCGATACGCACGCAGGTGCCGTCCAGGGGGATCGGGTGGTCGCCACGGCCGAGAATCTTGTTGGTCTCCGCCTGGGCTTTCCACTCTTCCTTGCTCTGGCCGTTTTCCATTTCCTTGTCGATCCACGGCAGCAGGGAACCGGCCAGCGGGAAGCCGAAGTGTTCGTGGGGCATGCCGTCACCGCGCATGGTGGCGGCCACCTTACGGTCGATGTCGAGAATCGCGCTGGCCGGGTCGGCCAGTTCCGAGGTCACGTCGCCGTGGATGGCGCCCATCTGCGCGATCAGCTCACGCATGTGCTGAGCGCCGGAGCCGGACGCGGCCTGGTAGGTCTGGGCGCTGGTCCACTCCACCAGGTCGGCGTTGAACAGGCCGCCCATGGCCATCAGCATCAGGCTCACGGTGCAGTTGCCGCCGACGAAGTCACGGAGGCCTTTGTCCAGCGCCTGGTCGATCACCTTGCGGTTGACCGGGTCCAGCACGATGACGCTGTCGTCGGACATGCGCAGCGCCGAGGCGGCGTCGATCCAGTAGCCTTTCCAGCCGGCTTCGCGGAGCTTGGGGTACACCTCGTTGGTGTAATCGCCGCCCTGGCAGGTGACGATCACGTCCAGGGCTTTCAGTTCGTCCACGCTCTTGGCGTCGCCCAGGGGCGGAATGTCCTTGCCCACGTCCGGGCCGGGCTGGCCCACCTGGGAGGTGGAAAAGAACACCGGTTCGATGTCCTTGAAATCATTTTCCGCGCGCATGCGGTCCATCAATACGGAACCGACCATGCCGCGCCAGCCGATAAAACCGACTTTATTCATTGAGACGAATCTCCTGAAAGGCCGTTGCCCTTCTCTATGAATGGATTACTGCGTTTGTGCTCTTCAGCGGGGCTCAGACGCCGGCCAGTGCTTCGGCCACGGCGGAGCCCATTTCCCCGGTGCTGACTTTCCGGGTGCCCTCGGTGTAAATATCGCCGGTCCGCAGACCTTGATCCAGGACCTTTTCCACCGCCGCTTCAATGGCGTCCGCCACATCGTCGCGCTGCAGGCTGTAACGCATCAACATGGCCAGCGACATAATCGTGGCGAGCGGGTTGGCGATGCCCTGGCCGGCGATGTCCGGCGCGGAACCGTGGCAGGGCTCGTAGAGACCTTTGCGGTTTTCGTCAAGGGACGCGGAGGGCAGCATGCCGATGGAGCCGGTGAGCATGGCGGCTTCATCGGAGAGGATGTCACCGAACAGGTTACCGGTGACGATCACATCAAATTGTTTGGGCGCGCGCACCAGCTGCATGGCGGCGTTGTCCACGTACATGTGGGAGAGCTCGATCTCCGGGTAGGCCTTGGCCTCCTCGGTGACCACCTCTTTCCACAGCTCGGTGACTTCCAGCACGTTGGCCTTGTCCACCGAGCAGACCCGCTTGCCGCGCTGCATGGCCAGGTCGAAGGCGACCCGGGCGATGCGCTTCATTTCCGATTCGGAATACACATAGGTGTTGAAGCCGACACGCTCGCCGTTCTCTTCCTTGATGCCGCGCGGTTGACCGAAGTAGATACCGCCGGTGAGCTCGCGGACGATCAGAATGTCCAGGCCGGAAACCACTTCCGGCTTGAGGCTGGACGCCTCCGCCAGCTGCGGAAACAGGATCGCCGGGCGCAGGTTGGCGAACAGGCCCAGCGATGACCGCAGGCGCAGCAGGCCGCGCTCGGGCCGCTTGTCGCGTTCAATGTTGTCCCACTTGGGCCCGCCGATGCTGCCGAACAGAATAGCGTCGGCGGCGCGCGCCTTGGCCAGGGTGCTCTCGGGCAGCGGGTCTCCTTCGGCGTCATAGGCGGCGCCGCCCACCAGGGCGTGGTCCAGCTGGATGTCCAGGTCGAACCGTTTCTGCGCCGCCTTCAGCACGCGCAGCGCTTCGTCGACGATTTCCGGGCCGATACCATCGCCCGGCAACACCAGGATACTGCTCATTCACTTTCCTTAAACGTTGGGTTCACCCTGTTCAGAACAGGGTCTCGTCGTAGACGTCCATCACGCCGCCGCCCTGGGGCACGAGCACCGCGCTGTAGCGCGTATCGCCCTGCCCTTCATCCACCAGGATCCGGTAGTCACGGCCGGCTTCGAAATCGTGGCTCAGCGTACCGAAGCGCAGAAAGCCCTGGTGATCGGCGAAAATTTCCACACTGTGCTCGCCGGGCTCCACGAAGACGCGTTGCTCGCCGCCCTTCTCGGCCAGACGTTCGCCGTCCACCTTGAAAATCGCCACGGTGCTTTCCCCGGCGCCGGGCATCTGCCAGCCGCTGCTCTCTTCGTTACTGCCCAGCTGGCTTTCGATGCTCAGCCGGGCTCTCGGATCGTCGTCACCCGGCGGATGATACATGGCGGTGCGGGTACAGCCGGTGACCGCCAGGGCCAGGACCAGCAACAGGCCAGCGCTACGAACAATCATTTTGCCTCCTTGTTTTATTGTTTTTGCGGCTCCTGGAAAATCCAGGGCTCGGCGGCCAGCCGGCGGCTTTCGTACTCGCGAATCGCATCCGCCTTGCTGCAGCGTCAGGCCGATTTCATCGAGACCGTTGAGCAGACAGTGTTTGCGAAACTCGTCGATCTCGAAACCGATGGCCTCGCCATCCGGGGTCATCACCTGCTGATTCGCCAGATCGATGGTGAGCTGGAAATCGCTGCTTGCCGCTTCGGCTTTAAAAAGCCCATCAACGGTAGCTTCCGGCAACACAATCGGCAACAGGCCGTTCTTGAAGCAGTTATTGTAGAAAATATCCGCATAGCTGGGCGCGATAATCGCCCGGAAGCCGAAATCCATCAGCGCCCAGGGGGCGTGCTCGCGGCTTGAGCCGCAGCCGAAGTTGCGGCGCGTGAGCAGTACGCTGGCGCCCTGGTACCCCGGCTTATTGAGCACGAAGTCCGGGTTTTTCGGCCGCTTTTCGTTGTCCTGACCGGGAAAGCCCTCGTCCAGGTAGCGCCACTCGTCGAACAGGTTGGGGCCGAAGCCGGTCCGCTTGATCGACTTGAGAAACTGCTTGGGAATGATCTGGTCGGTGTCCACGTTGGCACGATCAAGCGGCGCCACCAAACCGGTGTATTTCACGAACTTTTCCATGGTACCGCTCCTAAGCCGTCTGATCCGCCGGGGCGAGATCGCGAATGTCCACGAAATGGCCGGCCACCGCCGCGGCCGCGGCCATCGCCGGGCTCACCAGGTGGGTGCGGCCGCCGTTGCCCTGGCGCCCCTCGAAGTTACGGTTCGAGGTGGAGGCGCAGTGCTCGCCGGGCTGCAAACGGTCCGGGTTCATGGCCAGACACATGGAGCAGCCGGGCTGGCGCCACTCGAAGCCGGCTTCGATAAAGATTTTGTCGAGCCCTTCCTTCTCGGCCTGCTGCTTGACCAGGCCGGAGCCGGGCACCACCAGCACCTGCTTCACCGAGTCCGCCTTCTTGTGGCCCTTGGCCACCTGGGCGGCGGCGCGCAGGTCCTCGATGCGCGAGTTGGTGCAGGAGCCGATGAACACCCGGTCCAGCTTGATATCGCTGGTGCGGATGCCGGGCTTGAGGCCCATGTACTGGTAGGCCCGCTCCATGCCGGAGCGCTTCACCTCGTCGGCTTCGTCGGCCGGGTCCGGCAACACGCCGTCCACCGGCACCACCATTTCCGGGCTGGTGCCCCAGGACACCTGCGGGCGGATGTCGGCGGCGTCGATTTCCACCAGGGTGTCGAACTCGGCGTCCGGGTCGGACACCAGGCCGCGCCAGTAGGCTTCCGCCTTGTCCCAGTCGGCGCCCTTGGGCGCCCCCGGGCGGCCGCGCACATAGTCGATGGTGGTATCGTCCACCGCCACCATGCCGGCGCGGGCGCCCGCTTCAATGGACATGTTGCACACCGTCATGCGCCCTTCCAGGCTCAGCGAGCGGATCGCGCTGCCGGCGAACTCGATGGCGTGGCCGTTGCCACCGGCGGTGCCGATCACACCGATGATGTGCAACACCACATCCTTGGCGGTGACACCGGGGCCGAGTTCGCCTTCCACGCGCACCTGCATGTTCTTCATTTTCTGCGCCACCAGGGTCTGGGTGGCGAGCACATGCTCCACTTCACTGGTGCCGATGCCGTGGGCGAGACAGCCCAGGGCGCCGTTGGTGGAGGTGTGGGAATCGCCGCAGACCACCGTCATGCCGGGCAACACCGCGCCCTGCTCCGGCGCCATCACGTGCACGATACCCTGGCGCACATCGCCGATGCCGTATTCGGTGATGCCGAACTGGCGGGTGTTGTCCTGCAGCGTCTGCACCTGGATGCGCGAGGTGTCGTCGACGATGTCCGAGGCGTTGTTGAACGGCGTGGTCGGCACGTTGTGGTCGATGGTCGCCACCGACGCGCCGGACCGCCACGGCTGACGACCGGCCAGGCGCAGCCCCTCGAAGGCCTGCGGCGAGGTCACTTCGTGGATGATCTGACGATCGATGTAAATCAACGCGGAGCCGTCCTCGCGTTCGGTCACGAGGTGGGCGTCCCACAACTTGTCGTAGAGTGTCTTGCCTGCCATAACCTGTTCTCCAATTGATAGCCACACCTTACGCAGGGCTTTTCGATAATTCCAATTCATAATTTTTATGTTTAGGATTCCAGAAGGTTATCTAAATCCCCGGAGGCGCCATCCATGGACACCCAGGCCCTGACCGCCTTCCTGGCGGTGGCGGAGAGCGGCTCCTTCTCCACCGCGGCGGAACGGCTGTTTCTCACTCAACCGGCGGTGAGCAAACGCATCGCCCAGCTGGAGCAGCAGCTCGGCACCCGCCTGTTCGACCGGGTGGGCCGGCGCATCCGCCTCACCGAGGCGGGCGAAGCGCTGCTGCCCCGCGCCCGCCAGGTGCTGCTCGACCTGGAAGACATGGGCCGGGCGATCAGCAATCTCACGGGCACGGTGTCCGGCACTCTGCGCATCGGCACCAGCCACCATATCGGCCTGCACCGGCTGCCGCCGGTGCTGCGCCGCTTTTCCCGGGAATACCCGGACGTGAAACTGGACATCCATTTCATCGATTCGGAGGAAGCCTGGGAAGCGGTGCTGCACGGCGACCTGGAGATGGGCGTGGTCACCCTGCCCCCGCAACCGGACCCGCGCCTGCACAGCCAGGCGGTGTGGCAGGACCCGCTGGTGTTCATGGCCGCGCCGGAGCATCCGCTGGCGCGTCTCCACCGCGTGACCCTGGAGACCCTGACCGGGTACAGCGCCATCCTGCCCTCGCCGGTGACCTTCACCCGGCGCATCGTGGAGAGCCTGTTCGAGGAACAGGCGCTGACCCTGAACATTTCCATGTCCACCAACTATCTGGAAACCATCCATATGATGGTGTCCATCGGCCTGGGCTGGAGCGTGCTGCCGGAAACCATGCTCGATGACAGCGTGGTGCGCCTGAACGTGGACACCGCGCTGCCGGTGCGCCGGCTGGGCGTGGTCACCCACCCGGGCCGCAGCCGCTCCAACGCCGCCGGCGCCTTCCTGGATATTCTCAACAGCGGCGGTTGAGCAGCCAGCGCCACACCACCAGTGCCGCCACCGCCGCCGTGGAGGCCGCCACCAGAAAGCTGTCGGCGCCCCAGCGGGCCCAGTACAGGCCGCTGAGGCCGGCGCCCAGCGCCCAGCCGGCCCCGTAGCCGAGACTGGAGTACAGCGCCTGGCCCTGGCCGGCGTGGGCTTCGCCGAAGGTGTCCTGCACCCAGGCGATGCTGGCCGCGTGGAAGCTGCCGTAGCTGGCCGCGTGGAGCAGCTGGGCGGGCACCAGCCACCACAGATCGGCGCCGCAAAGCGCGATGATCAGCCAGCGCAGCACCGCCAGCCACAGGCTGACGAACAGCACCCGGGCCAGGGCGAACCGGCGCATCAGCCGGTGCATGATCAGGAAGATGCCGACCTCGGCGGCCACCCCCAGCGCCCACAGCACGCCCACGGTGAACTTGCGGAACCCCAGGTCTTCCAGATGAATACTGTAGAAGGTGTAGTAGGGCCCGTGGGACGCCTGCATAAGAAAGGAAGCGAGGATGAACGCCTGCACGTCGCGCCGGCGCAGCAGGGCCCGCACGCCGCCGGGCCGGGGCCGTGGCTGCTCGGCGCCCCCTGAGGGCAGCGATTGCGTGGTCAGCCACAGCAGCCACAGCAACGCGGACATCACCCAGGGCAGCAGATCGATGGGCAGATGATCCAGCGCCCAGCCCACCAGCAGCACCGCGCCGATAAAACCCAGCGACCCCCACAGCCGCACATGGCTGTAGCGGTGCGCCTGGTCCCCGAGCGTGCGCAGAGTGATCACCTCGAACTGGGCCAGCACCGCGTTCCAGAAGAAACTGAAGGTGGCGAGCAGGATCGCCATGCTCCACACCTGGTCGACCCAGAACACCGGCAGGAACGCCAGCGCGGCGGCCAGGTTGCCGAGACGGATGATGCGCAGCCGGGCCCCGGTGCGGTCGGCCAGCCAGCCCCACAGGTTGGGCGCGCCGATCTTGGTGATCTGCGGCACCGCCATCAGCACGCCGATGGCGAACGGGCTGAAGCCCAGGTCCTTCAGGTACAGCGACCAGTACGGCACCAGGGTGCCGAGCAGGCCGAAGTAGAGGAAATAGAACCCGGACAGGCGCCAGTAAAACGGCATACGGCGCCCCTTGCTCAGAATCCGCCGGGAATCGGCGCCAGCGGCGGCGTCACGTCTCCGTTCTGGCCGCGATGGCGCAGGTAATGGTCCATCAGCACCAGGGCCAGCATCGCTTCGGCGATGGGCGTGGCGCGCACCCCCACGCAGGGGTCATGGCGGCCCTTGGTGACCACTTCGGTGGCCTCGCCGCGCAGATTGATGCTGCGCCCGGGGATGGTGATGCTGGAGGTGGGCTTGAGCGCCATGCTGGCGCGCACGATCTGCCCGGAGGTGATGCCGCCCAGCACGCCGCCGGCGTGGTTGCTGGCGAAACCCTCGGGTGTCATCTCGTCGCGGTGTTCCTCGCCGCGCTGGTTGACCACCTGGAAGCCGTCGCCGATCTCCACGCCTTTGACCGCGTTGATCGACATCAGCGCCTTGGCCAGATCCGCGTCCAGGCGGTCGAACACCGGTTCGCCCCAGCCCGGCGGCACGCCTTCGGCGAACACCGTCACCCGCGCGCCGATGGACGAGCCGTCCTTGCGCAGGTCGTTGATCAGCTGTTCCAGGGCCGGCACCTTGTCCGCGTCCGGGAAGAAGAACGGGTTGTCGTTGACGCTGTGCCAGTCGAAACGCTCGGCGCGGATGGTGCCGATCTGCTCGACGCCACCGTAAATGCGCACGCCGACACGCTGCTCCAGATACTTGCGGGCGATGGCGCCGGCGGCCACGCGCATGGCGGTTTCGCGGGCCGAGGAACGCCCCCCGCCGCGGTAATCGCGGAAGCCGTATTTCTGGGTGTAGGTGTAGTCCGCGTGGCCGGGCCGGAAGGTCTCGGCGATGTTGCTGTAATCCTTGGACTTCTGATCGGTGTTCTCGATCAGCAGGCCGATGGAGGTGCCGGTGGTTTTGCCCTCGAACACCCCGGACAGGATGCGCACCTGGTCGGGTTCCTTGCGCTGGGTGGTGTAGCGGCTGGTGCCCGGCTTGCGGCGGTCCAGCTCGCCCTGCAGGTCCGCCTCGCTGATCTCCAGACCCGGCGGGCAGCCTTCCACCACCGCGCCCAGCGCGACGCCGTGACTTTCACCGAAAGTGGTGACGCGAAAGCGTTCACCGAAACTGTTCCCAGACATAGTGCTCCTCAGGCGCTCAGGCGGCGATAAACCGATCCCGGAATTCTAGCAGTTGGNGGCGGTCCAGCATGAAAACGCCATGCCCGCCGCGTTCAAATTCAAACCACAGGAACGGCACGTCCGGCCACAGGGCCGCCATGTGCCGGTCACTGTTACCCACCTCNACGATCAGCACGCCGTCCTCGGAGAGCCGCTCGGCGGCGCCGGCCAGCAGGCGGCGGGTGAAATCCAGGCCGTCGNGCCCNGACGCCAGCGCCAGNTCCGGCTCGTGGCGGTANTCGTCGGGCATCGCGGCCAGGTCCTCCGCGTCCACGTAGGGCGGGTTGGAGATAATCAGGTCNTAGGGGCCGTCCAGCCCTTCCAGGCCGTCCGCCTGCACCGCCGTGACCCGGTCGGCGAGACCGTGCTCGTCGATATTGCGCCGGCACACCGCCAGCGCCTGTTCGGAGATGTCGCTGGCGTCCACCCGCGCGTCGGGCAGCGCNTGGGCGCAGGCGATGGCGATGCAGCCGCTGCCGGTGCACAGNTCCAGCACCCGGCCGACCCGCTCCGGCGCCAGCCAGGGCTGGAAGCCCGCCTCGATCAGCTCCGCCAGCGGCGAACGNGGNATCAGCACCCGTTCATCGACGAAAAACGGCAGCCCGCAGAACCAGGCCTGCCCGGTCAGATACGGCACCGGCACCCGCTCGTTGGCGCGCTTNACCAGCANCGCCACATAGCGGTCGANCTCGTCCGGCAGCANCCGCGCGTCNAGCATGCGCGGGTCGGTGTCCAGGGGCAGCGCCAGCACGTGCAGCAACANCGCCAGGCACTCATCGCCGTGGTCGTCGGTGCCGTGNCCCAGATAGACCCCGGCGCGGCGCAGGGCGGATTCCCCCCANCGCAGACAATCACGGGGGGTCTTGAGGGTGGCCAGGGCCTGTTGCTGTTCGCGGGGTTCAATCACGTCTTGGCTCCAAACGGGCGCGAAAGAGTACCACATTCTGCCACAGGGGGAGGCCCGGCGCGCCGCCGGCGGCATCGTCACAGCACTGACATGCGCNCTTGCCATGCTGGTTCCGGCACTGAAACGTAAATACAGATGACATTATNGGGAAACCTGTTAAATTGCGCTTTCCAGGCAATCGAGGCTTTCATGCGAACTTGGCTCTTCAAGACCGAACCGAACGANTTCAGCATCCGCGACCTGCGTGATGCCCCCGANCAGATGANCGGTTGGGACGGCGTGCGCAATTANCAGGCCCGCAACCGGCTNCGCGACGAGATCCAGGANGGCGACCGGGTACTGATCTACCATTCCCGCGGNCGCAATCCGTCGATTGTCGGTGAAGCCCAGGTGGTGTCCGGCCCCTACCCGGATCCCACCCAGTTCAAGCCTGANCACCCCGGCTTCGACNCGCGCAGCAGCGAGGACATGCCGCGCTGGTTCCAGGTCGACCTGCGNTTCGTGGCGCTCTACCAGACCCCGCTGAGCCTCGCCGANATGCGCGAAGTGCCGGAGTTCGCNGACATGGANCTGCTGGTGCACCCGCGCCTGTCGATCCAGCACATCACCGACCGNCAGTACCAGCAGATCATNGCCCGCTGCGAGCCNGAGCTNGCCGCCCGCTCCCCGCTGATCCCCGCCTTTACCTNAAGCCNNNGNTNTNNCTCCGTAGCCCGGTTNGGTCTCGNTGCCNGNGAGAGGGGCGAAGCCCCGGCAGGATCCCAAAGACCTTTCTCTCCAGAAAGCCCGCACCGGGATCGGGTGGGCCCGTCCAGGACACGCCACGAGTACAT
>FUFK010047177.1_pt1 | contig 14469 bp, 14 predicted proteins | sample 1021851 | NCBI WGS metagenome assembly FUFK01 (sample SAMEA51879418, study PRJEB19060) | metagenome | reverse complement strand
TTGCAATGGAAACAGCNACAGCAGTNCGCCAAATGATCGGGGNAGACCGCACCATGGGNGTAAGNATAAGCGCAGATGAATTTCTACAAGGTGGGCTAACACTTAATGATATGTGCACAGTAGTTCTCAAGCTTGCGTCAGCTGTACAGCTTGATTTTGTNAACGTTTCACATTCTGCTTATCATGGTAGCTACACTATTTCTACACAAATAGCCGACATGGCTTTTAGTAATCAGCAATTTAGATATCTAACAGAGGCGATAAGTACAAATCTTGATGGATTAGAAAGAAAGCCAGTGATTATGTCAGTTTGTCGTTACAATAGCGTCGAACTGGCAGAAGATATGTTAGCGACTGAAAAGGCTGATATGATAGGTATGGCCCGCGCTCATGTCGCTGATCCAGATTTTGTAAATAAGGCTTACTCAGGAAACGTTGAGGACACCATTCCTTGTATTGGATGTAATCAGGGTTGTGCAGATATGCTAGCTCAATCACTTGCGATATCATGTTTGACAAACCCAAGAGCCGGCAAGGAGGCAGATTGGCCTGCTCCTTTCCTGCAATCAACCAAAGTTAAAAAACCAGTGTTAGTCGTTGGCGGCGGCCCAGCGGGAATGGAAGCGTCTGGTATTTTAGCGGAGCGGGGATTTTCAGTGACACTTGCAGACAGTCATTCAGTTTTAGGAGGCACTTTAAATTGGCTGGAAAAAATGCCGTTGCGANANGAATTTTTACAGTTAAAAAAGCGTCAGATGCGGCGTCTTGAGCAGCATAAGGTGAACCTTCAGCTGGAGTGTAAAGTCGGAGATGATATGCTAGAGAAGCATCAAGATAGCCACATTATCTGGGCTGCTGGAGCTCAAGCGCAGGCTCAGGCGCTATCTAGTGGAGGGGTAGCACTTACTCTCGAACAAGCTCTTACAGATCCTGGAAAACTTGGAAAAAAAGTTTTGATGGTTGATCATCTCGGCACCTGGGCTGTTGTTTCAGTGGCAGAATTTCTCGCCGATATAGGAAAACAAGTAAGCCTTATCGTTCCAACCGGAATCGCTGGATGGAAAATAAGCATCTATAGTTCCTTTGCCTTAAAACATCGATTAAAAGAAAAAAATGTTCAATTGATCCCTGGTCANCGGTTACTTGATTTTGCAAATGGGCGTGCGGATATTGAAGATTTGTCTGTACATGATAGTACTCAGGCCCTCTTAGCGGATAGTGTTATCGCACCAATTTCCGGTAAGCCGAATGGGCCACCGGAAAAGAATAGGACTATTTTAAATATTGGCGATAGTGTATCAGCCAGAACTGCCCTTGAAGCGGTTTATGAGGGACATGAAACAGCCTTATTCTTGGAGAGTTGAAACAATCANCCAANCAGCGTNTGGACANGTCTATTGGGCGCTATAGCCACCATCTACTAAGAGATCTGTGCCGGTAATAAAAGATGCTGCGTCGGAGGCAAGGAACAAAGCTGCTTTGGCTATGTCTTCAGCTTCTCCTAAGCGACCTAATGGATATGCTGTCTTGAGTGCTTTTTCTGCCTCTTCAGCTGTACCATAAATCTCAGTTAGTCGAGGAGTTAGAACGGCGCCTGGAGAAAGTGCTACCACTCTAATGCCNTCCTCAGCATGGTCTAGGGCTAGAGCTCGGGTAAATTGTAATATCCCACCTTTAGTGGTGCAGTAAGGAACCGCACCTTTAATTGCAACGTGGCCTAGCTGGGAAGCTATGTTTATAATAACTCCGCTGCCTAAAGCTTGCATCTGAGGTATCACCATTTTAGAAAGCAAGAATGCTCCTGTTAGGTTAACTGAAATTGCTCGTTGCCATTCATCCAAAGATAATTCAGTTACTGGAGCACGCCTTGTGAGTGCTGCTGCATTGTTCACCAGAATATCTACAGGCTTGTTTTGATTAAGAGCTGGTGTGAGGTTAGCCTCAAGCTGTTCAGCGTCAGATATATCAACGTTCACGAAGCAGGTTTGTTCTCCGCATTCTTCTTTAAGGGTTTTGACTGAGTCTAATGATTGGTCCACTAGAATCAGACGGGCTCCAGCAGCATGATAACTTCTGGCAATAGCTCGCCCAATTCCCTGAGCTGCACCGCTGATTAATGCTGTTTTCCCTTTGAGGTCATTCAGCATTTCTATTGGATCTTCTAACTGAGTGAATTTGCTTTATATTCTTTCTCCTCAGCCGGTTCAACACTTCATTGAAGTGCTTCAAGAACTGCCTCAGCACTAGAACCAGTCAATTGACCAGGCTCTTCAACAAAGGAATGTAAAATGATGCCATCATCTGCAACAAAGCAGCATCGTTTTGCTCGTTCACCTAAAACTGGGCCAAAATCTCTTGTCACTCCCAGGGCTTGCGCTAGTTCAGCACGGCTATCTGCAAGCATTTCAATTTTGCCTAAGGCTCCAACCTGCTCTCCCCAGGCCTTCATAACGTGAGCATCATTAACTGATATGCAGGCTACAACATCAACAGTTTTCTTGGCAAACGAGTCAAAGAGCCGAACGAAACCGGGTAAATGGGTGTTTGTGCAGGTTTGCGTAAAGGCGCCAGGTACGTAAAAGAAAACAATTCTTCTGTCTTCGCACCAGTCTAAAAGATTGATTTCCTCAACTGAGTCTCCTGTNTTTGTGTGAAGTGTAACATCAGGAAGTTTTGTTCCAACAGCTAAAGCCATTCCAGTACCCAAAATAAATTAATTGCTAAATTTTCCTGTCTCACTAAATCAAATTCATTTGCAGTTGTCTACTTAGAGGCTTTNTTAACAATGCATAAGGTGATTATTTCAATATGTGACTATCTGAGGACTGAATTGGTCCTGATATGCAAACAATGAAACTGCGCCTCCAGTATGAAGGAAGATGACGTCTCCGTCGTTTGAAATTTGGCCAGACTGTATCTGGCCAATCAATCCAGCCATACCCTTTCCTGAATAGACGGGATCGAGCAAAATACCCTCATTGCGGGCGAGCATATTTGTAGCCTGAACCATTGTCTCAGTTGGAATGCCATATCCGTCACCAACATAGCCATCATCTACGATTACCTTTTCGCGGGGTAGGGGTTTGTCTGTAAGCTGAGCAGCAGTTTTCACAGCTAGATTGTAAACATTTTCAATTTGGACCTGTTCTGGCTGACGCACGCTTATACCTAGGATCGGAATATCGCATTTCAGAGCATGAAAACCAGCAATCATGCCAGCATGGGTGCCCGCGCTGCCTGTTGATAGCACAACAAGCTTAGGATGAATTCGCATGGCTTTACATTGCTCTAACAATTCCTGCGCTGTTGAAACATAGCCAAGAGCGCCAATTTCATTAGAACCGCCACCGGGAATAAAATATGCATTTCGCCCTTCTGACTTCAGTCGCTCAGTAACCGCTTTGGCTTCTGCGTTCATATCTAGGCCAGCGGGGCGGAATTCGATTTTTGTGTTAAACATGCGGTCAAAAAGAACGTTTCCTGTCTGCTCATACTCTGCGCTTTTTTTAGGAACTCTGCGTTCAAGAAGGGCGTAACAGTCAATGCCAAGCTTACAGGCTGCTGCTGCTGTCTGGCGAACATGATTGGATTGCACCGCCCCTTGCGTGACAACAATGTCAGCCCCGATCTCCAAGGCATCTGCCATGAGAAATTCTAGCTTGCGTGTTTTATTTCCGCCAGTTGCAAGTCCGGTACAGTCATCCCGCTTTATCCATAAACGGGGCCCGTTTAGAGCTTTAGTTAATCGGGGCATTTCTTCCAATGCTGTTGGCTGGTGACATAAATGCACGCGTTTAAATCCCGCTAAAATGTCGTCCATATTGTTCCCCTCTTATATTTGCAAGAGTTTCTCTGTTCTAAAATTTGGATCAGTTCTCTGAAACTAGCCTTGAATCAAGTAGTTGACCCTCGCGCGCCAGGATTGGATAGGCAATTGAGGCGATGTGACTGTTGAATTCTTTAAATGCTAGTCCTGTTTCAAGATGCAAATCACTCGATTCAAGAACTTCTACCCGCCCTTTAGCCAAACGTTTCAGGTGGCTTTTCCTGCTTTTTCTTTGGCGTAGGGTAAATTCGTTCTTCTCTTCAAGTAATTGCCGCGCAATACCAACATCACCAGAAACCAGAACATTGCCTGCTAAAGAGATATTTGCAATTACCTTGTCGTGCATGCTACAAAGTTCTGCTAAACCCTCTGAAGAAAAGTGGACACCTTCGCGGTCTTTGTTAGCAGCAAGCTTTGAAAGTGTCTTTGAAATTACATCCCCTGCTGCTTCAATTGCGATGGCAAATTCAAGCAGGTCGCTCAATTCTTTTCGGTGGGCATCGTTGCTGTTTTTAATGCTGCTCACTCCAGATAGTTCTGATACGTAACGGCGCGTCCCATTAAGGGCTTCATTAACGACCAAATCTTTTTTTACAATCCTATCCATTTGCTTGACGTCATATTCCTTAAATAATTCCATGATGGGGAGCATCATTTCTTCGATCAGTAGAAGCATCCTTTGTGTTTCGCGCCTAATACTCGCAATCGCTACTTCAATATTGTCTAAATTTTTGTGATTAATCACAGAACGGTAATGCACTGGCATTTCTTCCAGATTTGCTAATTCTCTAGCCATAAATTTTGAAGCCGCACGTTCCAAAAGACCACTGAATGGCACAGCCAACAGCAACAATAAATTAAACAGAATATGACAAAAAATTACCTTCTGGGCGTCATTGATATTTGGCAAAAACCCGATTATTTGAGAGCGATTGATTGCTATCACNATAATTATTGACANGCTTCCTCTNATAATAAAATTCATCAAAGGAACTTGTCTTGCTAAAGGCGGCATGGCGCGTGTCACCCATAANGGCAGAAGCGATGAGCCAAGATTAGCACCCAGCATTAACGACAANCCGNCCATTAAAGGCAAGGCGTCTAAAGAAACCATTGTGACTATCATNAACACCGATGCCACAGCAGAGTGCATGATGAATGTTAGAGTTGCGCCAACAAGAAAAGCTGTAAGAAAGTCACGGATCAGCAAGGCAGAGATTTGTGGTAAAAAAGCGCTATCACGAATTGGCATTACCGTCGCGCGCATTAACTCTAAAGCTACTAGAATTAGAGCGACACCTAAAAGTGCGCGCCCAACTTGCTTNGGAGTTGGGGACTGGCTCTTCAGAAACATAAGGCCCCCAAGAATTAACAGCGTTGGTGCTAGCCAACTAATATCTAGACTCAGAAACTGGATTACGAGTGCTGAGCCAAGATCTGCTCCTAACATAGCGGGAAGACCAAGTTGAAAAGATAGCGAGCCAGCACTGACAAAGCCGGTGATCAATATTGCAACTGCCAACGAGCTTTGCATGATTGCAGCGAGCGCCATACCAGCGAAAGTTGCCTTAAATCTTGCCTTTGANCCTGTNACTAACCGGCGAAAAGATGCTCCAAAAGCGCGCTCAACTCCTGTACGCACCATTCTGACTGCAAACAAAAGAAGAATGGTTGCGCCTGCAAGTTCAAGTAAAAAGTCAACGGTTACCATGTGGAAATATTGCCGAATTATGAGTATAGGNTCAGAAGTGTTTAATCCATTAGTATAACAGGTATTTGATGTATTTGGTCAATATTATTGCTAGAAACTGGTGCTCGGAGTTTTGCGTAAAGCTTTGAATCTCACCGTAGATAGTATTATTTGGCATAGCATTTGAAACCTGATGATAATCAAAAGAACTGCTTTTTTGGAGAGATTTTTATGGCTACCCCTGCCATCTATTTATTTCGCCACGGTGAGACAGAATGGAATATTGAGGGTCGAAGGCAGGGACATTTGAATTCACCTCTGACTTCCCGAGGCCGACTTCAAGCACAAAATAATGCGCGTTGCTTGAAGCAGAATTCATCCTTGGCTGAACCAATCATTATTTATTCCAGTCCGATAGAGCGTGCTAGAGAGACAGCGCTTATCATGCTGAATGAACTCAGTATATCAACAAGTTCAATTATCTTTGATGACAGGTTAAAGGAGTCAAGCTTTGGGGATTGGGAGGGGCTTACTGACCCTGAGGTTGCTGAGCGCTATCCGGTGTCCTGGCAAGCGCGAATGATGGACCGTTGGAACACACGGCCACCATCTGGCGAATCATATGCTGATGTGAACTGCCGTGTATCTGAGTGGTATAAGGAGGTGGAGTTCGCCAAGACAACTCTTGTAATTTGTCATGGGCTGACTTCTAGGGTCCTGCGTGGAATTTATATGGGTCTTACACACCAAGAAGTTTTTGGTCTTGCAGAACCACATGATGGTTTTTTCAAACTCAGCCGTGGAATTGTTTCTTATATAACTTAGTAACGCGTCTTATGTTTGCGCTATAATTTCATTTATCTTGGTAGCTAATTCAGAAAATGAATTCAGTGCCACATCGTGCGGTATTTGGTCCACTGGTATTTTTCTATATCCTTCAGTGAAAAGAATAAATGGCACTTCAGCTCGCTTCGCTGTCTCTGCATCTATCTCGCTGTCACCAACGTAGATGCACAAACCAGAACCGAGTTCATCAAAGGCGGCTTTTAGCGGTGCGGGATCAGGCTTGCGAGCAAGCGGGTTGTCGCCACCCCAAACAGTCTGGAAGTATTTTTCAATTTTCAGGTGTTTCAAGATGGCAATGGAGGGCCGGTGAAGCTTATTGGTGCATATGCCCAACTGATGTGATTGCTCTAATGTGGTCAAGGCCTCCAGAACACCTGGGTACATCACCGTCAACTCAACTGCACTTTCATAGCGTGCGGTCATTTCTTCGAGCAGCAATGTTTGGTATTCGTCTGATACATCTCGAGCTTTACGCATCCGCTCTACGAAATTTTGTATACCTTCGCCGATGAATGAGTGCGTTTCTTCTAGTGTNATCGGTGCAACATCAATTTTTGAAAGACTCGCATTTGCAATACTCCGTATGTCAGGAGCGCTATCAATCAATGTTCCGTCAAGGTCAAAGACAATTCGAGCGTTCATATTTGTTGCCTCTTATCTTTAGTTGTTCGGTCAGGTGTATGCTAGACTTCTCAAATCGTTGGGATAATGAAGTCAGGTACAATTTGGGTTTGCTCNATAAATTTTTTGTAATCATAACCTGAAAAGAGGCCATGATCTGTCACTAGGGCGGTTTTTATTCCATATGCTGCACCGCCTAATACATCTGTATGCAGCGTGTCGCCTACCATCACAACTCGAGATGGATCGATATTGGGAAGGCGACTGAAAGCAAGATCATAGATGTTTGTAAAAGGTTTTCCAAAAAATTTTGCTTGAATTTTCAGCTCACTTCCAAGTTTGTGTCCATAATAACCTGGCTCCAAACTCAAATAACGTCCACGAGGCGCAACAATGTCTGGGTTACCAACGAGAATAGGGCGTGCAACTTTTGCTAAGCTCTCTTGTAAAAGCATTTGCTGAGCTTCGGTCCATTCCAATGTAGATAACAAAATAAACCCAGATGCAGCGTCATAAATTGACATGTCGTTTTCCAAGCGTTTCCAGGGAATACCAAGAGTTTCAACGTGCGAGTTTTGAGTGCTCATTACACCCCAAAACCCACTATCTGGCAGTGGTGGGATAGCAGCGGCTAGAGCAGCGCGACTTGAAACGATATCTGCAATTTCTAATGGAATTCCAAAACTAAGAAATTTTTTCAGGGCTTGCTCAGCAGGGAAACATGCTCCATTTGTTAAAACAAGAACGTCCTTGCCCATATCTTTTAGCATCTGTGCTCGCAGCGCAGCGCCAACAATTGCTGTATCACCCACATTCAGAACACCAAAAGCATCAAGCAAAAATGTATCAAAAAGGTCGGCAATTTCCCCTAGGTTCTCNGCGTGAACAGACTTTTTGGGCATATGTGCTGCAGGAAGAACAGAGCGGATAGCCTCATATTGTTGCAAGGCCCAGACGGCATCTCGCTCGGACATATTAGATAATTGCCCCACGCACCTTCGCTGAAATATATTCAGATAAAAAAACCGTACCAAGGATAACGATGAGTATTGTCGTCACCTGTGTCCAGGCCAGCACGTTGATTGAAGCGCTCAGTTGTATGCCAATACCTCCCGCACCGACAATACCTAAAATGGTGGAGCCACGGACATTGATGTCCCAGCGGAAAACACCGACTCCAGCGATTGTAGGCAAAACCTGGGGTAAAATGCCGTAGACCATTTGCTGTGCGCGCGAACCACCAGTGGCTTTAATCGCTTCAACTTGTTTTGGGTCAATCTCTTCAATAGATTCATATATTAGCTTGGCACAGCCACCGATTGATCGAATTCCAATTGCTATCGTTCCTGCCAATACGCCTGGCCCAACAATCACAACCAGAAGAAGAGCCCAAATCAGCGAATTCACTGACCGAGTTGCTACAATGATAAATAACATCACGGCACGAACAGATTTGTGAGGTGTAGTGTTGTGTGCGGCGAGGAACGCAATTGGCACCGCAAGACACATCGCGATAGCGGTGCCAATGGTAGCGATATTGAGTGTGTCCCATACAGGTCGCCATAACTTGGGCATATAGCTCCAATCTGGCGGAACCATTCGTTCACCAATGTCTGACATTTGCCGGGGGGCGTCCCATACAAACATCCAGATAGTCTTTTCAGAGATCAGCTGCCACGCATAAACAGCTATGCAAAGCCCTACCAGCCATCCCCCCCAAATTAGCCATTGTTTCAAGGGCGTGCGCCTGCGCCACAGAGGGCCCTGTGCTGTTTCGATAGTCGGCATTATTGCACCCACTTTCTGAGATAGCCTGAGGAATATTCCAGCGTTATCACAATTGCAATTATTGAAAATAGGATGGTTGCCGTGGTAGCGTACTCATAACGTTGGACTGACGTCAGAAGGTGTGCGCCAATGCCGCCTGCACCGACGATCCCCACCACTGCNCTTTCGCGGAAGTTGATATCTAAACGATAGAGTGATAGTCCAATCATACGAGGAAGAACCTGAGGCTGGATCGCGTAATTTATCCATTGCAACCATGTTGCACCAGTTGCGCGCACGGCTTCAGCTTGAGACTTGCTCATATTTTCAATGTCTTCAGCTAGAAGTTTGGCCCAAAAGCCAATTGTACCTATTGCCAAGGCAATAAAACCTGCGAATGGACCAAATCCAAAGAACTTTACTGCAAAAATTGCAAGAATTACTTCCGGAAATGTTCTAGAGACGGCAATGATGCTGCGACAAAAGAGGTATACCCATGTGGGCGCTAAGTTTCGNGCTGCGCCTAGCCCGATAGGGATAGAAAGTAAGACTCCACCGATAGTTGAAATGACAGCCATCCAAATACTCTCTAGAATGCCATCTAAAATTACGCCGCGAGAGTCACTTAAATCTGGAGGAAAGAACTTACTGATCATGTCTGCCCCACGAGGGATGCCCTCAGCAACACGTGTCCAGTTTACGTCCATTGTGTAAATGGCTAAAAAGAAATAGGTGACAGTGCCAACATAGATTAAATAGCGAAGAAGCGAAGATTTGATGAAATGCGGCTTCTTCCAAGTTTGGGCATAATTTAGTGACGCCTCACTCATGCCATTTCTCCTTCATCGGGCACGTCATCGTCATCTTCTACCTTTTCAATAGTCTTTTCCCAATCTTCCTCACCGTAAATTTCAGTTAGAACTTCTGGTGTCAAGCCTCCTGGAGTTCCGTCATAGACAATTTCTCCAAGTTTTAGTCCAACCACGCGCTCTGAGAACATCTGTGCTAAAGCCACATCGTGAATGTTAATGATTGCGGCCAATCCACGTTCTTCACAGAGTTCTCTTATAAGACGCATAATTTGACGCGATGTTTTTGGATCGAGGCTTGCTGTTGGCTCATCTACTAGTAACAGCTCAGGATCCTGGATCAATGCGCGGCAGATCCCAACGCGTTGTCGCTGACCACCTGACAATTCATCAGCTCGCTTGTCGACCATGTGCATCAGGTCCACGCGATCCAATAAGCGGTAAGCTTCGCGCACATTTTCTTTTGGGTATTTGCGAAAGAGGCTCTGCCAGAAATTCACGTACCCCAAACGACCTGATAGGACATTTTCCATCACCGTCAGGCGTTCAACCAAAGCATATTCTTGAAAAATCATACCCATACGTCGGCGTGCACGTCTAAGGTCTCTATTAGACAAACCGTTAATTTCGCGCTCGCCTAAATGAATCGTGCCTGTTGTTGCGTCAACTAGCCGATTAACGCAACGTATAAGAGTTGATTTTCCAGCGCCTGATGGTCCTATAAGGGCAACCAATTGCCCATCTGGAATTTCNAGNGTTACATTATTAAGTGCTAAGTCGCCGGTCTTATAGCGTTTAGAGAGGTTTTCNAGGCGTAACATGAACGGCTTCCTTTAAAATTGGCAAAAGAGATGGACGCGCCTGAACATGGCGCGTCCAAGAGTATTTACCGCTTTTATTTGCAGTCGTAGCTTACACCATTGGCTTTGTCGATGCCACGGATGACAGCCCAATCGTATTTGTGCTCGATACCAACAAAGATGTCTGCTTTCTTAAATTCTTTCTTGAAAGTTTCATCCCATTCATATGTCCAAAACGCTGTCTTGATCTTAGCTACCAGTTCTGGGTGCAAGTTGTGAGCATGGCCATAACCAGTAGTTGGGAAGGTTTGAGACTTGTAGATCGTACGAATTTTTCCAGGCTCAATTACACCGCGGCGTTCCATTCTCTGCATCACTGAGTTCGCAATTGCTGCTACTTCGTAATCACCGTTGTAAACACCGAGAATTGAGTTGTCATGTTTGCCTGAAAAAGTTGGAGTGAAGTCTTTTTCAGCTATCAGACCAAACTCTCCTTTTAAGATCGCAGATGGCGCCTTGAAGCCAGAATTAGAGGTTGGCGAGGTAAAGGCCATGGTCCGACCTTTGATTTGGTCCGGAGATGTCATGTCAGAATCCGCGGGTACAATGATTTCCATCTCATACCCAAATTTACCATCTTTATAAGCCATCATGCCAAAGGGCACAAAACCTGCGCAACTTACAGCAATAGGGTTGGAACCTGTGTTAAAACCAGCGACGTGCAGACGCCCAGAACGCATAGCTTCAAGCTGAGCAGCATTGGACTGCACAGGGAAGAATGCAACTTTACGTCCAGTTGTCTTGGCCATATGGTCAACAAAGCCTTGCCAGATATTTGCATATACAGCAGGGTCTTCAACCGGAGTGTAGGTAAAAATTATAGTTGATGGGTCAACCCAGTCTTTCGGGTTTAATGGCAGGTCTGCCAATTGATCAAGGTTCCTGTCGCAATATGCGACATCCAAAGTACCACGGTGGCAATCTTCTTGTGCATTCACCAAAGTGGGTGCGGCCAGCAACATTAAAGCGCCCACAGCGGCAAAGAGTCCTTTGCTAAATCTTAGCATCATTTCCTCCAAAAATTTTTTGTTTGATAATTCAGGTTACACATTCGTACTGGGCAAGCAAGTAAGTTTGTAATAAAAATGTGATAAAGTTGTAGCCTTTTTTTAACGTCTAAAATTCTTGAAACCACGTAACTATATCTGGCAAAAATGACAATTTATCTCATTAGACACGCTCAATCAGCTTTTAATGCTGTTCACGATCCCAATAAGCCTGACCCCATGATATTCGATGCACCCATAACAGAACTTGGGGAAAATCAGGCTCGACTAGCTCGAAAAGAAATCAAAAAATTCACTATCAGGTCTGTTATTGTATCGCCGTTTACAAGGACAATACAAACGGCACAATTGATTTTTGAGAATAGTTTACCGTTTGAGATTAATGCTGAGGTGCGTGAGCAACTCGTAAATAGCTGTGATGTAGGAAGTACGCCGCGTGAACTTTCTGAGAATTTTCCCCATTTGAATTTTGATGATTTAGATGAATGCTGGTGGCATCAANGTGAAAAAGATCACCGCGGCATCTCTGTTGAGCCTGAAGAGGTTTTGATGCAAAGGGCAAGCAGATTTTCTGCATATCTAAAGCGTGAAAATATTCACTCAACAGCAATTGTTTCTCATGGTAATTTTATTCGTGCGTTGACTGGAATAAAACCCAATAATTGTGAAATACTTGAGTTTGACCCTCATTAATCTGTAGGGATATGTTCTGTCTCTAGACAATACAGGCTTGCAAATGGGTAAAAAATATATTTTGGCTATCGACCAGGGGACCACTTCGACTCGGGCGATCATCTTTGACCAGAAGCTCCAGCCCCTCGCCACAGCACAAGAAGAGTTTGCCCAGCACTTTCCACAATCTGGCTGGGTGGAGCATGACCCCGAAGATTTATGGTTAACAACCGTAGCTATGTGCCAGCAGGCATGTGAGCGCGAGAATGTGGATCCCGTTAATATTGCTGCTATCGGCATCACTAACCAGCGTGAAACGACGATTGTTTGGAACCGGCACACTGGACGAGCTATNTACAATGCCATTGTTTGGCAGGATCGCCGCACAGCTNATTATTGTCGATCCCTGAAAGAGGCCGGCCATGAACCAGAGGTTACGCGCAAGACAGGGCTGCTAATTGATCCCTATTTTTCAGCAACAAAGCTGAATTGGATTCTCGAAAATGTAGAAGGCGCGCGCGCGGCAGCAGATGCTGGCGATCTTTTGTTTGGAACAGTTGATAGTTATCTTATTTGGAGGCTCACAGACGGGGCCTCGCATGTAACCGACGCAACCAACGCCGCGCGCACTATGATGTACAACATCTCAGAGGGGCGTTGGGATGATGAGCTGTTGGCGTTGTTCGACATTCCCAAAAAAATGCTGCCACAAGTGCGAGACAGCTCTGGCGATTTTGGTGTGACACGACCTGATTTGTTCAGCGGGTTCAAAATTCCCATTTTAGGAGTGGCTGGCGATCAGCAGGCCGCTACCGTTGGTCAGGCCTGTTTTGAGCCTGGAATGGTCAAATCCACCTATGGTACTGGTTGTTTTGCTCTAATGAATACAGGCAATAAATTGGTTTTTTCCAATAACAAACTGCTTACCACCATTGCATATCAGATAAATGGAGAGCCAGTTTATGCATTAGAGGGTTCAATTTTTGTTGCGGGTGCTGTGGTTCAGTGGCTTCGTGATGGGCTGAAAATGATTCAGCACGCCTCTGAGACAAAAGCATTGGCCGAAGCTGCCAGCGACACAGAACAGGTCTATTTTGTACCTGCCTTTACTGGCCTTGGGGCACCGTATTGGAATGCTGATTGTCGTGGCGCTATTTTTGGGCTTACCCGAAATACAGGTCCTGCCGAGATTGCAAAGGCAGCACTTGAAAGTGTGGCCTTTCAGACACGTGACCTAATTGAGGCGATGCGGGAGGATTGGGGAGGGTCTGGTAAGGCAGTCTTACGAATCGATGGCGGCATGGTTGCAAATGACTGGGCGATGCAGGCGTTGGCTGACCAACTTGGGGCACCTGTTGATCGGCCAACCATTACCGAAACAACAGCGTCTGGTGCGGCCTATCTTGCGGGACTGGCAGTCGGTCTCTGTCCAAAGCCGGCAAATTTTGCCAAGCAATGGGTCCTGGAAAAGCGCTTTGAGCCTAGCCACTCTAGTGAACACACAGATGCGCTTTATGCAGGNTGGCAGCGTGCTGTGACCCGGTTGCTTCATAACCCAAAAAACTGACTATACCCTAACGGCAGCTCAAGAGCGCAGCAGATAAATTTAAGGTTGATAGATAGGAACACGTGCAATGAGTGACGATCAATTTATGAAACAAGTGTTTATAGAGGGGCGTACCCATCGTATTTTCAAAGATAGACCTATTGATGAAAGCTTGCTTCATCGTCTTTATGAATTAGCTAAAATTGCGCCCTCTTCCTCTAATCTTTGCCCCATGCGCATCTCGTTTGTAGTATCGACGCAACAAAAGCAAAAGGTGATTGATGCAGCAGCAGAGGGCAATAAACCAAAAATTGAATCAGCACCTGTGGTAGCCATCGTTGCTCACGACACAAGATTTACCGACCATATTGAAAAATTAGCACCTTTCATGAATGCAGAAACTTTCAGGCAGCAAAGTGAGGAAAAATTGAAACAAGTCGCAATAGAAAATAGCTGGCTACAGGCTGGATTTTTGATTGCAGCAGCGCGCGCTCTTGGTCTTGATTGTGGGCCGATGGGTGGTTTTAATAAGGCAATGATAGACAATACTTTCTATAAAGACTCTTCGTGGCGCTCTAATTTTTTGATGAACATAGGATATGGTGATGAAACTCAACTGCATCCACGTGGCCATCGCCTTTCTTTTGATGATGCATGTTCAATTCTTTAATGGCGTTAAATGGAATTAGCTTTGTGGAACTTCCGCTTAGTTCCACTGTCTCCTGTAAATTGGCAGAATTGATTCATGATCTTTCCGTTAGCCTGTAGTACTGAAGTTCCAAAGCATGTCGCCAAAACTCTGTTATCTCTCCCTAAAATACATCT
>FUFK010039857.1_pt1 | contig 14470 bp, 9 predicted proteins | sample 1021851 | NCBI WGS metagenome assembly FUFK01 (sample SAMEA51879418, study PRJEB19060) | metagenome | reverse complement strand
AACGGTAGAAATAGGCGCTGCCATCGAGCAAATTGCCGCCGCGCCCGGCCGACCATTGGCCCATCTGCATCCAGCCACTCAATTGCGTCATCAGGACGCTTATGCCATCGATCATGGCGACATCGAGTACCTGCCCCGTGCCGGAGCGCTGCCGTTCCTGCATCGCAGCGAGCACGCCCATCGCGAGAAAAGTGCCCCCTCCCCCGAAATTGCCGACATAATTCAGCGGGGGAACTGGCGGCGCATCGCAAGGCCCGAGGGGAAAGAGTGCGCCGCTCAAAGCCAGGTAGTTGATATCGTGACCGGCTTTTCCGCTCAGCGGACCATCCTGTCCCCAACCGCTCATCCGTGCGTAGATCAGCCGCTTGTTGTCAGCACAAAGTGTATCCGGGCCTAGGCCGAGACGTTCCATCGTTCCCGGTCGGTAGCCTTCGATGAGGACATCGGCCGCGCCAGCCAGATCACGCACGCGCTCCAGCCCTTCGGGCGATTTGAGATCGACCGCCATCGAAGGGCGGCCACGATAAATGAAATCGAATCGTGGATCTCCTCCAAGCGGGTTCACCGCGCCGGCCCGCTCGATTCGCAGAACGCTGGCACCCAAATCGGCCAGCAGCATTGCGCCGAATGGCGTCGGGCCGAGCCCCGAGAATTCGAGCACCTTCGTACCTGCGAGAGGCATCGCCGCGTTCTCGGGCGGACTGCCATCGCCAAACCTTTGCTTCTCCATCGCCACCCTCGATATTCTGATAAGTTGAAAAATATACTAGCCAGTAGATCGATTGAATGTCACTATCTAATTTATCGATCCGCAAAACAGCGGGCGGTGGGTGAGGAGAGGTTTGAATGACAAGTTTCACACCGAGCGAGTTGCGCTTCACGCGCACCGAGCGGGTTACCATGGGCAATCCGACAGCCGAGGTCCTCGTCGAGCAGGTCGACGCCATGGGCGCATCCCGTGTCTTTCTGCTGGCATCCAAGACGCTCCGGCAGGAAACCGACGAGATCGCGAAAATCGAGAATGCGCTGGGAGACCGTCATGCGGCGACCTTCAGCGGGATAGCCTCGCATGCACCGCGGACCGATGTCCTCGCGGCGACCAATGCTGCGCGCGACGCCCGGGCCGATCTCATCGTGTCAATCGGCGGCGGGTCGGTCACCGACGCCGCCAAGATCGTGGCGCTGCTGCTCAAACACGACGTCCGCAGCATCGAGGATTTCGAGCCGCTTCGCACCTATGTCACCGAGGAAGGTGCGGTCGTGAACCCGATCACGGAGGGCCCCGACGTGCCCGTAATCTGCGTACCCACCACCCTTTCCGGGGGCGAGTTCAACGCACTGTCCGGCGCGACCGACGAGGCGACCCAGCACAAGCAAGGTTACGAGCATCGCGACATGGCGCCGGTCATGGTCGTGCTCGATCCGCGGATCACGGTGCACACTCCCGAGTGGTTGTGGCTTTCGACCGGCGTTCGGTCGGTCGACCACGCAGTCGAGACGCTGTCGTCCGACAAATCGAATGATTTCGCCAACGGTCTGGCCGAAAGCGCGCTGGGGTTGCTGGTCGAAGGCCTGCCCCGCGTGAAGGCGGATCCCGCCGATATGGAGGGGCGGCTGAAGTGCCAGATCGGCGCATGGCAGTCGATGATCAGCATCATCGGTGGCGTGCCGATGGGGGCAAGCCACGCGATCGGTCATATTCTGGGCGGCACCTGCGATGTGCCGCATGGCTACTGCTCCTGCGTCATGTCCCCTTACGTCCTGCAATGGAACGCAGAGCACGACGACAGTCGCCAGGCACGCATGCTGGCAGTGCTCGGCAACACGCATGATACCGCCGCCGAGGCACTCGATGCCTTCATCCGCGGGCTTGGCATGCCGCGCACGCTTGCCGAGGTCGGGGTCGACGAGAGCCGCTTCCAGCAGATTTCGGAATACACTCTGCTCGACATTTGGGGGCGCACCAATCCCCGCCCCATACGCACCGCCGATGATGTGATGCAGATCCTGCGACTGGCAGCCTGAGGAATGGATCGCATGACTCGCGAACGTGACTTCACCGATCCGCGCATTCCGAACCGCGACGAATGCGTCCTGCGTTACCTGCTCGATCGCTGGGCGAACGAGCGCCCGGACCAGCCGCATGTCGTATTCGCCGATGGCGCGGAGTGGACCTTTGCCGAACTGCGCGACAAGGTCCGCACCAAGGCCGCCGGTCTGCGGGCGATGGGGATCGAACAGGGCGAACATGTCGCCGTATGGCTTCCCAACGGTCCGGACGCGCTGATCGCGTTCTATGCCATCAATTACATCGGCGCGGTCTTCGTCCCGTTCAACACGGCATATCGGGGCCAGCTTCTGCAGCATGTAATCGCCAATTCCGGCGCGCGCGTATTGCTGGTCCATCCGGATCTCGTCCCTCGCCTGTCCGAAATCGATCTCGGTCGCGTCGAACGGCTGGTCGTGACGACGGGCAACGAAGTCCCCGAAGCGCCACGGCCGATCCAGCGATTCGACGAACTGGCAGGAGCCGCAGACGAGACACTCGAGCTCGCGCGGCCCATCGAGCCGTGGGATATCCAGTCGATCATCTACACTTCGGGCACGACCGGCCCCTCGAAAGGCGTTCTCTCGTCCTATCTCCATATGTTCACCAATGCCGGCCCCGAATCTTGGCCCATGGTGGACGAGAACGACCGCTACATGTGCGTCGCGCCGATCTTCCATATCGGTGGCATGGGACCGCCGTTCGTCATGCTGGCCCGGGGCGCGTCGGTCGCCATGATCGACAATTTCTCGACCGAGGACTTCTGGGCGGTTGCCAAGGCGACCCAATCGACCGTGGTGTTCCTGTTGGGAGTCATGGCCACCTTTCTGCTGAAAGCCGAACCGCGACCCGATGATCGCGATCACACGGTCAAGAAGGCCTTCATGGTCCCGCTGACGGGAGACGCGGCGGCCTTCACCGAGCGTTTCGGGGTCGATATCTACACCATCTTCAACATGACCGAGATCTCTTCGCCGATCGTGTCGGAAGCCAATCCGAAGAAGATCGGTACCTGCGGGCGCGTCCGCGACGGTGTGGATGTCCGGTTGGTCGATCGCAACGATTGTGAAGTGCCGATCGGCGAAATCGGCGAAATGCTGGTGCGGACCGACCGGCCGTGGGCCATGAACAGTGGCTATAACGCCAATCCCGAAGCCACTGCGGAGGCCTGGCGCAACGGATGGTTCCATACAGGCGACGCCTTCCGCCGTGACGAGGACGGCTACTTCTATTTCGTCGACCGCGTGAAGGACGCAATCAGGCGACGCGGTGAGAACATCTCCTCTTTCGAGGTGGAAGCCGATGTCTGCAGCCATCCCGCGGTCCGCGAGGCGGCAGCGGTGGCGGTACCGAGCGAGTTCTCTGAAGACGAGGTGATGGTTATCGTCGCCCCGGTTCCGGGACAGAAACTCGAGGCGCGCCAACTCGCCGAATTCCTGATCGATACCATGCCCTACTTCATGGTCCCGCGATACATCCGGATACTCGACGAACTTCCCAAGACCCCGTCGGCCAAGGTCATGAAGGCCGACCTGCGCAAGGAAGGGGTCACCCCCGACACATGGGATCGGGAAGCAGCCGGCCTGCGCGTCAGGCGCGAGAAGTTCAGCGCCTAGCCAAGCCAGCTTCACCACGTTTCACAAGGCCGCCACCCGGTCGATGCAGGATCCGTATTTCAATGCAATCACCGCTTTCAAATCCCCCCATGCCTGCCGCCGAGGTGAACCGTACCTTGCTCAAGGACGGGATCGCCAACGCCAATATTCCCGCGCTGCTGATGGTGCTGTACCAGATGACGGGCGAAGCAACCTGGCTCCAGGAGCCCTTCGCGCCGGGGCGCTCCCCGGGGCTTGACGACAATGACAGCGGTCAGCTCCCCGACGAAGTCCAGGCGCAGATCCGGACGGCGGCAGAAGAATCGATCGAAGCCTGGCTCGCGGGCAAGCCGCTGGCGATCGAGCGCCCCAGCAACCCTCGCCTTGCCGAAATGCTGTCGGTCGCCATGACCGAGCACGTTCCCGAGGAATACGGCGACATCGTAGCCGCAGGCATGGGTTACGATCTTGAACCGACCGCCGACACGGCGATCGCGGCCGATAAGACTGCCATCGTGATCGGCGGAGGCGTATCGGGAATCTGCGCCGGTATCGAGCTCGGCAAGCTCGGCATCGATTACACCTTGTTCGAAAAGAACGAGGATTTCGGGGGGACTTGGTTCGAAAACCGCTATCCCGGCTGCGGCGTCGACACCCCTTCGCTCACATACACATTCTCATGTCGGCCGAACGACTGGTCGATGTATTTCCCGCTGCGCGACGAAATCGAAGGCTATCTGCTCGATACCGCACGCGAGTTCGGACTATACGACAAGGCCCGCTTCCGGACGCATGTCGAAGAGGCGCGCTGGAATACGGCGACCGACCAATGGGATGTCACCATCACCACCCCGGACGGCAAGCGCGAAACCCATAGCGCCGACTATCTGTTCAGCGCTGTGGGCATTCTCAACATACCGAAATACCCTCAAATCGATGGCCTCGATGAGTTCGCGGGCGAGGTTTACCACACCAGTCGCTGGCCGGCGGAGGCAGACCTTTCAGGCAAGCGCGTTGCCGTCATCGGAAATGGCGCATCGGGCATGCAGGTCGCACCGGCGATTGCCGACGAGGTGAGCCGGATGACCATATTTGCCCGGTCGAAACAATGGGCGGCCCCCTTCCCGCAGTTCCGCAAGAAGGTACCCGAAGGCGTACGCTATTTGATGCAGGTCGTTCCCCTCTACCGGGCATGGCTCGAGCAGCGACTGTCCTGGACTTTCAACGACAGAGTGCACGGAACGCTGTTCCGCGATCCCGAGTGGGAGCATCCCGAGCGCGCGGTAAACGAGATAAACGACGCGCACCGCCGCGTGTTCACCCGCTACGTCGAAGAACAATTGCAGGATCGCCCCGAGCTGATCGAACGTGTGCTGCCCGAATACCCGCCTTTCGCGAAGCGCATGCTGCTCGACAACGGCTGGTTCCGTACGATCAAGAAGCCGCATGTCGACCTCATTCCAGAACATCTTGCGAAAGTGGATGGCAATACGCTGTTCACGTCGTCGGGAGAAACCGTCGAGGCGGATGTCATCATTCTTGCTACCGGCTTTCAAACCACCAATGTTCTCGGGTCCTACGACATCGTCGGCCGCGAAGGGCAATTGCTGCGCGACCATTGGGGCGAAGACAATGCATCGGCCTATCTCGGGACGCTCGTTCCGGGCTTCCCGAACTTCTTCATCCTGCTGGGACCCAACGTCGGCTCGGGTCATGGCGGCAGCATGATCCGCAACATCGAGAACCAGATGCATTTCGCCGGTCAGGTCGTTCAATGCGCGGAGGCACAGGAAGCCTCGACCGTGGAGGTCAAGGAAACCGCATATACGGACTACAGCCGCCGCATCGACGACGCTCATGACCGGCTGGTCTGGACGCATCCCGGAACCGAGAACTGGTACCGCAATTCACAGGGCCGCGTCGTGGCGATCACCCCGTGGCGCAACGATGCCTTCTGGAGGATGACCCGCTCCCCCGATGAAGCGGATCTGGAGTTCGACCACCAGCAAGAAAGCAGCGGAGCTGCCTAGAACATGGGAAGCCGCTCTCGCGCTGTGAGCGACGAGAGCGGCCTTGATCCTTCTGTTCGATCTACCAAGTGATGGGAAGGCGGCTGAGGCCGCGAAAGAGAAATCCCGGCCGCCATTCCGGCGCCGCACAATCGGCCTCGAGATCGGGCATTTGCTCTGCCAGCTGTTCGAAGGCGATGCGCCCCTCGAGCCGTGCGAGTTCCGCGCCTGCACAAAAATGAATGCCGCCGCCAAAGCTAAGATGCTTGCGCGCGTCGCGTGCGATATCGAACCGGTCGGGGTCATCGAAAAGGCGCGGATCGCGATTGGCGGCGCCGATCAATGTCAGGACTTTCTCGCCGGGATAGATGGTTTCTCCACGGATCTGGGTTTCGGCCAGCGCCGTGCGATAAGTGGCGATGAGCGAGCTTTCGAACCGCAGTGACTCATCGACCGCGGCTGCCGAGCGATTGCGCGGATCGGCCACCAACGCTGCCCATTGCTGCCGGTTTTGCGCAAAGGAGAGAATGCCATTGCCCAACATGTGGGCGGTGGTTTCAAAGCCTGCACCGAACAGACCTATGGCAACGGTCACGAGCTCCTCGTGCGAGAGTGCATCTTCCTGTCCGCCGGACTGGACGAGCGCGGTAGCAAGGTCGTCCTGGGGATTTACCATCCGATCAGCAAAGAGCTCTTCGAAGAATGCCTGCAACACGCCGATCTGCTCGTTGGCCTCCGCCAGTTCCTGCTCGGTCAGCGCGCGCGCTTCGAACACGATAAAACTGCGTGCGATCGCATCCATGACCTCGGGCAAGCGCGGATCGCCCGGGTCGATCCCGAGCATGTCGCACATGACCCGCACGGGTAGCTGGTAGGCAAAATCCTTGATGAATTCAGCCCTGCCCGCCGCCAACATCGCGTCGATCAGATCGTCCGCGATCTGGCGGATGCGCGGCTCCATTGCCCGCACGCGCTTCGCGTTCAGGGCGCCCGTGACCAATCCACGAACGCGGGTGTGATGCGGCGGGTCCTGCATCAGGAATACTTCCGACAGCCATTTGTACGCGCGCTGCCCCATGACGTCGAAATCGGGACCGTAGAACAGTCTGATGTTCTCGACAAAATCGCCTTGGCCAAACCCCTGGCGGTCCATCAGCACCGAACGGACGTCCTCGTGGCGGCTGACGACCCAGTAGCCCAGATCGGAACGATGAAGCGGGTCGAGTTCGCGTAACCGCCCGAATGCCGGATAGGGATCGGCGTGGATTTCCGGAGCATCGGGCGAGAAAGACGGTACGGCAGAGCTACTCATGCTCATCCTCCCTGGATTCGAATGGCATCTTGGGGCCGAAACCGCCCGTTGGGCAGGCGTTCGACGAAGATCGAATGCGGGGCCCCGAAATGGGCTGGTACAATTCGCGCATCGTTGTTTGCGGCCCGGATCAGCACCTTGAGCCGGGTTTCCGCGGCCTGGCTGCGGTCCTCGCAATAGACGCTGTTCCAATCGGGGCGGTAGACTTGCATCGGATGATGCAGGATGTCGCCAGTGAACAGAGCCATGTCCCGTCGTCGCACACTTCCAGCACCATATGACCCGGAGTATGGCCCGGCGCGTGGACGGCGGTCATCCCCGCACCAATAACCTCGCCATCGTTAACCAGCCGGCACCTGCCGCTGGCGAGGACGGGGACGACGCTGTCTTCGTAGACATTCGCATTCACTTGGGCCCCGGACATTGTCCGGTACTGGTCCCCATCGGGGTTCCAGGCGCTGTCGTCGACGGCCGGGAGGCAATAGGTTGCGTTGGGAAAGGTCGGCACCCACTCCCCATCCTGCAATTGCGTGTTCCACCCGACGTGATCGATATGGAGATGCGTGCAGAAGACCGTATCGATGTCCTCGGGCGAATATCCGGCATCGGCCAGCCGGCTTAGAAAGCCGGTATCGAGATTCCCGAAGATCGGGATCCCGGGGCGCTGCTTCCCATTGCCCGCCCCGGTATCCACCAGCACGCGCATATCGCCTGTGTCGATCAGCCAGCTTTGCAGATAGCCATAGATCATGCCTTCCCGCAGGCAGTCCGGCTCGAAAGCGTCCGCAACCTGTGCGAACGCCTGCGCCTCGAACTCGGCGAAGAGGGCCTCGGGCGGGCTGAACCCGCCCTGCCACTCTTCAATGCGATGGACCTTATAGCGGCCGATGCGGAATGCTTCTGCCATGCCCGCGCCCAAGCTCTAGAAGTCGATCCCGAGAGTGACACCATAGGTCCGTGGTGGGCGCAGCGAGCCAACCGATACGAAACCGTAGAGCGGTGCCGTGACGATCGTGTTGGCGAGCGCATATTTGTCGAAAATGTTCTTGCCCCAGACCGCGACCGACCACCTTTCGTCCGGGGAACGGTAGGTGACGCTGGCGTTGGCCATTGCAAAAGCCTCCTGGCGCGCGTCGCGATTGTTGAATTCGGTAAAGAACACTTCGTCCTGGAAGTTGAGGTCCGCCGACAGGTCGATGGTGCCGCTGGTGCCCAGATCGACGGTGTGATCGGCGAAGACCGCGACCGTGAACTCGGGGGCATTCGCCAGGCGATTGCCCGAAAGGTCGGACAGGCCCGGCTGGTCGGCACAGGTCGGGAACTGCCGGCGGGTCGGGTCGCCAGCACCATAATAGCCGTTGCAGAAATCGGAGTACTTGGCGTTCAGATATGTGCCGAAGATCCGGAACGTCGTATTCGGAGCGGGGCGGATGGTCGTTTCCACCTCAAGCCCGTAATTGCGCGCCGATGCGGCGTTAATCGTCTCGACGATGCTGTTCTCGTTGACGAAACCGACCTGCAGATTGGTGTAGTCGTAATAGAACGCCGACACGCTGTAACCGAATACGCCATCCACGGTTTCGCCGCGAAGCCCGAGTTCGTAGCTCCAGACATCTTCCGGATCGATGACCGAGTTTACGCTGCCGATGTTCACCACGCCCGACTTAAAGCCTTTGGTGACCTTGCCGTACAACAGCGTACCGCCCGCCGTTTCGTATTCGAGCACGAACTTCGGCGTGATCGCATCCCAATCGCCACTCTTGTCGGTGGGAATGTCGATGCCCTGCGCATCGAAGGTGAACCGGCCGGTACCCGAACGCTTCTCCCAATTGTAGCGCGCGCCGGCAGTGAAAGTCAGGCTGGGCGTGATGTCGATCGCGCCTTCGAGATAGGCGCCGACGGCTTCGGTCTTCACCGTACCGCTCTGCAGGTAATTCCCTCCGTCGAACAGATCGGCGGGAAGATTGGTGCCGAGCGCAATATTGAAATACTGCGCAAGGTTGATCGTCGGCACGCGAACTTCGCCGAAAAGTTCTTCCTCGAAATACATCGCACCGCCGAGCAGCGAGATGGTCCCGAGATCAGCCGTGAAAGTCAGTTCCTGGCTGAAGGATTCGCTGTCTTCCACATAGTTGTTCTGGCCGAAGGCATTGGCATCGCTGACGTCGAGATCGTTGCGATTGAACCGTTCGAATGTGCGATAGGCGGTGGTTGAAGTGAGCGAAAAATCACCACGATCGAAGGTCACGATGCCCTGGACGCTCGTACCCTTGCGATCATTGATCGCGTCCTCGTTCGAATAAAGGTTCCGATTATCGACCGGCCGGCCGAGATCGGCATAGTAGTCGTTGATCGTGTCTCCGCCCAGCAACGGGCCGGGTAGCGCGGCTTCGGGCACCACGGTGGGTCCGAAATAATGGAATCCGTAATTGTAATCATCCTCGCGGAAATGGTCCGCGACCACCAGCACCTCCAGATCGGGAGTCAGGTTTGCCTGCAGCGATCCGCGAAAGGCATAGGCGTCGCGGTCGTCGACCGGGTTGCCCGTAACGAGGTTCTCGCCGAAACCGTCCCGGCTTTCGTATTTTCCCGCCACGCGGAATGCCAGAACGTCACTCGCGATCGGGCCGCCCACGGCGCCCTCGAGCGTCACCGCATCGTAATTGCCGTAGGTCGCCCGCGCATAGCCTTCGAAGTAGGAGGTCGGACGCGCGGTGACGATGTTGATGACGCCGCCGGTCGCTCCGCGGCCGTAGGTGGTGCCCTGCGGGCCACGCAGGACTTCGATCTGCGCAATATCGTAGAAACCGCTGAGCTGCGCCGCCGGGCGGCTGTTGATCGCGCCATTCTGCAGGAAGGCGACCGCGCCGTCGGCTCCGAGATCGATGCTGGTCAGCCCGATCCCGCGGATGAAAGTCCGGTTGACCCCGAACTGATCGCCCACTGAGACATTGGGCACGGCAGCCGCCAGATCGCCCGCATCCTCGATGCCGCCGGCACCGACATCGTCTGCACCAAGAACGGAGATCGCGGCTGCCGTATCCTCGAGCGACTGACCCGACTTGGTCGCGGTGACGATGATCACGTTTTCGCCGGTGCTGGCAGGCGCAGTTCCCGCGACGCCGCCCGACTCCTGCGCCGACGCGTGCCCGGCGACGACAAAGGACGATATCGCAGTGGCAGCAAGAAGGCCCCGCGCAAAGCTGATCTGTGTCATGTTCTCTCCCTTCATACCGACGGCATTTATAATCTACCGATCAGTATCTTAGTGTATGGTCAGGTCTTTTTGGACATCGCATTCATGTCGTGAAACTTACTCTGCGCCGGCCAGTCGCATGGCGGCATCGACGAGTTGGTCGATAACGTCTGCGGCGGACTTCTGGCCTTGCGGCGAATACCAGGTGGGAATCCAGCTGATCAAACCGCCGATCCAGACGGCCACGAAGGAGTCGGTATCCTCGCGGAATTCGCCCGCCTCCACACCTTCGCGAATGAGCTCGGCAATCTGATGGTCGAACGAATGCCGCAGCCGCAGGATGCGTTCGTGATCCTTGGCGCTCAGATGCTTCATCTCGCGCTGGTAGACGACGACATATTCCTGTCGGTCGATCACGATACGCCCCACCTGCCGCACCACTTCTGCCAACAGCGCGCGATGGTCGGCATGCTCGCCCGCCAGGGTGCGCTCGAGCACGCTGAGCGATTCGCTGATGCCGACCTCGCAGATTGCGGCGAGGATCGCTTCCTTGTTCTTGAAATAGGAATAAAGGAACGGTTTGGTTACGCCGAGCCGCTCCGCAACGTGGTCGAGAGTACAGCTGCTGTAACCGCGCTCGTAGAACAGATGGCTCGCAACCTCGACGATGCGATTGGTCTTGAACGCTGTGAATTCGTTCTTGATCGAAGGTGTCGACGCTTTGCCGGGCACGCGCTCATCCTCTGCTAGAGCAGGCATACGCACACCATTGCCGATGTCGAAAGGCCAAGCAATTCCGTCTCCCCTGCCGGCGGGATGTATCCACCGTGCATGCCCTTCATGCCAAGTTTCCCATCTACTGACCAGTAGTTTTTTTCGGTCCTTGGTATATCGGGCGCTTGGGCCTATCGTGTCGACACTACATCGGGAGACGGGAATTGGCACATTTCGGCGACATGCAGAACGCGATCTATAATGCTGGGTTGAACGGCATCCTGCCCGATTTCCCGGTCGATTTCGCGACGCTGCGAGAACGGGCACAAAGCGCCATTTCTCCCTCCCTGCTCAATTACGTTCAGGGTGGGTGCGGCGACGAACATACGCAGGATCGCAACGCGCAGGCATTTCATGATTGGGGAATGGTGCCCCGGATGCTGGTCGATTGCTCAGAGCGTGACCTGTCCATCGAACTGTTCGGCCTCCGGCTGCCAACGCCCATTTTCATGGCGCCCATCGGGTTGAACGGCGAGATGACGCAAGACAGTCGCGGCGATATTGCCGCCGCGCAAGCCGCAGCAGAAACGGGCGTACCGTTCTGTGCCTCGACGCTGTCCAACAGCCCGCTCGAGGAAGTGCGCGCGGCGGCTGGTGAAACCCCCTCCTTCTTCCAACTCTACACCCCGAAGAACACAGATCTGGCGCAGAGCCTGATCTCACGCGCCGAACAGTCAGGCTACCGGGCGCTGGTCATCACGCTCGACACCTGGCTCACCGGTTGGCGACCGCGTGACCTGAACACGGCCAGTTTCCCGCAGCTGCGTGGCAAGGTGCTCGAAAACTACTTCAGCGACCCGGTTTTCAGGTCGCTGCTGGATGCACCGCCCGAACACGACCTGATAGGGGCGGTGCGAATGTGGACCTCGGTTTTCGGACAGGTACTTACATGGGAGGATATCGCGTGGTTTCGCGAAGCCACGTCCATGCCGATCGTGCTCAAGGGTATCTGTCACGGCGACGATGCGCGAAAGGCAAGCGACTTCGGCGTGGACGCGATCTACTGCTCGAACCACGGTGGGCGACAGGCAAACGGGGGCATCGCCGCGATCGACATGCTACCCGATGTCGTCACGGGCGCGGGATCGACCCCGGTGCTGTTCGACAGCGGGATCCGGTCGGGGACCGACGTGGTGAAGGCGATAGCGTTGGGCGCAACCGCAGTGGGTATCGGCCGCCCCTACACCTACGGCCTCGCGATCGGAGGAGCACGCGGCGCTGCGCATGTGCTGTCGTCGATACTGGCCGAAGCCGACTTGCTGATGGCGGTCAATGGATACCCCGACCTCGACGCGGTCCGCGCCGCTGGAGCACGCCGCTAAATGCTTACGGCAGGGCCCCGCGTACGTGGGTGCATCAAACGTCAGCTCGACCGGCGGAGGGGCGACGAAACGTAGGCAGCCGCACAGAAGAGCAACCGTCAATCCGCCGTTCGGGACGAAAGATTCTCAACGGGCGCGACAGCGATACTTCCGTTCTGGAGGTTTCTGTCGCCAGAAGCGGAGAGTCTTCTTACAGCCTTGTATCCGCCTATCTCTGGCTCGCTTGGTGTTCGGCCTGGGACTGACCACCATTTGGCCCTAGGCGGCTTCCATTACTGCCGTCTTCGCTCATCCAGCGAGAGGGCCGCGCCCCCCAAAGGTGCACATCGAAGCGGCGCCGGTTGTATTTCCGGGCCTGTTACTCTCAAAACGGCGTTCATGGTCGAAAGGCGAGCTGTGAGAAAGCGCAATAGGCAAAGCTCTTGGCTCGTTGACAGGTTGGTCGCCAAGCACTGCATCGGGGTCGACAAACACGCGTAGAAATCGTTGATCAAGTACTCGTGATCCCGACCCTTGAGCCGATCTTCGTTCCCGCCGGCGGGTGCGAACGACGCCTTGTCCTGCGAATCACGGAGAGCAGTCGCCCGCGCGATTGTCTGGGGTTGTTCGTGGCGACGGCCGCCCGTTTCGCTACAGGCACGAGCGTGCTGCAGCCGACCCATATCGTCGCGGCATTGATCAACCTGTAAATCCGAAGACAGCCGCTTGTCCCGAGCGGACAAGCGGCTGTTCGGTTAGTCAACCGATGTACGGTGTGGTCGTTAGGTTCTCAACCGTCACAGCCANCCCTGAACATTGCGGCCCCAGTGTTAGTTGAACGATACCTCTTCACCAACATGAACCAATAGGAGGAAGAGTTCGCTCAGAGCCTTGGCTCCATCGTGGCTCGCTAGTCGTGCCCATGCCTCCCAGCGATCGATACGATGAACGAGCCAGTGGAAGAACCGGTCTCGCGCAAAGTCCTCGGGGAAAGCGAGGCTCCATAAGACGCGGCCTAAGGGCACGTTGTCTCCTTGCGGGATGCCAATGAGCTTGATCCCGACTTGGCCGGCCACGTCCTCTCGGATGAACCGGTAGGGTAGACCTTGGGCAAACATCTCGCTCGCGGCGAACATTTGTTCACGCGCCGCACGCGTGGATCCGCCATCAAGGCCTTGCTTCGGTTCGATGGTCGCCAACCCGATCGGGATGGGAGCAGACCCCGCCGAGCGTGTGCTAGCCAAGGCAACCAGAATGGCTCGGCCTTCCGGCGTAAGCGATCCGCATAGACCATGGCCTACAAGACCGTGGCCCTCGAGCCATGATCCATAGTGCCGGGCAAGGTCCCAAGTGCCGCGGAAGAAGTCATTGACCTGTTCCTCGATGTGCACGACGCGCCGATCAATCGCGGCGAGTACCGATAGCAGGAATTCAATCTGGTTCTCGCGGTCCCAATTGTTGCCGTCGGCCATGCCGAGCCGACCTAGCCAGATATACTCGCGTAAGGATTTCCAGCGCCGGCCCTCCTCATCGATCAGCCAAGGCGGCATTTCGTCGTCGACCACCAGCCAGTAGCCAAAAGGCAGGTTCGCATTGCGGCGCTCTTCGTAAAGACGATCATCCATGTCCGGTCTCCCTCACGCTTTGCCAAGCTTCGGGTGACGGGTACCAATACGGTCCGGTCCCGGGTCGGACGGCTGGGCTTCGATTGCTGCAAGCTGTGCAGCCAAATCGACAGCAACTTGGTACATGTAATCCATATCCCGGTAGGTCTCGCCGTGCTCGCGCGCGAGGATCGGCTTACCGCCTTGGGGCACGTAGTCGCCTGGCTTGTCGGCAGCGCAGCCGAACCACCAGGCGTCGCCGCGACGGTCATCAGCTTCGAGTGGAACATAGGGGCGGTGCTTCTGCGAAGGAGAGACATGGCAGATGCGGATTTCCTCAGGCTCGTAGGAAGCGCACTGTTCGGCATAGTCGATCGTGCCATGGGTTCTGAGTTCGAGCGATCCGGGAATGGCATCGCATGCGTAGCCCCAGAGCGGGTGGGCGGCGGTTACCGCTACGAAGGCACCCCATACGCCTTTTGGTTGACGGAGGAGAATGCAGTCGAGGCCCGACGCTGCATCTTGCCACGCGAGCTTATCGGGTTCTCCATCCCAAGGGCCTGAACCCGCAGGATGGCGCTCAGGGACCGTGTAGAGCTGGAGGGGCCTTACCTCCGTTCCCCCGATAGCGA